>Ga0265316_10001320_pt1 | contig 26685 bp, 27 predicted proteins | sample 4522metaG_FD_202092 | JGI IMG/M metagenome (GOLD analysis project Ga0265316, IMG submission 202092) | Rhizosphere microbial communities from Carex aquatilis grown in University of Washington, Seatle, WA, United States - 4-5-22 metaG | ecosystem: Host-associated > Plants > Roots > Rhizosphere >... | reverse complement strand
GAGCACTAAGCCGCGCGCTCTTTTTCTTGACCGGGACGGGGTGATCAACATCGACCACGGCTATGTCTGCCGGCCGGACGAATTTGAATTTGTCGAGGGCATTTTTGATCTGTGCCGCACAGCCGCGTAGCGCGGCTACCTGCTGTTTGTCGTCACCAACCAGGCCGGCATAGGCCGGGGCTATTATACCGAGCAACAATTCCATGACGTTTCCGCGTGGATGTGCGGGCAGTTTTTGGCGCAAGGCGCGAAAATCGAGCGGATCTATTTTTGCCCCTTCCATCCCGAGCATGGCTTGGGCGAGTACCGGCGCGAATCCGCTTTCCGCAAACCCGGGCCGGGGATGATTCTTCAAGCCGCCCGCGAGTATGGCTTGGATCTCGCGCGGTCTTGCCTGGTCGGCGACAAGGACACGGACATACAAGCCGGCCTCGCGGCAGGCGTCGGCTTCAATGTCTTGTACCGCCCGCCAGGCGCGGAAAAGCAGCCGTCCCTCCCGGCGGGTGCCGTCGTGGTCGGCAGCCTGGGCGAGGCTGAACAGTATTTCATCCAGGTGGCCAGGCAATGACAAGCAACACGGCCACCGTCGTCATTGTGAATTGGAACGGCGGCGCGTTTCTGGAGGAATGCCTGACGCGGCTGACGCGGCAGTCGCTCGCGCCGGCGCGGATTCTGGTCATGGACAACGACAGCGCCGACGGCTCCCCCGAGCGCGCGGAACAAATCCCCGGGGTGGCCGTCCGAAGACTGGGGCAAAACTATGGTTTTGCCGCCGCGAACAACCGGGCGCTGCAAGAATGCGACACCGACTGGGTGGCGTTGCTGAACCCGGACGCCTACCCTGAGCCTGACTGGCTGGAGCGTTTGCTCGCCGCCGCGCAAGCGCAGCCGGAGGTGGCGGCTTTCGGCTCGCGGCAGATGGCGCACGGGACGACCGACACGCTGGACGGGATCGGCGATGTTTACCACCTGTCCGGCTTGGCTTGGCGCAATGGCTACGGACGCAGCCAGCGCGCCTGCGACGGGCTTGCCCAGCGGATTTTTTCGCCTTGCGCGGGTGCCGCGCTGTACCGGCTCGACGCGTTGCGCGAGGTCGGCGGCTTCGACGAGGACTTTTTTTGTTACCTCGAAGACGTCGACCTGGGCTTTCGTCTGCGGCTGGCCGGCTATGAGGCCGCCTACGTCCCCGACGCGGTGGTGCATCATGTGGGTTCCGCCTTGAGTGGCGGGCAGCGCAGCGGTTTCTCGGTGTACCACGGCCACCGCAACCTGGTCTGGACATTCGTCAAGAATATGCCCGGCGCGTTGTTTTGGCTGCTGCTGCCCCTGCATGTGCTGTTGAATCTGGCCTCCCTGGCCTACTTCTCCGGGCAGGGGCAGGGATCGCTGATTTTTCGCGCGAAGTGGGACGCCCTGAAAAACATTCCGCGGATGTGGGCCAAGCGCCGCGCGATCCAGGCCAGGCGCCGCGCTGCACTGGCGGACATCTGGCGGGTGCTGGACAAGAGGCTCAGCTTGTCTCGCACCGATCCCGTCGAGCCGCTGTCGTGACGGGCCGTGCCGTTGACACTTCGGCTTCTGGCCGCCACTTTGGGAGGGGAAACCGCAAGCCACTCCCCGATGGATTTGCCGCAACCCGCGTAATATTCGAGATTATATTTTAATGAAACTTGACAATTCAGCTATTGACCCCGCCTTGGCCGGGCTGGAATGGACTGGCGAACGGTACTTGCCTGAGATTGTCGGCGAGGTGGCCCTTGAACATTTGCACCGCTATGCGATGGCCAAAGAGTTCGCCCGCGGCAAAATTGTCCTGGACATCGCCTCGGGGGAAGGCTATGGCAGCAGACTGCTGAGCGAGGTCGCCAGCCACGTGTTTGGCGTGGATCTGTCGGCGGAGGTGGTTGGCCACGCCAATCAAAAATACGGCAAGCCTAATCTGGAGTTTCGCGTCGGATCGTGCGCGGCGATCCCGATGGACGACCATAGCGTCGACGTGGTCGTCAGTTTCGAGACCATCGAGCATCACGAGCAGCATGAGGAGATGATGCGGGAGATCAAGCGCGTCCTCCGGCCCGACGGCTTGGTGGTCATTTCCAGCCCGGAAAAACAGGAATACTCGATAGCCCGCGACTATGTCAATGAATACCATGTCCGGGAATTGTACCGGCATGAGTTTGAAAGCTTGTTGTCCAAATACTTTAAGTCAATCGCGATGTGCGGGCAGCGCATCCTTTTTGGCTCGGGGATACTGCTGGAAAATACTGTCGGCTTGACCGGCTCGTTCGCGCGGGAAAACTTTGCCGACGGCCTAACCCCCGGCCTGTCCAAGCCTTTGTATCTGATCGCGCTGGCCTCGGACGCGGCTCTGCCTGCGCCCGTCAGCGGCATATTCGAAGGCGACGTCAGGGAAAGCGAAGTCGTCAGAAATTTACTGCTCACCATCCGCCACCGCGACCAGCAAATCGAGGCGCTCAACGGGAAAATCGAGCATATTTTGCACAGCAACTCTTGGAAATGGACGGCCCCGTTGCGGTTCGCGCAGGAAAAAATACTGTCCAAGGCACTGGCTTTTATCCGGGCTAGGCGTGCCCAAGGTTGACCCCGGCATTGCCTCTGGCAGGCCCTCCCATCCGCGCAGCCACACCGGCTTGTTTGCTTAACGCGACCGCCCAATCCAGCCGTCAAGGTGAAACCTGTGGACACGCTTGCAGTCATTATCGTCAATTATAACGCCGGGGCCTTGCTGGCCGAGACGGTGGCCAGCGTCGCCCGCTCGACAATACCAGTCGACATATTCGTCGCCGACAACGGCTCCACAGATGGCAGCGTGGACGGGCTGAGGAAGACCATCGGCGGCGCGGCCAATGTGCATATTATTGAAAACGGCGCCAACCTGGGGTTTGCCGGCGGCAATAATGCCGCGCTGCCGCACACCCGCGGGGATTGGCTGCTGTTTCTCAATCCGGACTGCCGGGTCGAGCCCGACACGCTCGCCCGTATGCGGGCCGCCGCCATGGAGGCCGAGCCCGATGTCGGCATGGCCGGCTGCTTGATCCGCAATGTCGATGGCAGCGAGCAGCCGGGCTGCCGCCGCTTCATTCCGCGGCCCTGGAACGCGCTGATGCGCGTGGCCAATTTGGGGAGGTTCTTCCCCGGCCATCCATTGTTCCGCGACTTCAACCTGACCGGCACGCCGCTGCCAGACCGGCCCGTCGATATGGAGGCGATTTCCGGGGCGTTCATGCTGGTCCGGCGCAGCGCCTTGGAAAAAGTCGGCCCGCTCGATCCGGGGTATTTTCTGCACTGCGAGGATCTGGACTGGTGCATGCGCTTCACCCAGGCCGGCTACCGCATCCTGTTCGTGCCGGACGTGGTCGTCACCCATGTCAAAGGCGGCTGCAGCGTCAACCGGCCTATTTTCGTCGAGTGGCACAAGCACAAAGGGATGGTCCGGTTTTACCGGAAATTCTTCCGCGACCGCTATCCGGCCCCGTTGCTGTGGCTGGTCTATCTGGCGGTGTGGGCGCGGTTTTGCGCCAAGGCCGTGTATTACGGGTTGCGGCGCAATGGCTGAGCCCGCCGCGATCATCGTGACCGGGGCAAGCAGCCAGATTGGGCGGTTCGCGCTGCCCCGCCTGGCCGCGCAAGGCCACAGCGTCCACGCGCTGAGCCGCAACCCGGCCGCGCAGGCCGCGCCGGGCGTCGTCTGGCATCGGGCGGACATCGCGGCCGGCCCGCCGCCTGTGCTCGACGCGCCCTGCCTCGTCCATTTGGCGCACTTGGCCCTGCTGCCACCGCTGATCCCGCAACTGCCCCATTTGCGCCGGGTCGTCGCGTTCGGCTCCACCAGCGTCTTCAGCAAACAGGACTCCCCCGACCCGCGCGAACAGGCGGTCGCCGCGCAACTGGCCGCGGCGGAACAGGCCGTCGCGTCGGCATGCGAGGCGCGCGGCATCGCCTGGACGCTGCTGCGGCCCACGCTGGTGTATGGCTGCGGGCTGGACAAGAATGTCACGGTCATCACGAATTTTATCCGCCGCTTTGGCTTTTTCCCGCTGGTCGGCGGCGGCTTGGGCCTGCGCCAGCCCGTCCACGCCGACGACCTGGCCGCCGCCTGCGCCGCCGCGCTGGACTGCCCGGCCAGCTTCAACCGCGCCTACAACCTGAGCGGCGGCGAAACCCTGGCTTACCGCCAGATGGTCGAGCGGATTTTTGCGCGGCAGGGGAAGAAGCCCAGAGTCCTGTCCATTCCGCTGCCGGTGTTCCAAGCCTTCATGAGAGCCGCCTCGCTGCTGCCGCGCTACCGGTATTTTTCGGCGGAGATGGCCAGCCGCATGAACCAAGACCTGTGTTTCGACCATGGCGAGGCGGGCCGGGATTTTGGCTATGCACCGAGGGGATTTGAACCGCTTGTTGACTGACGCCCGGACATTTGCCGCCCCGTTTGCGGGCATCCTGTCGGCGCTGCTGATCGCCGCCCTGCTGCGCATGAAGCGGGCTTTGCCGATGGATCATCCCAACCATCGCTCCTTGCACGCGACGCCGATCCCTCGCACTGGCGGCATCGGCATTCTGCTGGGCGCGACAGGCGGCTGGCTGCTGGCTTGGCCCGCGCCGCTGACGCCTTTGCTCGTCTTGGCGCTAGGCTTGGGCGCATTGTCGCTGGCGGATGATTTTCGCGGGCTGTCGGTGAAATTGCGCTTTGGCGTCCAGATCGCCGCCGCCGCGGCTTTCGTGTCCTTGCGGCCCGAATTGCCCGGCGGCGTGTTGGCCGCCGGGCTGGCCGTGTTGGCGCTGGTTTGGATGACGAACCTGTATAATTTCATGGACGGCGCGAATGGCCTGGCCGGCGGCATGGCGGTGTCCGGCTTCGGTTTTTACGCCTTCGCATCCGTGTCCCACACAGCCGGCATACGATGGCCGGGCGACGATGGCCTAGCCTTGGCTTCCACCTGCGTCGCGGCGGCGGCGGCTGGGTTTTTGCTCTTTAACTTCGACCCGGCACGGATTTTCATGGGCGATTCAGGCTCAATCCCACTGGGCTTTCTGGCGGCCGGCCTGGGGCTGGTCGGCTGGCAGAAGGGCGTGTGGCCCCTCGCCTTCCCGCTGCTGGTGTTTTCGCCGTTCATCGTCGATGCCAGTGTGACCTTGCTGAAACGCCTGCTGCGCGGCGAAAAAATCTGGCAGGCGCACCGCGAGCATTATTATCAACGGCTCATCCAGATGGGGCTGGGGCACCGCCGCACGGCCTTGCTGGAATACGGCCTGATGCTGGCCTGCGGCTTATCGGCCATGGTTTTTTTACAGCCCGCCCCCGCTTCCACCCAAGCCGCCGTCCTGCTGGCCTGGCTCGGCATTTACGCGGTGCTGATGGCCAGGGTGGACAGAGCCTGGGCCAGGCATCTCAAAAACGCCCCGCATGATTAACCCCCGCTCATTCCTCGTCCTGCTCCACGACGCGGCGTCCGCCGCGCTGGCCTGGTATCTGGCTTATCTGCTGCGCTTCAATTTCGACATCCCCGCTTATTGGGCGCAAGGCATGCTGGCCACGCTGTGGCTGATGCTGCCAGTGGAAATCGCCTCTTTCTGGCTGTTCGGCCTGTACCGGGGCATGTGGCGCTTCGCCAGCCTGCCCGATTTGAAGCGCATCCTGCTGGCGGTCGGCCTGGCCGCGCTGGCCGTGCCGGCGGCGTTGTACATGGCCCACAGCATGTACCAGACGCCCCGGGCGGTGCTGGTGCTGGCACCGCTGCTGCTGGTGCTGATGATGGGCGGCAGCCGGTTCCTGTACCGCTCCATCAAGGACGGCCATTGGTTCAAATTCCATTCGCAGGACGGCAGCCGGGTCATCGTCATGGGGGCCGGGGCGGCGGCGGCGACGCTGTTGCGCGACATGGAGGGCAAGCCCGGCTGGCGGGCGGTGGGCTTGCTGGACGACAACATCCACAAGAAAGGCCGCCAATTGTCCGGCGTCCCGGTGCTGGGGCCGTTGCAGGAGGTGGGCGTCCACGCGCAGAACCTGGACGTCGGCCAGGTGGTCATCGCCATGCCCTCCGCCTCCATCGGCCTGCGCCGCCGCGCCATGAGGCTGGCGAAAGAGGCGGGCCTGTCGGTGCTGTCGGTGCCCGGCTTCGACGACCTGCTGTCCGGCAAGGTGTCCATCTCGCAAATCCACAAAGTGGATTTGGACGACCTGCTCGGGCGGGAATCGGTGAGCCTGGACATCGACGGCCTGCACGGCCTGCTGACCGGCCAGACGGTCATGGTCACCGGGGCGGGCGGCTCGATTGGTTCGGAATTGTGCCGGCAAATCGCCGCCTTCCATCCCAGCCGGCTGGTTCTGTTCGAGGCCAACGAATTCAACTTGTACAAGCTGGAGCAGGAATTCCTGGAGCGTTTCCCCGACCTTGCGCTGGTCTGCGCCGTCGGCGATGTCAAGAACGCCGCGCGGGTCGGCCAGGTCATGCGGGATTTTCCACCGGCCATGGTGTTCCACGCGGCGGCCTACAAACATGTGCCGCTGATGGAGCGCTTCAACGTCTGGGAGGCCGTGCGCAACAATGTGTTCGGCACCTACACCATGGCCCAGGCGGCGCTCGCCGCCGGGGCGCGGAAGTTCGTGCTGATCTCCACCGACAAGGCCGTCAACCCCACCAATGTCATGGGGGCCAGCAAGCGCCTCGCCGAGATGGTGTGCCAAGCCTTGCAGCGCGATGACGGCACGCGCTTCGAGATGGTGCGCTTCGGCAATGTGCTGGGCAGCACCGGCAGCGTGATTCCGAAATTCCGCGAGCAAATCGCCAAGGGCGGCCCCGTCACCGTCACCCACCCGGACATCATCCGCTATTTCATGTCCATCCCCGAAGCCGCGCAACTGGTGCTGCAAGCCGCGGCCATGGGCCAGGGCGGGGAGATTTTCGTGCTGGACATGGGCGAGCCGATCAAGATCGTCGACCTGGCGCGCAACCTGATCCGCCTGTCCGGCTTCCACGAAGACGAGATCAAGATCGAATTCACCGGGCTGCGCCCCGGCGAGAAGATGCACGAGGAGCTGCTGGCCGACGATGAAAAGACCCAGCGCACACCGCACCCGAAACTGCGCATCGCCAAGGCGCGCGGCGTGGAGGAAGGCTGGCTGGTGGAATTGCTGGCCTGGCTGGAGCGGCCCGGGACGCCCGGGGACGAGGCCGTGCGCGAGGATTTGAGGCGCTGGGTGCCGGAATACGAGCCGTCGGAGCCTTCGGCGGGGCTTGAGGCGGGCGAGGAGTAGTTTTAGCCTCCCTCTTTTGTGGGAGAACCTTTCCCGCTTCTTAAGCGTCTGTGCGCAATTCCAAGCGCCGTTCGATACGGTCTATACGCGCATCGACATCGTCGAATTTAGCGCTATGCCGGGCGATCTCCAGATGAAATCCGGCCATATAGTTTTCCATGCTGGACATGCGCATTTTGAGATCGCGCATATCGGCTTTGATCGTGCCGACATCGGCGCGTAACGCCCGCAGATGCTCAAGGATCAAGTTTTCTACATTATCGACCATGGGTGTTCTCCAAATGATGAATGCGGGAACAGTTTAGCATCTGGCTGCCGGGTCGGCTTGTTTTTGGATTATGGAAATTCGACGGGCGTAGTCGCTGTTGACGCTGAAAAGCGCCTCACCGGTTCGCCACCCCATGCGGCACATGCCCGGTGGCGACATGCTGGCTGGCCGACTCGCAATGACCTTTCTGGTCGTCGAAGAAAATGTCCGCGCCGAAGGCCCGCAGGAACTGGCCTTTTTCCCGGCCGCCCAGAAACAGCGCCTCGTCGATGCGGATGTTCCAGGCTCTCAAAGTCCGCACCACCCGCTCGTGGGCCGGCGCGCCGCGCGCCGTGACCAGCGCGGTGCGGATCGGCGAGGCGTCGGCGTCGAACTGGGTCTGGATGTGCTGCAAAGCCGCCAGGAAATCTTTGAACGGCCCGCCGGACAGAGGCTTGCGCGCGGCGGCCTTTTCGTTTTCGGTGAACGCCGCCAAGCCCTGCGCCTTGAAAATCTGCTCGGACTCGTCGGAGAACAGCACGGCGTCGCCGTCGAAGGCGATGCGCAACTGCTCCGAGGCGTTGCTGCGGGCGCTGGAGGAATAAATCGTCGCCGCCGCGTAACCCGCGTCCAGCGCCCTCACCACATCCCCGGCGTTGGTGGACAGGAACAAATGCGCGCCGAACGGGGCGATGTACGCGAACGGCGACTCGCCGCTGGTGAACGCCGCCCGGCAGATGTCGAGGTGGTAATGCTCAATGGAATTGAACACCCGCAGCCCGGTGTCCGCGCTGTTGCGCGACAGCAAGATCACCTCCACCACTGGCTTGGGCAGCGCGTCGTTGATCGCCAGGAGCTTGCGCACCAGCGGAAACGCGACGCCCGGCGGCAGGACTTCCTCCTCATGTTCGAGCTGGTAGCGGCAGAAAGCCTCCTTGCCCTCCTCCTCGAACACGCGGTGCGAGTCGTCCAGGTCGAACAGCGCCCGCGAAGAAATGGCCACCACCAGCGTCTGCCGGGCTTCCGTCGATTGTCCCATTGCCGTCATCCCCCCTTGCGTCAAGGCCGTCAAGCCGAAATCATCGCTTCCAACAAGTCCAACTCCTCGACCGTGCCCAAGGCCAGCAACTGGTCGCCCGCGCACAAGACCGTCTCCGGGTCGGGATTGGGCAAGACATTTTTATCGCGCAAAATCACCAGGATGCTCGCGCCGGTCTTGTCCAGCACCTCCAGCGAGGCCAGGGTTTGCCCAATCACGGGGGCGCCGTGCGACACTTTGATGCCTTCCAGGTTCAAAGTCTCCTCGTCCCGGCGGATCACGGTGTCGAAAAAATCGACGACTTCGGGACTCAGAATCAAATGCGCCAGGCGGCGGCCGCCGATGGCGTAAGGGCTGATCGCCCGGTTGGCCCCGGCGCGTATCAGCTTCGGGATGCTGCTGTCGTCCACGGCCCGCGAGACGATGTACAAATCGGCCTTCAACACCCGGGCCGACAAGACGATGTACAGATTGTTGGCGTCGTCGCCGGTGGTGACGATCAGGCCCTTGGCCCGCTCGATGCCCGCCTTCAGCAACACCTCGTCGTCGCTGGCGTCGCCCAGCACATGGGGATAGCCATGCTGGTGGGCGTAATGCTGGGCCTCGGGCCTCGGATCGACAATGACGAACTGGATCTTGGAGTCGTGCAGTTCGGCGGTGGCCTGCTTGCCGACCCGGCCCAGGCCGGCGATGACGATGTGATCCTTGAGCTTGTCGATTTCACGCTGCACTTTTTTTTCCCCCATAGGATCGAGCAGGCGGCTGGAGACCAGATAGTCCATCACCACGGTCAGGCTGTAAAACAGGCTGCCGATGCCGAAGATGGCGATGAACATCGTGAAAATCCGCCCCGCGCTGCTCAGGTGGATGATCTCCCCGTAGCCGATGGTGGTGATCGTCGTCACCGTCATGAACAGCGCGTCCAGCCAGCTCGCCCCCTGCTCCCGCCCCAGCCAGACATAGCCGACCGTCCCGACCACCGTCACCGTCAACACCAGGGCGATGGGCAGAAGCAGGCGGATGCGCAGGGTGCTGGGGGATTCAATCATCGCATCGGCTCCTTGAAGGTCATCTCAAATGACTAACGGGGCAAAGATACCAGATTTTCGCGATCAAAAAAGCAGGCCATGACCAATCGCCATGCGCGTGGCGCGATTGCCCTGTTGCCGCCCTCCCCCCGGCTTGTTTTCTAGCCTACCAGTTTGATTTCCAGCTTTTTGCCGCAGGCGTTGGCGTATTTGCGCAAAGTGGCGAAAGAGGGAGAATGCTTTTCGTTGCCGAAGGAAGATTCTAGGCGCGAAACCGCGCTTTTGGTGGTGCCCATGCGACGTGCGACTTCCTCCTGGGTCAAGCCTGCTTCTTTGCGTGCCCGCAACAGCGCATCCAGCGCGGCATATCCCTCTTCCAGCGCGTCATAGGTGGATTTGAACGCAGGGTTGCGCAAATCTTGCTCTAGTTCAGCCTGGGGATCGCAAATAACGGGTTCGTATTTCCCGATGACTTCGGACGTGATTTTACCGTGTGGCATTTTTGACCTCCTGCAGACGGGCGCGGGCAATGTTTAATTCTCTTGGCGGTGTTTTGTCAGTCTTCTTGATGAAGCTATGCAAGATCACGATGCGGTGCCCTGTGAGCGTACAAAAAAAGGCCCGCCCGATGCCTTCGGCACCCTTGGCGCGAATCTCGAACAAGCCGTCGCCCATGGCACGGGTGTGCGGGAGCCCTAAATGAGGGCCATGCTCAACCATCCGAATAGCGATGCCTCGAAAACCGGCGCGGATGCCCACCGGCCACGCGTTGAGTTCGGCCTGGACGGATGCGTTGAAATATTCGATCTGGTAACTCATGGGAACAGGTTAGCAAATAAGCTAACTTTGTTCAAGATTTATTCAGGCTTCTGCGCCCTACCTTGCTGGACAGCATCGGTTTGGAACACAATATCCTTCAAGGATTGGCGACGCTTAAGCAGTCAGCCCGTCGGATCAGCCCAATTACTGCCCTGCCAAACACCAAACCTGTTCAACCGTTGCCGCGCCACCAGCGAGGAGATTCAACAGATGCTCAACTTTAACCCCATTGGCTTCAGAATAACCCATTGGATGCGGTTTGACGGCGAAACTGAACGCAGCTTTTTACGTGACTATGCCGCAAAATTTGCGACCCAGCGCCGGATAGCCATCATAGGCGCACTAATTGTTAACCTGATATACTTTGGCATAGACACATTCGACGCGATATCTGATAAACAATTCAACGTTATATACATAAACATGCTCATACCATTGCGATCAGTTAATGTGATTATAATGTCCATCTCAATATTGCTTGCATTACGACCAGCGAGCAAAACAAACGAGCTTTATGTTTGCTGCTGCGTTTACGCTACCGCCTTATCTAATTGCCTGATGATATTAATGATGAGCCGCTCAGTCATATCCACAGAATATCATTACCTTTTCAACTACTATGATAACATGTTTATTTTATTGTTCTTTTTGTTTGGGCTGGCACGAATGCTGATAAAGCCAACCCTTATGCTAGCGCTTTTATTATTACTAATCAGCACACTAACTCTTGATTCTAACGATCTCACAAAGTTATCACAACCTCAAGCAATAAACTTTCGAGATCCTGATCCTCCATTTTATGTCCTGATAATTTTTTCCATCATTGGCTGCTATATTTCATTCGACCAAGAACGCACAGCGCGGCACACTTTCCTGCGTGAACGGGAACTGCGCCGAGCGCGCGAAGAAACAGAAATCAAGACCGCCGAATTGCTGGCGTTGAAAGAACAATCCCGCTTGCAAGCGGAACGGCAAAACCAGGACAAATCCCGCTTCATCGCCGCCGCCGCCCATGATCTCAGAAATGCCATGCAACCGGTCGGCAGCTATCTGGACGTTGGCTTATCCGCCCTAGCGCGTGGCGACCGGCAGAACGCGCGGGAACATCTTGAGGAGGCGAAAACCGCCAACCACAATCTGCGCAGCGCCGTCAATGCCCTGCTGGAAATATCGGAACTGGAATCAGGGATTATTGAAATCCACTACAGCCATTTTGATGCCAGACGGCTGGCGGCGGAGGTTTTTAAACACCACGAATTGCTAGCCGCGCAAAACAAGGTCAGACTGCGGCTATCGAAAAATCGCGGCATGCCTGCCATCGTCCACAGCGAGCGGCATCATTTGCAGCGCGTTTTGGTCAACCTGGTCACCAACGGCATCAAATATGCGGATTGTTCAAAAGGCGAATCGGCGACAGTCGCCATTGCCATTGTCTGCCGTGGAGATACTGTCCGGGTTGCCGTAGTCGATAACGGCATCGGCATTCCACGCGACCAACAACAAGAAGTACTCAAGCCCTTGCGCCAACTTCACAATCCCGAGCGCAACCGGGAGAAAGGTGTGGGCTTAGGGCTGTCCAACGTCCACAGCACGATCAACTTATTGGCGGATCATCACTTTAAATTGAGCTCCAAGCCGGGTTTAGGGACGCGGTTTACTTTGGCTTTGCCCAAGGGCGACCCGCTGGAGGCGGATGAACCCCAACTGCTGCCGGCAGAAAATTGTGCCTTGGATGGGTTTTATATGCTGCTGGTTGAAAATGACCTGGCGGTAAAAAAATCAATGACCGCCTTGTTGCAAGAAAACGGAGCGGCACACGAAGCGTTTAGCTCGGTGGAAGCGTTGCAGGAATGGCTGGCCGCGCTGCCGACAGTGTGGCGTGACTTTGACGCGGTCGTCACCGACTACCGCCTGCCTGATGAGCGCACCGCCGTCGATGTGTTCGCCGCGCTGAAGACACATTACGGCTACGACATTCCCGGCCTGGTCATCACCGGCGAGACCGCCGATTTAAACGAAGCCAGCGAATTGCGAAATAGGAAAATATTGCGCAAGCCCGTGGACGCCAAGCAATTGCTGGCGGAAATCAACCGTCTATGCCTGGAGTCGGACGAGGCTTCGGCTTAGGCACGGCGATGCCTAGCCGGGCGACTTCCAACACTAGTTGGGTTCGATTTTTAACCTTGAACAGTCTCAATAACTTGGAAACATAGTCTTTGCGTACAGTCCCTTCCTCCAAACCCATTTGATCGGCAATGATCTTGCTTTCATAGCCTTGGCAAACATAATACAGCGTTTCACGCAAGCGGCCGTTGACCCCGAATTCCTCGGGCGCTTTCGCCAATAACCGGCCTTCCACTTGATTGTCCCGCAACGCTTTAGGCAGATAGATCAAGCCTTGAAACACCGCTTGCAAGGCTTGCGGCAAAACCTCATCGCCCTCCATGGCCTTTGGAATATAGCCCAAAGCGCCCGCGTCTATGCAACAGTCAACTAGCCGCTTGTCGACATAGCCGGACAGCATGACCACCCGTGTGTCCGGGCTGTGCAAGCGCGTGTGGCGCAGCACATCCAAGCCTGTCTCCTCATGCTCCCCGGTCAAATTAAAATCCAAAAACGCGAAATCAATGCGTGCATTGGCTAGGATGGCAATCGCCTGCCCGTAGCCTGCGGCTTCATGAATCCGAGCCGAAGGAACCGCCTCCTTCAGCGCAGCCCTAAAGCCCGCCCGAACCTGTCCTTCGTTGTCTAGCAAAAGAATCTGCATGGGGTCTGTGGTGTTCATCCTGTACCTGTCATCGGGCCACAATCGCCAGGGGCGGCGGCATCCGCATTTTATTTTCAAAGACTTGCACCCTATGCAAGATAAATCTCGCACTCCGGACAGCGGCGCGGCGCGTGGGAACGCGTCATAGTATCCGACAAATGTCGGATACGCGCACTAGGGCATGAGTGGGATAGAATTTTATTGCCAAGCAATCGACAATGCCTTCGACGGGAAGTGGACACAAACGTTTGCCTATTGCCATACGCTGCGTGGGAGCGAGTCAATCTTGTCCCCATACTGCCACTGGGCCTAGCCCCGCCGCACGAGCTGTCGGTTATACGTGGCTGGACGGCAGCGAGTTGGACTGGCTCCAACAAGAAAGTTGTGGGCCTGCCCTGCCGACCCTATGAGCAAAAAACGCCTTTCTTTTGGTATTTGAACGCAGTTTTTATGATCAGGAGATATCAACGATGAAACCGATCTATTGTTTTCTGCCCTTGGCGCTGGCCTGCGGCATCCACCCGGCCCACGCCTTGACCGTCGCAAACGGCGCTTTTTCCGGCTATCAAATTGGGGCTATTTCTACTGTTTCCTCTGGCACATACAATCTTGGAACCGGCACAAGCTCAATCAGCGTGGGTTCCAATCATGGGATAGCATCGACATCCGATCCTTACCAAGGTAAGGCCAACAATCTGTCCATATTGAATGGCGGCACGATTACGGACGGAGACATTTTTAGCCTGTCAAGCAATGTTTTCTCCGTTTCCAGTGGCACCCTGGGCACACCGTTGACCTTGTCCGTGGACAGTTACACGTTCGCGTTTACCAATGAAATCGTGACAACCCAAGCCAATGGTCAGATAGCGGTGGGTTTTGTCGGGAGCTTGACCCATGACTCCGATGGTTTGCTCGCCACGCCATCCCCCTTCTACTTTAATGCTAATTTCAGCGAATCCTCCCCTACCGGCGCGATTGCAGCCACCTACTCTTTAGCCTCGTCCACTGAGGCCGGTGTTTATGTGAGCCCAAACGATATCGGCTATGTCGTGGGCACACGCGACGCCCCGTCGGGCAGCACCCCCACTGAAATCGCGCTGAAAGGCTTGAATATCCAGCCGGGTGCCTCGTATACCTTGGGGGTCTATGAGACGCTCAATCTGGATAACGGCCATGGCACGCTGAATGTCAGCAAGGGTGCCGTGTTCACTGGCAACGGTATCATTGATGGCAATGTGCTTAATAAAGGCTTGGTGCGGATACCGGTCACCTGGCTGTCCCAAGTCAGTGGGGGCCACGCCTATGTGCCGGTTCCCGATCCCATACCGGGGCCGGGAGGGCCGACGATTCCGCCGATTGTTTCACCTAATCCCGTGCCCATCCCCGGTAATACGATTGTGACCATCGGCGGTTCGTCTGGCGGTGGCGGAGGCAGTGGTGGCAGCAGCGGCGGGAGCGGCGGGGGTTCAACCGGTTATGTCTACACGATTGACACTCCGCTTATCCCAAGCCAAGGAACCCATGCCATTCCGGTGGATGCCAGCCTCGAAGTGACAGGTTCCTATGCCCAAACAGACACAGGGGCGCTACGCTTGTTTGTCGATGGCAACCAGGGGGCTGATCTTAATGTAAGCCGGACTAGCGGCAGCTACAGCCAGCTATTCGTCGACAAGACCGTGACCCTCGCAGGCACGGTGCAAATCGTGTTGGAGCCGGGCAAGTTCACAAGTTTTGGCTACACGCCAAAAATCGGCGACACTTTTGATTTTGTCACCGGCCTGCAAGGCATCACGCTGGCTAACGTGAACTATGAGCTGTTCGTCACCGACGCCGATAAAAGCCTGCTGAGTTGGCTGACCTTGACGCAGTACGATAGCGGCATCCTCAGCGACCCGGATTCGCTGTGGATGATTAGCGAAAGACTGTTCCGCTTTGACTTGGTCGAGGGCAACACCATCCTGCGCGGCACCTTGATCGCGTCGCTGCTGGGGCCGACTTCACAGGTGCCGACACCGGGCACGCTGTGGCTGGTCGGTGCCGGGCTGATGGGCTTTGCCGGGGCTGGCCGCCGCAGGAAGGCTTCGGCACTATAGCTCGGCATAGGCGTTTTTTTGCGCGGAAACGGGCCGGCCCTCATGCCGGCCCGTTTTTTGTGTGTCTACTGCTGTAGCAAGTCGCTGGCTGGGAAGTGTTCAATGACTAATGTCGTCATGGTGTGCTTTCTCCATCAATGGGCGCTCAAACCTACAACATCAACCGCCGAAAATGCGGATCAGGCTCGGCGTGCGTCCAGATCGACTCGAAATTTTCGGACAGGTGGGCGGCGCGCACCGGGGCGTGGAAGTTGGCGACGCCTTCGTAGCGGTCGGATTGTTTGCGATGGATCACGCCTTTGCGGTCGGCGATCAGCATCGCCTCGTTGAATTCCACATGATCCGGCCCGGGGCGGCGGATTTCCACGTAGCTGCTGACCCGCAGCGCCAGGTTGACCAGGCGGTGGTCGCTGCGGGACAGCAAAGCCTCGGGGTCTAACACCAGGATGCGGACGCGGCCCCGGCCCCGCCCCGTGACCACCAGCTTCTGCACCGCCGCCAGGAAGTCTTTGGTCTCGTAGACCTCGGGCTCCAGCGAGCGGCTGACGATGTCCAGGTGGCGGCGGGCCTGCGCGGCGATTTGCGCGGAAAGCTCGGCCAGTTCGAGCCGGGAGGAGAAATGAATGTCCTCCGCCTTCAAGCCGGAACGCTCAGTGTCGTCTGTCATAGGCCCCCTGTCGATGAAAACACGCGCAAAGCGGCAGAATAGCGGACACAGCCACCGTGTGGCAAGACCGGCGGGGAACGGTTCGGGGGCGGGCGGAAAAGGCGGCCCGCAGGCCGCCGCAAAGGATTACCAGGAGCGAATCTCGCCGGTGTCGAGATGCACGAAGTCGGACGAGGGATAATAGCCGACGCCGCCTTGTTGCAGGGCCAAGGCCACTTGCTGGATGGTGCGGATGCCGACATCGTCGGAGCGCAGGTCGATGGCCTTGCCTTGGATGTGCTGGCTGTGCTCGGCGACGCCGTGGCTGGCCTTGCGCAGCATCTGGTTGGTCTCGGGCGTCCGGTAGCCGGAGATGATGTTGAATTCGCCCCGCCCGCCGGTCAGCACGGTGACCGCGTACAGCAGGTCAAGCAGCGCGGGGTCCATGATGCGGGCCTCGTCGGTGCGGTGGTCGCGGAGAAAGTGGCTGAAATCGGCCAGCAGGCCGGTGTCGTAGCTTTGCTGCGGCGCGCAGACGAAACCCCATTCCTCCCGGGTGTTGGTGTTGAACAGGGCGATTTTGCGCTGCTTGCCCAAGGTGTTGGCGAACACGTCCGCCGACGGCAGCAACAGAGAGCCGGCCGCCGCGACTCCCACGCGTGTTAGAAAAGCTCGGCGGCTGATGCCGCCTGCGGCTTGATGGCCCTGAGGGCCTTTGGAACGTTCAAATAGCATGCAATAAAACCTCGCTGGTTAGTGGCTGCGTGAAAAACCACAGCTTGGGGCTCCAGGACACCCCGTATGTGTTGGTTTCAACTTTACTGACTAAACACCCTTCAAATCAACCCTTAATTCCTGCATAAGGATATGCACTTTACAGGCCAAACAGGAGCGGATGTTGTCGAAACCCCATGAACTCAAGGCTTCGGCGAATCTAAAATAAGCCATATTTTCCTTTTTGGAAACAGATCATTTCCTATGCCGACAGTTTCACCTCGTCAAAATCGAGCGCGCCGGGATGGCTTGGGCTGGGGGAGACCCCTTCCCGCAGCAGTTGGCAGGTCTTCAAGCCCGCCTCGCGAGCCGCGTCCAACTCGCCGCCGATGTCGGAGAGGAACAGGATTTCCTGCGCGGGCAGTTCGATTTGATTGGCAATCGCGCGGTAGGAGCCGACCGCCTGCTTGGCCCCGACATGGGTGTCAAAAAAGCCGGAGAACAGCGGGGTGAGGTCGCCGTATTCGGTGTGGCCGAACAGCAGCTTTTGCGCATGGACGGAGCCGGACGAATAGACGTACAAGGACAGCCCCCGCTCCTTCCACTCGTGCAGCTTGCGCGGAACCTCGGAATAGACATGGCCGTGGAAGTCGCCGCCCTGGTAGCCCGCCTCCCAGATCAAGCCTTGCAGGGACTTCAGCGGCGCGAGCTTGCGGTCTTCGTCAATCCAGCGGACCAGGGTTTCGACGGCCTCCTCGTCGTCCAAGGCCTGGCCGCATATCACCGCCACATCGCCGAGCAGGCGGCGCACCTCGGCGTCGCCGACGTTGGAAAGCACGAAATCGCCCATCTTCTCCCGGGCGTAAGGAAACAGCACGTCCTTGACAAAAGAAATGGACGAGGTGGTTCCCTCGATGTCCATTAAAACCGCCCGGATCATGCTTCATCCTCGATGAAGCGCTCAATGCGGGGAAACCGGTCGGCGATACCGCTGCCGGTGAATTCGGCGACCCAGCCCTCCGGCGTGGTGAACAGGCGGATGCATTTCAAATCCGGTTCCGCGCCCATGTCAAACCAGTGCTTGACGCCGGCCGGCACGGAGATCAGATCCCCTTTTTCGCACAATACGGCATACACCTGCTCGTCCGGGTGCAGATAGAAAAGCCCCCTGCCCTCGACGAAAAAGCGCACCTCGAAATCGCTGTGCGTGTGCTCGTCGAGGAACTTGGCGCGCAGCGCATCCTTTTGCGGATGCGCCGGGCCCACGCTGATCACGTCAGCCGATTGAAAGCCGTACAATTCCTTCAGCCGCGCCACCGGCTCGGCATAGGCCGCCAGCACGGCGTGCTGGGCGGCGTCTTCGGGAAGCTCGCACTCCGCCGCCCAGCGCTCGAATGCCACGCCCAAACCGCTCAGGGTGGCGGCTACGCGGTCGAAATCGTGGATCGACTCGGCGGCGCGCGCGCCGTTGTCGGAATAGAGGGTCAAGATGCTCATCAGTGTCAACTCCAGGTGGTAGGCCGCCATTGTAAGCCATCCGGCTTGGACATGGGGACGCCCTGCGTACTACCGGGCCTTGACCCCGTGCAGGCGCATCTCAATGTCGAACAGATATTCCAAAGCCTCGACATGGCGCAGCGCGTCCCGCACCGACGAGCCCCAGGTGTAAAACCCGTGCCCGGCGATGATATAGCCGTAAATGTCGCCATGCATTTCGATGTACTCGTCCACCCTCAGAGACAGGCGGGGGATGTTCTGGTCGTTGGGGAAAATCGGCACGACGATGCGGGTTTCGTGGGTATCGACGCCTTCCAGCGCCTTCAGCAACTCGTAATCTTCCAGCACCAACTCGTGGGCGAACAGCCTGGAAGCCAGCATGGCATTCGGCGAATGTGGATGCAGCACCGAACCCACCCAAGGATAGCGGCGATAGAGGGCGGTGTGCAGCAAGGTCTCCGCGGAAGGCTTTTTGCCGTCCAGCGCGCGGCCCTCCCCATCGACCCGCATGATGTCTTCCGGCCTCAATTCGCCCTTGTGCTTGCCAGACACGGTGATGGCGATGCTACCGTCGGACAGCAAGGCGGAAAAGTTGCCGCTGGTGGCTGGCACCCAGCCCCGGGCGTGGATGAAACGGCCAGCCTCGATCAACTCGGCGGCGCGGTCTGCGTATTCTTGGGCAATGGTCATGGCGGCGCTCCGTGGGTTGGGTTGATAGGGGCGAGAGAAGGGGGTTCTGGCGGGCGCGTTTATAAAGCGGTTTGCGGCGGGCCATATAAACCTAATGGGTCGTCCGGATCGACCCCCTCCATGAACGGCTTGGCGCGGTCTTGGTTGGTAATCTGGTAAACCTTGCCCACCCAGTTGTTGAGAATCGCCTCCGCCGTGTCGTGCCAAGTATTGTCGAGCATCGGCGCGACCAAATCTTCGGGGAAGCGGGGGATCGCCGCCTGTCTTGTCTTCGCCTCGCAAAGCGATTGCGCATATTCGTCGAGAATGGCCTGTGCCAGCGGTGACAAATAATTTTCCGGGAACGGCGGATAATCGTCCCTGTCTCCGGCGGCGAAACGCATCACCTCGCGCTTGTACTCCTTCAACAGGCTAATGGTGTCATATTCCGGATGCCCTTGGAAAAACACCAGCCGAAAACCGTCCCGGCTCACCGCCAGATGGACGCCTGCCTCCTCGCCTTCCACCAGCACCCGCAGGCCCGCCGCCTCGAACTGGTCGCGGCCGATTTCGTTGAAGCGCGAATGCGGCACGTCGAAGCGTGTGTTGACCCCAACCACCAGCGGATGGTGGCGGTCGGTCAAGCGGTGCGCAAACACGCCCCAGCGCTTGGCAGGCTGGAGCCTGCGCTTCTGGCGGTAGCGGAATTGCAGCACGGCGTGGGTGGTCAGGCAAGAAAACAAGGTCGAGGTCACATTTTCGTAAGCCCATTCGACCACCTCCACCAAAGGCAGCCAAAACGCCTCCTTGGACAGATCCGGCTGGCTGACATTGGCCCCGGTGACGATGAGGGCGTCCAGCCCTGCGGCCTTGATCTGCTCGAACGTCTCGTAATGCGCCTGGACATGGGCCAGCCCCGCCGGGCTGCGCTCGAGTTCCGGCAGGGTGAACAGGTGGACGTAGAACTGCGCGATCTGGTTGCTGTCGTTGACAAGCCGAAGGAACTGGCGCTCGGTGGCGCTCAAGGCCGCGTCCGGCATCAGGTTGAGCAGGCCGACATGGAGTTCCCGGATGTCCTGGTGGATGGCCAGTTCGGCAGGAATGATGGTCTCGCCTTCCCGCCTCAAATCGTCGAAGGCGGGGAGATTGGAATGGGCGACTAATGGCATGGCTGGACGTCTATCGGAAAGTTGGGCGGGGGTTGGGCGCAAACAAGCATGCGTGGATTCTCCAAACCCAAAGCCAATATTATTCCCATTTACAGACGCATAGCAATATCAAACACCAAACCAATAAACACTTGACAAAAGCATTTTTTTCGGGTATGGTAAAAATTATACAGGAAGAGTAATTCCATGCCGCACAACGTGGTGCATTATGGTGTTTTTTTAAATCCTGTGGTAGAAAGCTTTGCGCAAGCGGCGCCTCGCTGTACGCTCGTGATCGAACCTGCCTATTTAGCCTGTTCCCTGCAAGAGTATCTTTCTCCGCACGCCGTTAGATCGAAGATTTCAAAGTGCCATCATTCGTATTTTGAATAGATGAGGAGAACAACCATGAAACGCTCTAACTGTCTATTGGGTTTTACCATCGGGATGGCGTTATTGGCAGCGCCATATGGAGCCGGATTCGCGGCGGGCAACACCACCGCAGGCTATCAGGCGTTAAGCAACGGGATAAACGAAGCCTTGGCGAAACAAAGCGGGAGCACCGTGACGCCCCAGTTTTCAGGGAGCGGTTGCATCGACTATTTCCCGCTTTCCGTGGACAACGTCCAAGGGCTGACTGCCACGCTGGAAGTATCGAACCTCAGCGATAACAGCGGCAGCTTCAACATCTGCGCAATCCCTGCGCACACCACAGAGTACGCTTGCCGCGGACAGGTTTCCTTAGGGCCGCGCGACGCCAAGTTCTACACCATGCCCCAACTCTTTAGTGAATTTTCGCACGCGGTGGGGCAAATTTCTGTCAGCGCCAATGGCAATTCAATTGGCGCAAGCCAGCTGATTATGTTCGGCCCGGACGGTTCGGTCGTGTCGATCATCAATCCCACGGAATTTTGTAATTAAGGCTTTACCCGTCTGGTTGAGCTGAAGTAGTGTGCGGGGACGCTCCAAGCGTCCCCGCACACTGTCTGGTGCCCGCCCTGAAAAGCGCAACAAGGCTAAGCTCTTCTCGCTATCGCCGATTCCACCAACCGATTAAAACCGGCCTCGTCAGCGACCGTCGCCAGCTCTTCTGAGGTGATGGCGTAGCCGTAGTCTGCGGCGATGCGCTCGTAACGGGGGATGCGCGCATAAAACAGCCGGGGAAACACCCAGCGCACAAAATCATCCGGATCGATCATCGCTATATAGGGCAAGCCGCGCTCGGCAAGATAGTCAGCCACTTGCTCGTCGAGGAATTCCTCACGGTAATACAAGGGCTTGGGATCGCTTTCCGCCCGCGCGATCAAAGCCTTTTCATCTTGTTCGGTAGCCCGCACATACAGTATCAGCGTGTGTTCGGCCAAGCCCTCCAATAAACCACTGTCTTCCAGCTCGCACAGGCTTCCGCCCGCGTCGTTGACGAATTTCCCATAGCCGTAAATATCCCTGGCCTTGGCGATAAACTTCGGCACGTCGCGCATCGCCGCAATTTCCGCGTCGCGGTGCAAAAGCTGGCGGCGCTTGAATTCCTTCCGGCTCAAACCGCCCTTCTCGGGATTGCCGAGCTTGCCGAGAAAAGTCGAAACCGCGCTCAGATTGTCCACCGTGATATTGGTATTGATATGAATGGAATCGGAGCGCAGCAAACCCCTGATCAACGGAATTTTCATAAGCTCCAATTTGAGATTGTCCATGATATCCTCGCCCAGATAGCGAGTGCCAATGCGGTAATCTCCTGAGTAATGGAACCAACCCTCCCGGCGCAGGATGTTCGCCAGCCGGGTCTTGCCGACACCGGACATGCCGAGCAGGGTGATGCTTTTGCCAGGCCAGGCCTTGAACTGTTCGACGCTTAGAAACACCTCGCGCCCCCTACGGCCAAACCAAGGCCGCAGGTGTCACCGCGCCGACGGTGAAGGCGCTGGATTTTCGCCTGGACAGGTTGTTGGCATTGATTGTCATCTATTAAGTTCCTGAAAAGTCTTTAGTTTATAGTCAATTTCTCGGCAAGGGGAGAGAGGCTTTGTCTCTTGGCGATAGGCCAAGCGGCGCCACATCAACGCGCAAGCCCGGCGAATTTAACAAATCGCCCTGACGGATGAAAGCGCCATCATCGACCGTTAGCCAATCCCCTCCCCTTCTGCTATGTTGGGTCTAAAGGCCTCCGCGTGGCGCGGCGGCCAAAGGTTCACGTAGCCAGGAGAGAAACATGAGCAACCAAGATCAAAACCAAGCCCAGCCAGTGCGCCTGTCGGTGCTGGGCATGCGCTGCGCGGGCTGCGTCGGCGCGGTGGAGGGCGCGCTGCGCGCCGTGCCGGGCGTGCAAGCCGCGGATGTCAATTTCGCCGACCACACGGCGCTGGTGCTGGGCGGGGCCGATGTCGACGCCCTGAAGAAGGCCGTGTGGGAGGCGGGATTCGACGCGGCGGTGATGGAAGGACTGGACGACCTCGGCGGCCAGGAGGAGCAAGAGGAAACCCGTTACCTGGCCTTGCTGAAGAAGGCCAAGGCGGCGGCGATACTGGGCGTGCCACTGATGCTCGGGGCGCATTTCGGCTGGTTCCCCGAACTAGGCACGGAGGGAGGGGCGCGGTTCTGGGGCGTCGTGGCGGCGCTGACCTTGGGGGTCATGTACTACTCGGGCGAACACTTCTACCTCGGGGCGGTCAAATCCTATCAGCTACGGCAAGCCAACATGGACACGCTGATCGCCTTGGGAACCGGCGCGGCCTGGCTGTTCTCCACCGCCGCCATCGCCTTCTCGGGCATCCTGCCGGCCGGCGCCAACCACGCTTATTTTGAGGCGGCGGCGATCATCCTGGCCTTCATCAACCTGGGCTCGGCCTTGGAGATGAAGGCGCGCGGCAAGACCTCCTCGGCCATCCGCCAGTTGATCGGCCTGCAACCGCGCACGGCCCGGGTGGTGCGCGAGGGCGTCGAGATCGACGTGGCCATCGCCGACATCGGCCTGGGCGAAACCTTGCGCGTCCGCCCCGGCGAGAAGATCGCGGTGGACGGGCGGGTGCTGGAAGGGCATTCCAGCGTGGACGAATCCATGCTGACCGGCGAATCCATCCCGGTGGAAAAAAGCGAGGGCCAGGAAGTCATCGCAGGCACCCTCAACGGCAGCGGCAGCTTCTTGTTCGAGGCCACCCGCATCGGCCGCGACACTTTGCTGGCGCAAATCATCAGCAGCGTCCGCCAGGCCCAGGCCAGCAAGCCGGAAATCGCCCGGCTGGTGGACAAAGTGGCGGCGGTGTTCGTGCCGGTGGTGGTGGGCATTGCCGTGTTCACCTTTTTCGTCTGGCTGGTTTTCGGCCCCAGCCCGTCCTTGGGCTACGCCTTCGTCACCGCGATGACCGTGCTGGTCATCGCCTGCCCTTGCGCCTTGGGGCTGGCCACGCCGATCTCAGTCATGGTCTCGGTGGGACGGGCGGCGCAGAAGGGCATTTTGATCCGCAACGGCGACGCCTTGCAGTCGGCGGGCAAATTGACCTGCGTGGTGCTGGACAAGACCGGCACCGTGACCGAAGGCAAGCCCCGCGTCGCCACGGTGGAAGCCATCAACGGCTGGGACGAAAAAGCGGTGTTGAGCATCGCCGCCAGCCTGGAAACCGGCTCCGAGCATCCCTTGGCCGCGGCGATCCTCGCCGAGGCCACCCAGCGCGGTTTGGAACTCGCGCCGACGCAGGCTTTCCAGGCGGTGCCTGGGCGCGGCGTGCGGGCCGAGATCGAAGGGCACACTGTGCTGCTGGGCAACCAAGCCTTCTTGGAGGAGAGCGGCGTGGACGCCGGCCCCTTGGCCGCGCGGGTCGGCGAACTGGCCAGCCACGGCCAGACGCCGATCCTGCTGGCCGCCGACGGCCAGGCCGTGGGCCTGGTCGCCGTCGCCGACCCGATCAAAGCCGACTCCGCCGCCGCCGTCGCCCAGCTCAAGGCGCTGGGCGTGCGGGTGCTGATGGTGACCGGCGACCACGCGGTGACGGCGAAAGCCATCGCCGCCCAGGCCGGCATCGACGAAATCCGCGCCCAAGTGCTGCCACAGGACAAAGCGGCGGTCGTCCGCGACTTGCAGGCCCAGGGCCTGGTGGTCGGCATGGTCGGCGACGGCATCAACGACGCCCCCGCGCTGGCCCAAGCCGACGTGGGCTTCGCCATCGGCACCGGCACCGACATCGCCATCGAAAGCGGCGACGTGGTCATCATGCGCGGCTCGCTGGCCAAGGTCATCGACGCCATTGAGTTGTCGCGGGCGACCGTGCGCAACATCAAACAAAACCTGTTCGGCGCGTTCATCTACAACACCTTGAGCATCCCTATCGCCGCCGGCCTGCTCTACCCCGCCTTCGGCCTGCTGCTGAACCCGATGATCGCCGGCGCGGCCATGGCCTTGTCCTCGGTCACGGTGGTCAGCAATGCGAATCGGCTGCGGTCGCAATAACCGGCTAGCCAAACATAAGGCGCATCAATCGAAGAACGCGATTGATGCGCTTCGAACACTTCGCCCGGTAAAGATTGATTCATCCGCCATTGGCGGACACAATAAGCGCCATGGAATTCATCGAAACCCCAACTTTCACCCGTATGGTCACGGAGTTGCTCTCCGATGACGAGTACCGGGAGTTGCAAAGCATCCTGGTCGAAGACCCGGCGCGTGGCGATCTCATCAAAGGCGGCGGAGGCATCCGCAAGCTGCGCCACGCGGTGCAAGGGCGAGGCAAGAGTGGCGGGGTGAGGGTGATTTACTATTGGGTCAAGGACAATCACCAGATATTCATGCTGGTGGTCTATCCAAAAGCAAAAAAAGACAATTTAACCGACAAAGAAACCGCCATCTTGCGGGACTATGTGAAAGGGCTATGAAGATGGAACAAAATCTGTTTGATGATTTGCTGCAAAGCCTGAAAGAAGCCCAGGCCATCGCCAAAGGGGAGGCCGAAGCCTCGCGCCGGTTTGAGCTTGCCGCGCCCGACGTGAAAGCCGTGCGGGAGCAAACCGGGCTGACGCAACAAGAATTCGCCCAGTTCATGCGCGTCAGCATCAAGACCCTGAAAAACTGGGAGCAGCGCCGCCGCAACCCAACCGGCCCCGCCGCCGCGCTACTCAAAATCGTCGCCACGGCCCCGGAGGTGGCGGTTAAATCGCTGTATTCTTAGAACCATAGGTTGGTTTGCGGCTTTATCGAAACCCAACCAATTCCGGGAAATTTTGGGTTGCGGAAAAGACGGCAACCCAGCCTACACTGCTCTTAGGACATGTATATAGGCATATCATGCCGCAATCCATACATATTGAAGCTATCGAGCGCATTTTGTCGGCAGTCTACTCCAGTGGCAACAATCTCTTGAGTTCGTTCCTTTATGGAAAACCGGGCGCTCCACATTGGGACAGGAGGTTCGGAACCGAGATTTTTGTTCGACGCAAGGATTATATCCAGGCACTCCTATTCATTAGGCAGAACGGCGCACCTTATCTCCGGGCGATCTCAATCTCCGACCTCTGGTCGATGGTTACTACATTCATTACTGATAACTTTTGGTACGTCTGCGGGGGGCAGTTCTTGCAGCGACACGACGGTTCCTTTGCTGAACAGATCGCCATTGAGGATAAAATTGCACTGGCTGATGCTTTGGCGATGTCAGCCATGTTCAAACCCCGATCAGAACTGACACTTTATCCATTGTTGCCAATTCGTGTAGCGGCGAATTTTGAATCAGATCATTTTTTTCTGCTCAACGCGGCAGATCTCTCGACGGCCCAGCTTCCCCAAAGCATCATTGCAAGTGATCTCGACCCAAGCCACTTTCCGCCAGTTGTGAACTGGGACGGCCGCAAGCGCCCAACTACAAGCTGGCTCGGTGTTCGCTCGCCGTTGCTTCTTGTGTCCCAAAAAATGGCATCTGCGATTTTGGGCGCAGTAGCGCTCACTCCGCTGCCACGCAAACGCCACCTATTTTCTGGGCGAACCATGTTCGGCGGTCGATGCACGCTTACGAACACATGCTCTATTTCCCCCGGCGGTGGCCCTCACACACCGCCGATGATGAACGACATCGTCTTGACGGAGGCCGATCACGGTTGGCTGACAATACTAGCCGCGCTTCTCGACGCAAGCGACACGCACTCCCGTTCGCAGCTTCGCGCCCTAGAATATTTCTATCGCGCCTGGTTTCTCGACCCGCGAGAGCGATTTCCGGCGCTGTGCATGTCTCTAGATTCGCTGGTAGGCGTCAGTGATGGCCACACGAAAGCGGTGGTAAAGTACGTCAAGAGTAAGATCGACACGGTGATCGATGATGATCGATTGCGGCTGCTGATGCGGGTGAGGGGCGCGGTCATCCACGGTGCGGCCCCCGACGTCTACGATTCCGAGAACTATGAAAAATATTACGTGGACTACGAGACCGACCCAATACGCGATCTTGAGCTGATCACCGCCAAATGCTTGCGCGAAGCAATCTTTGGCGCAACACTCAAGTATCATCTCGACCCGAATGCCGAGCTCCTCGCGAACATGCAGGCCATGGGAAGATTGCCAGCAAGGCTGGACGAGGGCTGCATTATTGCCGAGGATGTCTAGTTGCAATAACGCAACGCGGTAAGGCGTAATCCGTAGCCCGTAGATACTGTTAATCCAGTCAAGCCCCGTGAAGCGCCGGATCGAAGGCTTTGCCGGACTTGAGGACGCCGAAGGCGACATGGACGAGCTTGCGCATCATGGCGCCGATGATGAGCTTGGCCGGTT
>Ga0265316_10001318_pt1 | contig 26717 bp, 22 predicted proteins | sample 4522metaG_FD_202092 | JGI IMG/M metagenome (GOLD analysis project Ga0265316, IMG submission 202092) | Rhizosphere microbial communities from Carex aquatilis grown in University of Washington, Seatle, WA, United States - 4-5-22 metaG | ecosystem: Host-associated > Plants > Roots > Rhizosphere >... | reverse complement strand
ATGCTGCCCATCATGGCACTGCAATATTAATGGAGGTTAAAACCGGGGAGATAAAAGCAATTGCCAACCTGGAACGTGATGAAGATGGCAATTACCGTGAGATTTATAATTACGGAATTGCAGAAAGCACAGAACCCGGTTCAACATTTAAACTGGCCTCGCTCATGGCGGCATTGGAAGATGGTTATGTAAAACCTGACGATACTGTGAATACCGGCAATGGTTCAGTAAAATTTTATGACAAAATAATTAAAGACAGTGAAGAAAAAGGATTTGGAAGAATTACCGTTCAACAGGTTCTTGAACTATCGTCAAATGTAGGTGTCGCCAAGTTGATCGTAGCTCATTACAAGGGCCGCGAAGAACAATTTATAAAAAGAATATACAGTTTCGGGTTGAACACAAAACTCGATCTCGACATAAAAGGTGAAGGAATGCCTGAAATTAAATATCCCGGTGATAAACTCTGGTCGGGTATTTCACTTCCTATGATAGCACACGGTTACGAAGTGCGCCTGACTCCCTTGCAAATACTGGCATTTTATAATGCTGTTGCGAATAACGGAAAGTTAATCAGACCACGTTTTATTAAGGAATTGCGCAACCACGGGGAATCAATAAAAACTTTTGAACCTGAAGTAATTATTCCTTCTATCTGTTCCATGTCAACCATCAGGAAGGCAAGACAAATGCTTGAGGGGGTTGTTCTAAGAGGCACGGCAATGAACCTGCGTGATTCAGTTTTAAAAATAGCAGGAAAAACAGGTACAGCTCAGATTGCCCAGCATAAAATGGGATATCGCAAAGATGCCAGAATTAGTTACCAGGCTTCGTTCGTGGGCTATTTTCCTGCCGATAAACCCAAGTATTCATGCATTGTGGTTGTTAATGCTCCTTCGAAAGATGTGTACTATGGAAACCTTGTTGCGGGTCCGGTTTTTAAAGAAATTGCTCAGAAGGTATTTGCGACAAGTTATGAATTGCATGACGAAATCATCAGCGGACACAGTCATTTGAAAGCCGATGGACCCCAGGTTAAATGCGGCTTGTGGAACGAGATTGAAGAATCAACAGATGAGCTGGGGATACCGGTAGAAGAAAAATCTGACAAAATAAATAACTGGGTAACGGCATCTAAAAACAATGAAAATATTGAGGTATATAACCGTAAAGTAATTGACAACCTGGTACCGGATGTTTCGGGCATGGGTGCGAAAGATGCAGTGTTCCTGCTCGAGAAAGCCGGTTTACATGTTGTGATAAACGGGTTCGGAAAAGTTAAAAAACAATCCGTTCCCCCCGGCACAAGGACAGAAAAAGGAGGCAGGATTGTAATTAGCTTGGGATAAGGAGGCCCCTCCCAACCTCCCCAAAGGGGAGGAGAAAGAGAAGCCTCTCTCCAAAGGAGAGGGGGAAAGAGGAAAAAAAAATTAAAAAGTGGAAATATATGTATAGAAGCTCAAATGATAATATTTAGAAACAACCTTAATCGTGAGTTCTTTCATTCCCCCTTTGGGGGAACCGAAGGGGGTCTTTAATATGAAAACTTTAAAAGACATATTAACCGGAATTCATCACACGAAAGTTGTGGGCGATATGGCGTTGTCTATTACCGACATTCAATTTGATTCGAGGAAAGTGAAGCCGGGTTCTGTATTTGTTGCTGTTTCAGGTACCCAATCCGACGGTCATAGTTTTATCCCTAACGCTATTGAATCAGGCGCAGCATCAGTTGTATGCGAAAAAATTCCGGATACACACAATCCAAATGTTTGCTGGATTGTTGTACCTGATTCTGCAGAAGCATTAGGCATTATGGCTGCAAATTATTTTGACAACCCGTCTAGGAAACTCAAGCTTATAGGCATAACGGGGACCAACGGAAAGACCACCACTGTTACTTTGCTTTACCGCCTTTTCAGGGCTTTGGGATATAAATGCGGATTAATTTCAACAGTGGTTTATTATATTGAAGACAAGACATACGATTCAACCCACACCACACCTGATCAGCTTGTGCTGAACAAGCTTATGGCAGAAATGGTAACTGCAGGCTGCGAATATTGTTTTATGGAAGTCAGTTCACATGCATTGTCCCAGAAACGCACAGCAGGATTGCAATTCGCCGGGGCCATTTTCTCCAATATTACCCATGATCACCTCGACTATCATGCTACATTCGATAATTATATCAAAGCAAAGAAGTCATTTTTTGATCAGCTGGACGGTGATGCTTTTGCAGTAATTAATGTAGACGATAAAAATGGTCGTGTGATGGTGCAGAATACAACAGCAGTTGTAAAGACTTATGCCATGCGGTCTGCCGCGGACTTCAAAGTAAAAGTTATAGAAAGCCATTTCGAGGGCATGCACCTGAAATTAGATGGGCAGGATTTCTGGACGCCCCTGATTGGAGAGTTTAATGCATATAATCTTTTAGCAATTTATTCAGCTGCAATTATGCTGCAACAAGACAAGAACGAAGTTTTGCCATTGCTCAGTTCGCTAAGTAATGCACCAGGCCGTTTCGAAACTGTTCGCTCTAAATCAGGCATCACGGGAATAATTGATTATGCTCACACTCCCGATGCCTTGGTAAACGTGCTCAAAGCTATCAATCAGATTCGCAAAGGTAATGAGCAGCTCATCACAGTTGTCGGCGCAGGCGGAAACAGGGATAAAACAAAACGTCCCGTGATGGCCCGGGTTTGTGTCGAAAATTCCGATAAGGTAATTATTACATCCGACAATCCACGTTTTGAGGAACCTGAAGACATAATCCGCGATATGGTTGCGGGAGTGGAGGAAAAATATAAGGCAAAAACATTAACCATAACCAATCGTCTTGAAGCAATTAAAACAGCTGTTATGCTTGCCAAATCAGGGGATATTATTCTTATCGCAGGAAAAGGACATGAAACATACCAGGATGTTAAAGGCGTGAAACATCATTTTGATGATAAAGAAGAACTTTTGAAATTGTTCGAAATGAAGAGGTGAAGATATGCAGATATGCAGATTGTGTTTTTGATTGAAATGTTTGGAATAAATGAAAAGAAAATAAAAATACAAAATTATGAACGAGCAGACAAACAAATTCATTCTTGATTTATCTTATTCATTTGCCCTGAAAATTGTCGCTTTTGCTGAAGTAATGGAACAATCGAGAGACTTCGAAGAAGAGGGACAGTTATTCAAATCTGGAACATCTATTGGGGCAAGGATCCGGGAAGCTCAAGCGTCTGAAAGTATGGAGGGCTTTTTATACAATTTAAGTTGTGCAGTCATAGAAGCTGAAGAAACAGAAACAAAGCTGCGTCAGTACAGAAATTCGGGGGTTTACCCGGATACAACTAACCTGCTGAATGATATTTTGGTCATGAAAAGATTTTTAAAAGATATCATAGACACAACAAGAAGGAAACAGCTACAAAATGAGAAACTTGCTAACATGTAATTAAAAAAGATTTATGCTTTACTATTTATTTATATACCTGCACGAAAAATTTGACTTACCAGGAAGTGGTGTCTTTCATTATATTTCTTTCCGTGCAGCAATGGCAGCAATTTCTTCCCTTATTATTACCATGATTTTCGGAAAAAGTATTATCCGCATTTTACAGAAAAAGCAAATTGGTGAAGTTGTAAGGGAGCTTGGATTGGAAGGACAGGCCCAAAAGAAAGGTACTCCTACAATGGGAGGCTTAATTATTATAAGTGGAATTGTGATACCGACCTTGCTTTTTGCAGACATTCTGAATGTATATGTAATCATCATGCTTATTACAACAATATGGCTCGGTTTCATCGGCTTTCTCGACGATTATATAAAAGTATTTAAAAAAGATAAAAAAGGTTTGCAGGGAAAATTTAAAATAGTCGGGCAAATAATTCTTGGATTAATCGTGGGTCTGATTCTATGGCAAAACAAAGACGTTGTGGCAAGAACAAAAATAACCAGGACAGCTCCGGTAATTCAATATTCAACAACTGATAACAAATTAAATATAAGCAGGCAAAAAATTATTGAATACAGGGATATAAAATCGACAAAAACTACCATCCCATTTTTGAAAAATCATGAATTTGACTATGGCAAGTTGCTTTGGTTCCTTGGCGATCAGGCGAAAAAGTGGAAATGGCTGTTGCTTATAATTGCCATAATATTCATCATTACTGCAGTATCAAATGGAGCAAATATAACAGATGGTCTTGATGGCCTGGCAACAGGCACATCCGCCATAATAGGAACCACACTTGGCATTCTGGCATACCTCTCAGGTAATATGATTTTTGCAGATTACCTGAACATCATGTATATCCCTAATATAGGCGAACTGGTAATTTTTGCCAGTGCTTTTATAGGGGCAACTGTGGGTTTTTTGTGGTACAATTCATATCCTGCCCAGGTATTTATGGGCGACACCGGGAGCCTCACGTTAGGCGGAATTATCGCTGTATTTTCAATTATCATTCGAAAAGAACTGTTGATACCTATTTTATGTGGCATTTTCCTGGTTGAGAACCTTTCTGTTATGATGCAGGTCAGCTATTTTAAATATTCCAGAAGAAAATATGGAGAAGGAAGAAGAATTTTCAAAATGGCACCATTGCACCATCATTTTCAGATGTCAGGTTATTCGGAGGCTAAAATAGTGACCCGTTTCTGGATAGTGGGAATATTGCTGGCCATTATCACGATAGTAACATTGAAGATAAGATAAGAGATTTAGTTGTTAAGCTAAATCTCTGAAGTTGTTTAATATGATGAATTAAAAAATAGTCCGAAAAACCCCAACCTCTTAAAAAAGGGGCTACAACAGCAACGTGCAGCAGTTTCCCCTCCTTTTTAAGGAGGGGCAGGGGAGGTAAAGAAGAGATAATGAAATTAAATAATTTATAAAAATCAGCTTGAAAGCTTTGTAGTTTTGGGTATAATGATATCAAAAAGTTAATCTTATAAAGATACAAAAAATGAGTAAACGAATAGTCATATTAGGTTCTGGTGAAAGCGGCACAGGCGCTGCAATACTTGCCCAATTGAAAGGGTTTGATGTATTTGTATCTGATTCAGGCAAAATAAAAGACAATTATAAAGAAATGCTCAACAATCATCATATCTCATTTGAAGAAGGCACTCATACTCCTGAACTGATTTTAACGGCTGATGAAATAATAAAGAGTCCTGGTATTCCGGATAAAGTAGAGATACTGAATAAAATTCGTGATGCAGGTATTTCGGTAATTTCCGAAATAGAATTCGCTGGTCGTTATACAAGAGCCTATAAAATATGTATTACCGGAAGCAATGGAAAAACAACCACCACTTCGCTGATTTACCACATGATGAAAAAAGCAGGGATGAATGTTGGCATTGCAGGTAATATCGGGAGAAGTTTTGCCTTACAGGTTGCTACTGAAAATTTTGATTTTTATGTTTTGGAAATAAGTAACTTCCAACTTGACAACATGTATGAGTTTAAAGCTGACATTGCTATCCTGCTTAATATAACTCCCGATCATCTTGACAGGTACGATTTCGATTTACAGAAGTATATCGATTCTAAATTCCGCATTACTCAAAACCTGACCGAAGAAGATTTCTTCATTTATTGTTCAGATGACGATTTGACCATCCGTGAAATGGAAAAAATCGTGTTACGGGCAAAGCAATTGCCGTTCTCTTTGAAAGACCAGAAAATAGAGGGAGCCTATGTAAGAAATAATTATGTACATATTGAATTTGATGATGTTGATTTTTCAATGTCGCTGAATGAATTGTCTCTAAAAGGAAGACACAATACCTACAATTCAATGGCTGCAGGAATAACCGGCAGCACACTTAAAATTCGTAAAGAAGTAATTCGCGAATCACTGATGGATTTCAAAGGCATTGAACACCGTCTTGAATCTGTGGTAAAAGTTCATGGCATAGATTTTATCAACGATTCCAAGGCTACCAATGTAAATTCAACCTGGTATGCTCTTGAATGCATGACAGGAAATGTTATCTGGATTGCAGGCGGTACGGATAAAGGAAATGATTACGTTATTCTTAAAGAATTGGTGCAAAAAAAAGTAAAAGCATTGGTCTGCCTGGGTAAGGACAATTCAAAGCTTCACAAAGCCTTTGACGGCATAATTGAAACTATTGTCGATACAAAAAATATGAATGACGCAGTGAAAAGTGCCTACCATTTAGCTAAGGACGGAGAAACTGTTTTGCTTTCTCCAGCTTGTGCAAGTTTTGATTTATTTGACAATTATGAGGACCGTGGACGGCAGTTTAAAAAATATGTAAGGGAATTATGAAGTGTGAATTGTATGGTTGTGAATAGTGAATATTAAAATGAAAAATATTTAGAAGTACAAATGTATAATTTAAGGAATATCTCAAATCAAGGTGCCATTTTCCCCCGTTTGGGGGAATTAAAGGGGGTTGTTCCCTCTGTTTGTGGGAATTTAAAGAAGGTTTTATGACAGAATTTTTAAAGAAATATTTTAAAGGTGATGGAATAATCTGGGGGGTTGTTATCAGTCTGTCATTGATATCCATGTTGGCTGTTTACAGCTCAACCGGAACGCTTGCTTACAAATTCCAGGGCGGCAACACTGCATATTATATTCTAAAACATTTTTCATTTATGCTGGTTGGCTTGATTGCAATATACATCACACATCTGATACCTTATAAATACTATTCAAGACTTGCACAATTGTTTTTAATAATTGCAATACCACTGTTGGCAATAACATTGGTATTGGGAACGGCTTTTAATTCTGCTCCACGTTGGCTAACATTGCCAGGAATTGGAATCACTATCCAGACTTCGGACTTTGCCAAACTGGCTCTTATTATGTATATAGCGCGAATTCTATCACTCAGACAGGACGAAATAAAAGATTTCTACAAATCATTTTTGCCAATCATTTTACCTGTTGGAATTGTTTGTGTTTTAATATTACCTGCAAACCTTTCAACTTCATTAATAATTTTTATTGTAAGTGTTATATTGATGTTTATTGGCAGGATATCTATCAAACATATACTTCTTATGGGTTTTGTCGCAGCTCTGCTGATCGCTTGTTTTATCTGGCTTGCACCCATGACAAAAACAGGCTTTGGTTATAGGGTTGAAACATGGAAACACAGGATTGAAAGTTTTTTTGTTAAAAAAGACAAAGAAAAAGGTGAAGAAGAAAACTTCCAGGTAGAACAGGCCAAAATTGCAGTCGCTATGGGCGGTATTTTGGGCAAAGGTCCCGGAAACAGTACCCAAAGAAATTTTCTGCCTCACCCCTACTCTGATTTTATTTATGCAATTATTGTAGAAGAATATGGGTTGATTGGAGCCATAATTGTTTTATTTCTCTATCTCTATTTGCTCTATAGGGCAGGTGTAATTGTGCGAAAAGCGGACAGGACATTTCCTGCATTTCTGACCATTGGACTGGCCATAAGCCTGGTTTTCCAGGCTATGATAAATATGGCCGTGGCTGTAAATCTGTTACCCGTAACGGGGCAAACATTACCATTGGTGAGTATGGGTGGATCATCAATATTATTTTCAAGCACTGCTCTTGGAATAATATTAAGTGTCAGCAGGGGAATCAATAAGGAAAAAATAGAGACCCCTACACCAAAAAATGAAATGCCGGAGCCAGAATCCAAATCAGAAAAAGATTTAGAACATGCCAAAGAAAATATGACTGAAAATATTATGCTATAAAATAATAAAAAGATATAAATAACTTGAAGGCGCAGACCAAACATATTGCAACGAAAATAGACATATCTCCTTCGTTTCAGCCGGGGGAGAGGGCCTCTCTCCGAATTATCATCAGTGGAGGCGGTACTGGAGGACATATTTTTCCAGCCATTTCCATTGCAAATGCTTTGAAAGCTGCCGACAGTAATATTAATATACTTTTTGTCGGTGCAAGCGACAGAATGGAAATGGAAAAAGTTCCCGCTGCCGGATACAAAATAATTGGTCTGCCTGTAGCAGGTTTTCAACGAAAAAAATTGCAGAAGAACTTCATGGTTGCTGTAAAACTTTTAAGAAGTATTCAAATAGCAAATAAGATCATAAAGGACTTTAAACCGCATATAGTTATCGGAGTTGGAGGCTACGCCAGCGGTCCAATGCTTCGTGCTGCAAATAAAAAAGGAATACCGACTGTTATTCAGGAACAGAATTCTTATGCGGGAATAACCAATAAATATCTTGCCAAAAAAGCGAATAAAATTTTTGTTGCTTACGAAGGAATGGAAAAATATTTTCCAAAAGAAAAAATAATGATTGTTGGAAATCCTGTCCGTAAAGATTTGGAAAATATTGATTCAAAACGAAACGAAGGATTAAGCTATTTTGGACTGGAGCAGGGCAAGATTACTATTCTTAGCATTGGCGGTAGTCTGGGCGCAAGAACAATTAATCAAAGTATTATCAATTCATTGGTAAATATCGGCAGAAGCAATATACAGTGGATTTGGCAATCGGGTAGTCACTATTTTGCAGATGCAAAGCAAATTTTGGAAACTTCCGGATTTAAAAATATTAAATTGTTTGATTTTATCTCAAGAATGGATTTGGCTTATGCCGCTGCTGATATAGTTATATCAAGGGCTGGGGCAAGCAGCATTTCTGAATTATGTATTGCAGCAAAACCAGCCATTCTTATTCCTTCGCCAAACGTGGCTGAGGATCACCAGACAAAAAATGCAAGCGCCCTGGTAATTAAAGACGCCGCCATAATGGTTTATGATGTTGAGGCTAAAAACAACCTGGTAAAAAAAGCACTTGAACTTGCTTCGGATGTTGAATTGCAAAAAAAACTTGCTCTAAATATTTCCAACATGGCATTGCATCATTCAGCTGAAAATATTGCAAAAACAATACTCAAAATTGTGAAAAATTGAAAAAATGAATTTTGATAAAATAGAAAATATTTATTTGATTGGTATAGGTGGGATTGGCATGAGTGCCCTGGCACGTTATTTTAAATCACAGGGTAAGTTCGTGGCCGGGTACGATAAAACGCCGTCTGACCTTACTGAGCAATTACAGAATGAAGGTATAGATATTCATTTTGACGAAAGTATGTTGCTCATGCCTCCGCAGATAATGTCGCAAAAGGATACGACTTTGGTAATCTATACTCCTGCTATACCTAATAACAATTATGAATTCAAATATTTCCACGAAAGAGAGTACAGTGTTATGAAGCGTGCTGAAGTATTGGGTCTCATTTTCTCAAATAGCAAGGGCATTGCTGTTGCCGGCACTCATGGAAAAACAACCACTTCTACAATGATTGCACATATATTGCACCAGTCTTCCGTTGGCTGCAATGCTTTTCTTGGTGGCATATCCAAAAATTACAATTCCAATCTTTTATTATCTAAAAAAAGCAATATCCTGGTCACTGAGGCTGACGAATACGATCGTTCGTTTCTTAAACTTTTCCCATATCTTGGTATTGTTACTTCATTAGATGCTGATCACCTGGATATTTACGGAACTCATGAGGAAGTAATAAAATCATTTAACCTGTTTACCCGGCAAATCAGCAAAAACGGAATTCTGATTTATAAAAAAGGCATAAATCTTTCCCTTAAAGATTTGAACAATATTGGTGTGTTTACCTATTCAGCAGGCAGCGAACCGGCTGACTTTTATCCTTTAAATATCAGAATAAAGAAGGATCATTTTCATTATGATGTTCAAACTCCGTTAGGCATAATTAAAGACATAACACTCGGTGTCCAGGGTAAAATGAATCTCGAAAATTCTATAGCCGCAATAGCAGCGTGTGCATTGTTAAATGTATTACCTGAAGAAATCAAAGCAGGTCTGGAAAGCTTTGAAGGTGTAAAAAGAAGGTTTGAATATCATATTAAAACTTCGAAATTGGTTTACATTGATGATTATGCCCATCACCCTGAAGAATTAAAAGCCTGCATTAATTCTGTAAAGAACCTATATCCGGATAAAAAGATTACCGGAATTTTTCAGCCGCATCTTTTTACCCGAACACGTGATTTTGCAGCAGGTTTTGCTCAAAGTTTGAGCCTTTTGGATGAACTTATCTTACTCGAAATTTATCCGGCACGTGAAGAACCAATAGAAGGTGTGACTTCAGAAATGATTTTTAAAAACGTAACCATTGCAAATAAAATAATGAGCAGTAAAAATGAACTGATGGAAAAACTGAAAAAGCTAAATCCTGAAGTTCTCATTACAATGGGCGCTGGTGATATTGACCGGTTTGTGGAACCTATTAGAAAATTATACTCTAAATAAATGCAGGTTGTGAAACACATATTTCTCTGGGTAATAATTACAGGTTACTTAATCGTAGTACTCGGTTTTGTTTATGAGAACCGCCGGAAAACTATATGCAACAAAGTCAACATCAGCATTTCAGATGAAGATATGAATAATTTTTTAAAGAAAGATGATATTTTTAAAGTACTTGAAAAATATAAAATTAAAATGATTGGAATGCCTATTGACAGCATCAATACGTTCCTTGCTGAAGAACTTATCAATAAAAGTCGCGCAGTGCGGGCTTCAGCAGCATATGCTACTATAGATGGTCAATTGAGTATCGAGGTTGAACAACGCAAGCCTATTTTGAGAGTTACCAATGAAAAACTGCAAAATTATTTTCTTGATGAAACAGGTCATCTCATACCAATGATGAAACAATATTCGGCCTATACATTAATTGCAAATGGATATATTAAGGAACCTTTCGATGTTACTGTTGAACGAAATATTTTACTTCATAAAAAGGATTCTATTATCATGCCAAATATCATTTACGATTTATATAATATCTCGAATTTTATAAATAAAGATGATTTCTGGCGTTCTCAAATTGAACAGATATATGTAAACAAAAATGGTGACATGGAACTGATACCCAGGGTAGGTTCACATACCATTATTTTTGGTAAATCCGTTGACTTGGAAATAAAATTCAGAAAACTCAAAGCCATGTATCGTGCATTTAACGAGATTGGCTGGAACCAATATAAAACCATTAACTTAAAATTTAAGGATCAGGTTATTTGTACCAAACGTTAAAACAATGATAGAAAAAAACCAAATCGTAGGAGCCATAGACATTGGCACAACAAAGATTGTGACCCTAATTGGCAAAATGAATGAGAACAACCATCTCGAAATTTTATCCATAGCTAAAACGGAATCGAAAGGTGTAAAGCGCGGTGTAGTTCAGAACATTGAAGAAACAGTAGCCGCAATCTCCAGAACGGTGCAGGAAGCTGAATTGAAGGCCGGTGAAAAACTGCATGAAGTATTCGTTGGAATAGCCGGTCAGCATATTCGCAGTATTAAAAACCGTGGATATATAAACCGTGACAGTTATGAAGATGAAATAACCCGGGACGACATCAAGAAGCTCGAAAACGACATGTTGAAGATCCCCACGGAAGTCGGGGAGGAAATTATTCACGTTATTCCTCAAAACTATATTGTGGATAACGAGACCGGGGTAAAAAATCCTGTAGGAATGTCGGGCAAAAGGCTGGAAGCAAATTTTCATATTGTCATTGCCCAGATTGCTTCAGCCAAAAACATAGAAAAATGTATAAACCGTGCAGGGTTAAAAGTAAAATGCCTGATGCTGGAGCCAATCGCTTCCTCAGAATCCGTTCTAACAGACGATGAAAAAGAAGCCGGAGTTGCATTGATCGATATTGGTGGCGGCACTACTGATATTGCAGTATATTATGATGATATTATACGTCATACAGCGGTTATTCCATTTGGCGGAAATGTAATTACCAAAGATATTAAGGAAGGTTGCGCCATTCTGCAACGCCAGGCAGAGCTGCTGAAAGTGCAGTTTGGATCCGCATTAGGCGAAATGGCTGAAGAGGACAATGTAGTATCTATTGCAGGTATCGCTGGACGTGAACCAAAAGAAATATCTTTTAAAAGCCTGGCTTATATCATCCAGTCAAGAATGGAAGAAATTCTCGAAGCCATATCTTTCGAAATTGAGAACTCGGGGTATATGGACAAGTTAAGTGCAGGTATTGTAGTAACCGGTGGCGGAGCAATGCTTAAAAACCTGCCCCAGTTGATTAAATTTAAAACGGGTATGGATGTCAGAATAGGCTATCCAAGTGAACACCTGGCCGCTAACGTATCGAATGAAATTAACCAGCCTATGTTTTCTACTGCAATCGGTTTAGTTCTGAAAGGCTTTGAATATCTGGATAAGCATAGCGAAATTATTGTTCACAATACAATAAAATTGGATAAGAATGAGGAAAAATTAGTTGATAATGAAGATGGTATCGAATTGCAGCCAGTAGAAAATACTGATAAATCAAAAACCAAAACAAAAACAAATATTCTAGATTCGTTCAAAAAAACATTCAGCGAATTGTTTGAAGAAAATGGGGCGAAAATGTGAAAAGAAGTGCCTCTCCCCTCCGCCGCGGCGGACCTCTAAAAAGGAGAGGGTGAAAGGGCGGTGGTATAATATTAAATCAGAAATTAAATAAAAAAAGAAGAAAACAATAATTGAAAGAAGAAAACAATATAAAATAACCGCTGTATTTCCTCCCTTCTCCCTTGGAGAGGGGTTGGGGATAGGCTTATAATTTTAAGTATGAAAGAAGATTTAATAACATTTGATTTGCAAAAGCACAAATCATCAATCATAAAAGTCCTTGGAATAGGTGGTGGTGGCAGTAATGCTGTAAACCACATGTATCGTATGGGAATAAAAGATGTTGATTTTGTTGTTTGTAATACCGATGCACAGGCATTAAGAAACAGTCCGGTTCCTGTTAAGATTCAGCTTGGCAACTCGCTTACCGAAGGTCGTGGAGCTGGCAATAAACCGGATGTAGGAAGACAAGCCGCTATAGAAAATCTGCAGGATGTAATAGACCTGCTTTCCGGAAATACAAAAATGGTATTCATTACAGCCGGGATGGGTGGAGGTACAGGAACCGGAGCTGCGCCAGTCATAGCAAAAGCAGCCAAAGAAATGGGCATACTTACCGTGTGTATTGTAACTGTTCCGTTTCGTTTCGAAGGTCAGCAACGCATAAACCAGGCCATTGAAGGCATCAATGAAATTAGAAATTATGCTGATTCATTGCTGGTAATTCACAATGAAAAGTTGCGTGAAATGTTTGGTGATCTGAAACTTTCGGATGCTTTCGCCAAAGCCGATAACGTTTTGACAACAGCAGCTAAAGGTATTGCTGAAATCATTACAGTTCACGGGTATATAAACGTTGACTTTGCCGATGTCCAGACTGTAATGACCAACAGTGGTGTGGCAATCATGGGTTCTGCAATTGCTGAAGGCGAAAATCGCGCTCTGGATGCCATACAGCAAGCCCTTCAGTCCCCTCTTTTAAACAGCAATGAAATTCGTGGTGCAAAAAATATATTGCTTAATATAACTTCAGGTGAAGAAGAAGTTTCAATGGATGAAGTAGGTGTAATCACCGATTTCGTTAATAATGCCGTGGCAAAAGATTCACTTTTAATTTGGGGAACCGGCAATGATATAACACTGGAGAAAAAGATAAGTGTTACGATTATAGCCACCGGTTTTGAATCCAATTCAATACCCGAATTATATGGTCGCAAACGTCAGATAATAAATATTCCCCTGGCCGAAGGGCAGAATAAACCTTCATCTCAAAATAATATGTTTGAAGTGAAAAAGAAAGAGAATTTAGATACCGTTCATCAACGTACCTTTGATTTTCCCTCAATTTCAAATGCTTCAGCTACAGATGAAAAGTTTGAACTCGATGGAATCGAAGTGAAAATAAATAAGTCAAAATCTAACGATAGATTGACCAATATTAAGAAAAACCAGTCCAAACATAAAGATAAAGCTACAACTACCGAGGAATCAAGTATTATTGAGGAACTGGAAAACCAGCCTGCTTTCGTTCGTAAAAAAATAAATATTGATGAGTTAAAATCATCGGCAGGACCAGAAATATCAAAGTTTACGCTGGTTGATGACGATGAGAAAAAAATAATTCTCAAACCTGAGAATCCATATCTGAATGACAATGTAGATTGAGCCCTCTCCCCTGCCCTCTCCCAAAGGGAGAGGGAGTAGCCCAGAGGAAATATTTACTCCATATTTAATAGCAGAATTTTAAATATAAAACGCTCTTTAAGTTCTCCCCGTTTGGGGAGAATTTAGGTGGGTTACAGTCCTTTTGCCATCATATAATAAACTTCGTTCCAGCGAAGTTCTTTTACAAATTCTGAAATCCTGGTATCCTTACCTATCAGGAGATATTCAATACCTGCCATATTTGCAAAATCTTCCATATATTCTGATGTCACAACCTGGCTGAAAGAAGTATGATGTGCACCTCCGGCATAAATCCATGCAGCAGCGCCATCCTGCATATTTGGTCGTGGTACCCATACGACACAAGCTACAGGTAATTTGGGAAGCGGAGCATCAGGTTTAACAACATCAACTTCATTCACAATTAATCGAAAACGGTTACCCATATCAATAACTGAAGCATTGATAGCGCTGCCGCTGGCTGTATTGAATACAAGGCGCGCAGGATCAGCTTTCCCGCCGATACCGAGCGGGTGAACCTCCAGGGATGATTTGCCATCAGCAATAGAGGGACAAACTTCAAGCATATGTGCGCCCAGAACTTTCATTCCTTTGGGATCCAAATGATAAGTATAATCCTCCATAAATGAAGTACCCCCTTTCATTCCAGAAGCCATTACCTTCATAGCTCTTACAAGCATAGCTGTTTTCCAGTCACCTTCGGCTCCAAATCCGTAACCGTCAGCCATCAATCTTTGAACGGCCAAACCTGGTAACTGAACCAGACCATGTAAATCTTCAAAAGTTGTAGTAAATGCTTTAAACCCGCCACTCTGCAGGAAATTACGAATTCCAATTTCTATACGCGCCGCTTCCCGTAGCGATATATTTTTATTTCCTTCTTTCTTAAGCGCATCAGAAATTTTATATTCGCCAAGGTAAGCAGTAACCAGTTTATCAATTTCAGTATCCGAAACTTTATTGATGACAGCAACAATATCACCAACGCCAAAGCCATTAACCGAATATCCGAATATTTTTTGTGCTTCAACCTTATCACCTTCGGTAACTGCAACTTCACGCATGTTGTCGCCGAAACGGGCAACTTTAGCTCCCTGCATATCATACCAACCGGCAGCTGCACGGGTCCAAACACCAATGCGTTCCTGTACCAGGGCATCCTGCCAATGGCCCACTACTACTTTTCTGTTGATACGCATGCGGGTTAAAATATATCCATATTCACGATCACCATGCGCTGACTGGTTAAGATTCATAAAATCCATGTCAATTTCACCCCAGGGCAAATCACGGTTATATTGGGTGTGAAGATGACATATTGGCTTTTGAAGTGATTTTAATCCGGCGATCCACATCTTGGCAGGAGAAAAAGTATGCATCCATGTGATGAGACCGATACAGTTTTTTGCCGTATTGGCTTCTACACATAACGAATAAATTGCATCAGGAGTTGTTAATACCGGCTTGAAAACAACCGTAACAGGAATCTTTGCAGATTTAGACAACGCTTCTGCAATTTCCTTTGAATGTGATGCAACTTTTTTCAACGTTTCCTCGCCATATAAATGTTGACTTCCGGTTACAAACCATACTTCAAATTGTTTTAGATTAAGCATAAGAAAGAAGTTATTAAAGTTTGACTTTATTTTTCCATAAAATTAAATCTCAATTTTAATAAATGTAAAAATAAGATAAATTGTTTTATGGAATGTTTATATTTTTCCTACAAGGTTTCAAAGTAACAGCAGTTTCTTTAATTTCAAAAAATATTAAATAGTAAAAAATAAGTCCGAATTAATTTTTTTCCCTTTGCTATGAAATACATTTTTTATATCTTGCGCCCTGTTTAAAAAAAGGCAAAGAGAAAAATAAAATTTAATGAAGTAATTGTATAACAAGGGACTTCAGTTAAGAATAACAAAAAACAGAATAAATATTTTGCAATAAATTTCCTTATAGATGTTCGATTTTGAGAAATTAGAGGTATACCAGGTTATAAAGAACCATAATATCAAGGTTCAAAACTATATACTTTCTAAGCCTGAAATAGATGAAGAAATATTGGCACGCTGGAAAAAAGCAAGTCTCGATATCCTTCTAAACCTTGCTGAAGGAACCGGACGAATGAACGACATCGAGAAAATGGAGTATCTGACACTTTCAAGGGGTTGTGTTTTTGAATCTGTTGCAATAATTGATCTCCTTAAAGGAATGAACCAGCTCTCAGAAGATCTTTACAAGGAATTTTATGATGGGTACGAACAAGCATCAAAAATGCTTTTGGGAATGTTTAGAAGTTATGCAGCAAAGTTATAATTACGGGGTGTAGCGCAGTTGGCTAGCGTACCTGCTTTGGGAGCAGGTGGTCCCTGGTTCGAGTCCAGGTACCCCGACTAAAAGGAAGATACAATGCTTCCTTTTTTTTTGCAAGTCTAATTTGCTGATATTATATATATGTTTTTTACATATATTTTGTATAGTCAAAAAACCAAGCGATTCTATATTGGTCAAACAGACAATCTTGATAGGAGATTTTTAGAACATAATTCTGGCAAATCTATTTCTACCAGAAAAGGTATTCCCTGGGATTTAATTTATTTTCAGGAATTAGAATGTAGAAGTGCTGCAATAGATTTAGAAAATAAAATTAAAAAAAGGGGCGCTAATAGATACTTGCATGATATTCACTTTTTATAGCGTATGGCGCATTTGGCGCCATGGTCCCTGGTTCGAGTCCAGGTACCCCGACAAATAAAATAAAGGGTTACAGAAATGTTGCCCTTTATTTTATTTGTTCAGTTTGAACATAGTTTGAATAGTTTTCAATATTCATCCTATTCTCTTTGAATTTTTTTCGAAGTATTTAAAACTTTGTTTAATTCAATACAACAAAAAAGTTTATAATAGCGAATTCTTAAATGTTAACAATAACAGAAACTCACCAAATTTCGAACACAATTTTTGCCCGCATGCCTTTTGCAGCTTATGTTAAGCGATATGATTAAGTTATTGTTTTGACCAAATTCGTAAATTCAAATTCAAATCTGCTACAATACTTGTATATAGTATAATTGGCTCGTAACTTTGCAGAATGAAGTTGAAATCCATAAAGGTTTCAAATAATGCAGGCTCAAATAAATTTTTTGAATTGGGAATAGTACAGTATAATCTTTTAGATATAAATGAAAAACCGAGTTCAGTATTTAACTTCCTTTTATAATCCAGAATTCTTTCCATTAAACTTGTTGTCAATATATATCGTGATTCAACTTGGTCTTCGCTTAATACAATAAATTCCTTTTCAAACTCAGGATCTTCTAACTTAACTTCATAAGAAGATCCTAACAGTTTAAACCTTATTTTTCTGAAAAGAGAAGTGCTTTTTTTGGGAAAAATAAATGTTTCTGAATTAAAGGATTTATTGAACGACGTTGATATAAAAATACCATCAAACATTTTTGAGTCTAGCCCATAACCATAAACTTCGGCCTCACAAAACATAATATCGGTATCACCTATTTTAAATCGCATGAAGTCTTCTCCTTCCACAACACTTATTTCATGCGGAAAGAGTAAACTTTTTTCAAAAACAGCTTTTGAAATTTTTTGTCTTGGAATATATTCAAAATCTGAATTGATAAATTTAAGTACTTTAGGTAAAATGTTATTCTTGTAATCCTTTCGTAAAATTCTGTTAGTGGTTGATATTGATTCAAACGCAAATCCCTCAATAAATAAAAGAACTAAAATCATTAGAGCTAATAATACCAAATTACCATAAATTACAGCAATTAAAAGAATAAAACCGAAAAGAATTGCTAAATACTGAATACGTTTGAATATCTTCACTCTGCTTATCCTATACTCTTCTAAAGGTTGCAAAAGTAGTTTTAATTCCGATTCAAAATAAATTTGAAATTCATCAACGGTTCGCATTATTTTTACCAAATAAGTCCTTTGCACTTATATTTTTTCTTTCGATTTCTTCAATCTCAAAAACTTTTTTGGGAGTAAATCTAAATTTACTTGCCAGTATATTTGAAGGAAAAGTTTGAATGGCATTATTATAATCAGCAATTGCAGCATTATAATATCTTCTCGAAGCAGAAATTTGTTCTTCAGTTTCATTCCATGAAGCTTGAAGCTTTAAAAAGTTTTGACTTGCTTTTAAGTCAGGATAATTCTCAACTGCAACCATTATACCCTGCAATTTCTTTGAAATATCATTATGCAAATCAACTTTGTCCTCATTTGAGATATTACCAGATAATCTGGACCTTAATTTGGTGACATCTGAAAGTACAGTTGATTCATGAATCATATACTGTTTGACTGTTTCGACCAGATTTGGTATTAGATCATAACGCTTTTTTAGCATAGCATCAATTGATCCAAATGCATTATCAGTCTCATTCTTTTTCCTGATTATGTCGTTATATAAAAATATTACATAAAAAATCAAAATAATCAGAACTCCTAAAATTACAAATCCTATCATATGTTTATTTATTTGGTTTTCATCATTTCGCCCAACGTTGTAAGGGCATGTTATATTTTTTTTAATTCTTTGAACACAAAAAACATTAGAAATCCAAGTAATCCAACTACTAATAATAATCCTTGTATGTTTATACTATTCTCAAAATAAACTGCTATTATTGAAATAATGCCGAAAATAAGAATGAGCATAAACAATACTAGAACCGCTTTAAAAATATATCTAATTGAATTAGGTAAATCAGATTGCACATGCTTAACAGTATCGACATGTTTGGCTTTTTTTATAATTATCGGTTTATCAAATATTGTATTAAACGAGCTTTGAAAAGCGAACCAAATAAATAAACAAATCGCTAATTCTAAAAATGAACGAGTAAATAAACCAGATATTGAAAATATCTTTGCTTTCTCTGGTGCAAATGAATAGTAAATCACCTTAACAGAATCTCCAATATTAAAACTTAAATTCTCCTCTCCGGTAAACGTAACTTTGAAACTATCTGTTTGAAATTCAATTATAGCAGAAGTATAAGTTCCTGCATATCTTCCAGCAGTATGTCGTTCATGGAATCCTACTACTTTTCCCGTAGTTTTTTTCCCAAGAATCAAATATGATAGAGGATTCAAAAGACAAATAAAAATTATCACAAAAATCCCAATCCTAATAATCTTTTTTGTTCTCATTCATTTAATTTCTTGTCTTTAATTTTTTTAGACTTAACAGCCAATCAATCCCAAACAATCTTAATACAACCTTATTTTTTTTAATCTTGCGATCATTTATCCATTCTCCCGAACTTTCGTAACTTTGACTTAAAGTGCCCAAACGTTCGAGTGTATAAACCGTAAGAGTTTTGAAGCCTCTTTCCTGTCAAGTTAAACGAATTTACGTTAGGAGCAATTAACTTCGCAAACCACTACGACCCTTATGGATTATATACAGTGTTGGGTACAGTGCTTATTTTATTAAATTCTTTATTTCTTCTTTTAGTTTCGGAATATGATTTATCACAATTCCCCAGATATTTTCATCAGAAACAGAATCATATCCATGGATAATTTGATTCCTTAATCCAATAATCCGTCGAGCATTTTCGATTGAAAATTCAGGATCTTCTTTAATAATTCTGCTTACTGCTTCTCCAATAATCTCCAAATTCCTTTCAATTGCTCGTTTTAAAATTATATCCTTTGAATAATCTACAAAACGTTGCTCACGATTAATAAAAAACGAATCTATCTCCTCGATTGCATATTTAATATCATAGAGACTTTTAAGAATTCTTTCGTTCATAAAATAATCGTTTTTCTCTGTCAATCACTTGTCTAAATATAGGATTTCTTATTGCTTGATTCTCTAGTAAATCAACGGGTCTATTAAGAACCTTTTCAAGTTTTTCTTTCAAATCCATATAATTGTCAAAATAATCCAATAACTCAACTTGATGAAATTGAATTAACATATCAATATCACTAGAATCATTAAACTTATCAGTCAAAATAGAACCAAATAAATACAATTCCTTTACCTTGTGGTTGTCACAAAGCTCAATAATTTGATTTTTATAAGTATCTATCAAATTCATAAAGCAAATATAGTTAAAAATCTTAAACAACTGGTAGTCAGCCTTTGCATTGTACCCAAACGTTCGGGGATAATGACAATTGTTTTTATCTTTATTATAACATATTTATTTTACCTTCTAAAATCCTTAAAATAACTGAAATGTCAAAGAAATATTTATATTTTTTTCTTATTTTCTTTGTAATTTTCGTCGTGGGTTTTGTGAGATTAATTTACTTTTTCGTACTTATTAATATTCGGTTTAGTCCACCAAGACATTTACAAACGTACAAGAATACCTCGAACTATTGCGAGACTAGTACTATTGTAAACCAAAGATTATTGGAATCACAAATTGCTGTTTAACTGCCCTACCTCCTTGCCTACCAGGCGACCATTTTGGTGAACTATTAAGACATCTTATTACTTCATTATCTAATAGAGGATGAACACCACGTAATATTTTAATATTAACTAAGAAACCTTTTGAATTAATAGCAAATTGTACAATTACTTTACCCTGAATTTTTCCTTTAGAGGCTTCAGTAGGATAAATCAAATTTTGCTGAACCCATATTCGAAAATTACCAACATTACCTCCCTGAAAAGAAGCTGATTCTTCAACAATTTGAAATATTGGTTCTTTTTCAATAGTATCTTTTTTATTGAAGACTATAGGAATAATTATTTTTAAAGGTTTATTAATTTTAAGCTTACTGTTATATAAAAACAAAATCCTTAATGATTCATACTCAAAATCAACATTTGTGGAATCAATAATTTCTGGACATTTTATATGTCCATCCGTATCTAAAATCATTCTTACCCTTATTTCACTATTCAATTTTTCATTACGGCTTCTAGCAGGTAAATACAGGTTATTCTGAATAAAGTTTTTTAAATTTTCCTTAATATTCAAAGCTTCATTTATCGAATTTGAATCGGAAATTAATTGTTCATTAAATTTGCAAGAATCTTTAATGAATTTGTAATAATTTTCCACCTGACTATAATCAACAGTATCAGATTTTTCATTTGAATAATAAATCCATTTTCCGGATAATTTCCCATTTATATATTTTCCAGTTGAATATTGTTCTCCAAATTCATCATAATGTTTTGCCCATCCGTCTTCAATCCAGGGATTAGTAGAAATATATTCACCATAATTTATCATTCTTCCATTAATAAATTGATCAGTAACATAATAATGGTTATTCTTAATAAAAGCTGATCTAAGTATGACAGCATTTGCTTTCTCAGTTCTTACAAAATTATTATCCAGGTACAATTTAATAGTATCCTGAGAAGAACCAATTGCATAGAATGAGGTTAAAAATGAGAATAGAAATATTTGTTTCATATTATTGGGTTTTCTAAGACAAGTTTATTAAAATAATATTTTATCAATTGGTATAAAAATTTAGTATTCAAAGTGTACAAATTATCCCATTCTTCTCCTAATACCCAACGAATTGCTGATAATTTACCATTTAACATTCCCCATTCAAAATCATCCCACACAAGATACTTTTTCATGGTAAATCTATTCACAACCTGCCTTTTGAAGGGCATCAATTTGTAAATATAAATTCTGTTCTTTTGTGCTAACTCTTGCGTATCCAAATATCATAATTTTTTAGTTTATTTAAAAGTAAAAAATCAATTAACCAAACTTAGATTAATTGAATGGCAAAAGAAAACTTAAGTATTTAAGTAATGTTTAAGAACCCCAACCCCTTAAAAAAGGCTATAACTATGCAGTGCATCAGTTTCCCCTTTTTTTTAAGGAGGGGCAGGGGAGGTGAATTAGGCTAAATTCAAATTGTTGTATGTAGAACCAGTCGTTTAGTTAAACGAAAAATCTTTGAATACTCACAAAATATCAATAAAATGAAAAGTTAAGATTACCTAAGCAAAAAAAAATAAATTTGTGTTATAAAATTCCTTAAAATATATAAAAACCCTCTATGAAAGTGAAAATTTATACAATTGTTTTTCTTTCTCTTTTTAGTTCAATTATTTGTATTGCTCAGAAATCAGGTATAAATGCAACGTTAATTGAAAAAGTACAAAAGGAGGAGGGGAAATATATAATTCCTTATGAAAAGTACAAACTAGACAATGGTTTGACTTTTATTATTCATGAAGATCATTCTGATCCAATCGTACAAATTGAGGTTTTATATCATGTTGGTTCTACGCGTGACGAGCCGGGAAGATCAGGTTTTGCACACTTTTTTGAGCATATGATGTTTGAAGGTTCTGAGCATGTTGCTCCAGGCGAACATTTTAAAATTATTAATGATGCCGGTGGTATATGTAACGGGAAAACCACTTATGATTGGACTGAATATTTTGAAACGGTACCTTCAAATTACTTGGAGACAGCATTATGGTTGGAAGCAGACAGGATGGGATTTTTCCTGGATGCAATTTCTGCCGGGAAATTTGAAATACAACGTGCTATTATAAAAAATGAAAGAGGACAGAATATTGATAATAAACCATATGGATTGATAAATGAAAAAATAAGTTCTGCATTATATCCTATAGATAACCCATACTTTACTCCTACCATTGGCTATAATGAAGATATTGACAAAGCAGATGTTAATGAGCTTAAAAGATTCTTCCTCAGGTGGTATTGTCCAAATAATGCCACAATTGTAATTGCAGGAGATTTAAACCCCCATGATGTAGTCAAAATTGTTCAAAAGTATTTTGGTACAATAAATCCAGGTAAACCCATTCCAAAATTAACTTTAAATCCGGTTAAATTAGAGTCTGACAGATACGTTTCTTATGAAGATAATATTAGAAATCCTGCCCTGGAAATAGTGTATCCTACTATTCCGGTACACGACAAGGATGAAGTAGCTTTAGACATTCTTGCGGAAATCATTGGTGGGGAAGGACATTCCTTGTTATATAGCAGATTTTTAGGGATCGATAAACCTATTGGAAGTTTTGTCAAAGCCTCCCACCCATGCTATGAAGCCAAAGGAATGTTTCGTATTTCAATAAATTTGCGTCCTAAAGAAAAGTTGTCAAATGCTGAGGAAATTGTGAGAGATGTGTTTCAGGATTTTGAAAAACGTGGAATAAAGGAGGACGATATTATTAAGTTTAAAGCCAATTATTTGAAAAAGTTTTTCGACAGGATAGAAACAATTAAAGAAAAAGCCTTTTGGTTAGGTTACTATCAATGTTTATATGGAAATCCTAATATGTTTCAATCAGAATATGAACGTTATATGAAGGTTAATGCGAGTGATGTTATGTATGCATATGATACGTATATAAAGGATAAACCTTCCCTTATACTAAGTGTATATCCTAAAGGAAATTCAAAAAATGTAGTTAAAAAAGATAACTATATTATCCCTAAAAAGACACTTGTTGTGCCTGAAGAATCTGAATATAAAAACCTGGTTTACAAAAAATCAATTGACACCTTTGATAGATCTCATATGCCTGTTTCGGGTACTCTTCCAATAATTAAAGCACCTGATATCTGGCAATACCAATTTTCCAACGGTCTGAAAATCTATGGTATCTACAATGAAAATATTCCGCGAATTACTATTAAGATTTCCATCAATGCCGGACACTCAAATGAAGATATTGATGATGCCGGGATTGGAGCCTTGGTAGCACAAATGTTTATTGGATCAACTACTAAAAAAAGCGGCTATTATTATTCCAATGAATTAAATAAAATGGGAAGTGAAGTTTATATGAACTTCAACTTGGATAACCTGGAAATTAATATTAAATCTACTAAGGAAAACCTTGATAAAACCATCGATATATTAGAAAAAAGAATGTTTTCACTTAAGTTTGATAATACAGAATTCAAATGGGGAAAAAGCATTCTCTTGGACCAAATTGGGATGAGAAGCAAGTCAGCAACTTTTATTGCTGATGATGTATTTAATAAAATATTATATGGGAATAAAAGTATTTTCGGAACACCAATTTTTGGAACCTCTGCATCAATAAAAAATATTTATGTTTATGATATAGAAAAGTATTATAAAGAAAATTTCGGTTCAAATAATGCAAATATTTTAGTTGTCGGTGATATAAAAAGGGACGAAATTATATCCAAACTAGAATTCTTGTCAAGTTGGGAAACTGTCAAAACTAAAAAAAATAAAGAAATAGAAATTCCTGCAATTGATAAAACTCGTTTGTATTTTATTAATAAAGAAAATGCACCACAGAGCGAGATTAGAATTGGAAATGGTGCATTAAATTATGATCCGTTGGGGGAACAATTCAAGTGTATAATTATGAATTATCCATTAGGAATTGGTATTACTAGTCGAATCAGCCAAAAATTGAGAGAGGCAGATGCTTTTTCATACATGGCCAATTCTAAATTTTTTGCCTCAAAATATACTGGCGAATTTATTATTCAATCCTCTGTAATGGCTGGCAAAACTGATAGTGCTATAATGGAGATTATGAATGAAATAAAACAGTATGCTGATAAAGGTATTACAGAAATTGAGTTAGAACAGATTAAAAAAACGTATTATCTAAGAGAAGCACTTAAATATGAGAGTTTGGAGCAAAAGTGTTCTTACCTGTGGAGAATCTTATATTTTAACCTGGATAAAGATTATTTAAATCAGCAACAGAAAATATTAAATGAAATAAGCAAGCAGGAAATTGATAATCTGGCAAAAAAATATTTGAATTATAACAAAATGATCATATTGGTTGTTGGTGATAAGTCATTGATTCCTATGCTAAAAAAACTATCTTATGATATAGTTGAAATGGATATTAATGGAAATGAGGTCCATTAAAATATGGTTTTAATGAAAATTATATTTTTCAGTTTTATTTTTGTTAAGCAGGATTTGTCCAGATGAATACTACTGCTCTTCTCTTAGTTGATAACCGTTAGCCACAAGTATAATACTATTTTATTGTTAATTATAAATAAAAATGATTCGAAAATTGGGTTCAATAATTGGATTCGGAATTGCAGTTCTTGGAATTCTTTATTTATTTGAAAAAGATTGGATTTTTTCAATAAACCCTATTACAATTGTTATTCAAATTTGCGCCATAGGACTTATGATTTGGGCACGAGTTACATTTGGATTGAGAAGCTTTCATCTGATTGCAAATGCAACCAAAGGAGAGCTAATAACAACTGGACCATATCGTTGGCTTCGACACCCAATATATGCTTCAATTATTTATTTTTCTATTGCTTCAGTAATATCTTTTCCATATCTTAGTGCAATTGCAACTGTTATCTTAATTAGTGGTGGACTATATTTGAGAATGATATTAGAAGAAAAATCTTTATTATTGTCATATGATAATTATGAGGAATATTCTAAACATACCAAAAGAATAATTCCATTTATATTTTAGAAAATTTAACCAGATGATTTGACCTTTTTAATGTTAATTAAAAGCTGAGATATCCTCATGAAGATACATAAAGAAAGCATAAACCTCAGTTTGGCATTTGGTTTATACCGACTCAGGTCAAATAGTTTTTTAACTTAAATACAATCTTTGCCAATTTATCCAAAACATAGCATTGATGTAACGTTTTGGTTGCTTAATCGTCATATTGATTTTAACAATTAAACCGCTGGAAAATGAAAAAACTAATGAATTCTACTTTGACAGATTTCAAAATCAACCAGTTTTTACCCTTAATCCCAAACGGGAACTGGTTGATTTTTCAGCTTTCTCCCTTTTGGGTTAGGGGTAAAAAAGCTGAAAAATCTCAGAAAAACCTAATCTGTCAAAGTAGAATGAAGCAATTTATTGTAATTACTGCACTTTTGATTTCAAGTAAAACTTTTGGGCAAGACAGTCTTATTACCTATATGGCAAAGAAGAATCTTACTACTTTTACAAAAGAAGGCAATAGCTTCAGCGGCGAAGGTTGGAATAAAATAATAGGGCAGGCACTGGCAAATGATTTTGTCCTGGTTGGAGAAGATCATTTTACAAATGAAATTCCATATTTCTTTTCGGCACTCACCTCGCAAATAAAATTCGACAACTTCTTTTGCGAAATAGATCCATATTTGGCCAATATTTTGCAAAATAACATAATTAACTATTCGGTTCCTGAAATTGACAAATATAAAGCTGAGTATGGCAATGCTTTTTCCTTTTTTTCTATAAGTCCCGAATTTGATTTATTGAAGAAACTAGTCAATTCAAAGACCAATATATATGGCCTGGATCAAATTTTTCTCGTATCAGACAGGGTAATTTGCAATGATTTACAACAGAAAACAAAAAATAGTAAAGCAAAAAATATTTACACATCAATCAGCGATAGCTCAAAAATATACCTTGAGGCTTTCACAAAAGATCACAGCAAGCCTCTTTTTTATATGTTTACAGATAATTTTCAAAAACAATTGAATGAATTGTCGTTGCTTGATTTAAGTAAAGAAGAAAAAGAGATCATTGAAGCTATGAAACTTTCAGCAAATATTTACAAAGAACAAAACCATCATTTACGCATTCAATTAATGAA
>Ga0265316_10001316_pt1 | contig 26722 bp, 18 predicted proteins | sample 4522metaG_FD_202092 | JGI IMG/M metagenome (GOLD analysis project Ga0265316, IMG submission 202092) | Rhizosphere microbial communities from Carex aquatilis grown in University of Washington, Seatle, WA, United States - 4-5-22 metaG | ecosystem: Host-associated > Plants > Roots > Rhizosphere >... | reverse complement strand
TTCGGGCAGTTGAAGTTCCATCCTTCATCCGACCAAGGAGCAGAATCGCTGATGGATTAGTTCATTTGGGCAGCTGAAGTTCCACGCTTCATCCCCCAAGGAGTAGAATCGCTGATGGATTAGTTCGTTTGGGCAGCTGAAGTTCCACGCTTCATCCCCCAAGGAGTAGAATCGCTGATGGATTAGTTCCTTCGGGCAGCTGAAGTTCCACGCTTCATCCCCCCAAGGAGCAGAATCGATGATGGACTAGTTCATTCGGGCAGTTGAAGTCCCCCGCTTCATCCCCCAAGGAGCATCATCGCTGATGGATTGGTTCATTCGGGCAGTTGAAGTTCCACGTTTCATCCCCCAAGGAGCATCATCGCTGGTGGATTAGTTCATTCGGGCAGTTGAAGTTCCATGCTTCATCCCCAAGGAACAGAATCGCTGGTGGATTTGGTCTATTCGGGCAGTTGAAGTTCCACGCTTCATCCCCCAAGGAGGATCATCGCTGATGGATTAGTTCATTCGGGCAGTTGAAGTTCCACGTTTCATCCCAAGGAGCAGGAACGCGGAGGCTTGTCTTCCTCAGGACGCTTGAAATCCCACGCTTCGTCCCCGAAAGAACTCAAAGACAGCGGTTATCTTTCCGTGGGAGTGGCCAGATTCTTGTCTTGCGACCCTGGCGACCATGTAGACGACGGTTCTCCTTCGGCAGAAATCACTAGAAACCCGCGTGCCAACCCTGGCGATCACAATGACGAGGGGATCGCCAGGATTCGAGGTTCCAACGCTGACAATCACAAAGATGAGGTTCAATTCCGGCCGGAGTCACTGGAGTTCCACAGTTCAAATCTGGCCATCACAGATTCCAGCCGGTACGATTGGCGGACCGCGCCCACATTATATAGGTGGCGCACGCTCCGGAGGCATCCGGCGCCGACATTGGCCGTTAGCGCCGTGGACATATGGGTGGCCCGTAGCCGCACGTACGGCGTGCCATCGACGGATAGGGCGACAGCATGCAGTACGGATTTCTCCGCGAAGACACCGGCTGTGGCGGCTGTGGCGGGCGTGGCGGGCGTGGCGGGCGTGGCGGGCGTGGCGGGCGTGGCCGAGCGCGAGGTCGGTGCGTGTGCGGAAGGCCAAACGCGGCGCTCCAAGGGAGGCTGAGAGACACGGAAACCATCGTGAAATTGTGCACGATGGCGAGACATGCCCGCGAGGATGACATCATCGACGGACAGGTATCTGGTCCTGGCGACGGTCGCCCAGGAGCAAGTGAACGGAAGTCTGGCTGCCGGTGGCGCTAGTGGGACGCGGGTCCTTCAAGTTCCTGGTCGGGCTTCCCCGACAATTCCGGCTGGCCCTTTGCCTCTTCATCAGGCCCTCCACCACGGGTGCGCTGGCCGTCGCCAACGCCAACGTCAATCCGTGGATTCCTGGCCACGTAGTCCTGCAGGTCGCCCAGCCGCACACGCGGATCACTGCCGACCCAGTACCGCGTAAGAGTCCCCGCTTCCAATGCTCGACGGATGGTCCGTTCGCTACAGTCGGCAATGGTCGCAGCGCCCTTCACGCTGACGTAGACATCACCTCGGTCCACTAGCAGATCAAGGAGTCGGTCCTCTTCCGTCCAGCGCCACGTCACGAAACCATCCACTATCTCGCAGATTCGGTCCCTCGCCCTTTCGACCGCAGTCGCGTTGACGGCCTCGTCGATCGCGCGTTTGAAGACCGCCTCGTTGCTTAGGGATTGCGCCAACTGTTGCCACACGGCGATCACTTCCGGGCTCTGTCCGTCGCGACCGGACGACATTTCCCAGAGAATATTCTGAACGATAGGCCTCATCAACGTCAGGATCTTCTCGTACTGGCGGTCCCGGTCGTCGTCGGGGGTTGAGGACGGGTTCTCGTTGACGGTGGCCATGGGTACCTCACTACAAGCGGTTGGCGTGTCCAATGTCGCCGCGCAAACATGCTCGCAGCGCACCCATCAAGTGTGAGGTACTCCGATCGCTAGAGTCAACCCGATCTCAGCTCCTCGAAATTGCCCTCCTTTTGCCTGATTCTCCCGAGAGAAGAGCCCCATGTTACTCGCCATTTCCGAATAGCGAATAGCCCACCTTCCCCGAATTGCCCCAAAGTCATTACACTTGTGAGACTACTTCTTCTTGTCATTCGCCCCCGGCGAATGGACGGCTGGGGGTCCGTACGCGTAGCGATCTCCGTTTCAATCGCGCTGGCGCCACAGAGATTCCGTTCGTTGCAGCTTCGGGAAGCGGCATCATCCGACTTGTTCATTCTGGTTTTCGGAGTTCAGATGCTCTCTTCAGGGTTGACTGGGCGCAAGTACCTGGGATAGTGGTGTTTCGATGGACTGTGCCGCGATCATGCCCCACTGGCTCGGTGGCGAGAACCACATCGCCCAGTCCCTCGGTCACGAAAAAGCCCCAATGATTGCAATCATTTACATTGCCATATGTCCAATCATTCGACATCATTGAGCTTTTGGGGGGGCCATCTCGCCAGTTGTGACGTAGCGACTGTAGTGGACTGTGGCGGCGGCGCTGGGCTGTAGGTTGAGCTGGTGACCGAGTTCGACAGCCGGGCCGAGACAGTGATTGTTCGAGCCCCGAGCGCCGCGTTCCCTGATGATGCCACTGTGGGCGAGGAAGGTGGGGGCCAGGTCAGCGATCCTGGAGGTGGACCTTTTGTTCCGGCGACCGGCTGTCTCCTGGCGAGCAACAGCAGGATTCACCAGGCCATGCTGGATAAGTTGAGAGCGTCTCGCCGATTGTGATCCGCCTCTACCACCGGCTGTTCATTTTCTGGAAGCTCTTTTCCAGCTCGGCCCTGATGCTTTGAGCACGCCCGCGCTCATGCCGTAGCCAATCTCGGTGACGTCGCCTTCAGGGCCTTTCATAACCGCGCTGACCTGTCGTTTCTTCATTCACGGTTGCTGGGCCGCTTCTGGGTCATCATAGCCTCTCGGCTTCGTCCGAAATGCTGACCCGTCATACCTTGTTCGGCCGACACCGCGCCGGATCACGATCCCGATTCCCCTCGCCGGGCGCGACGGATATCATCTTGCCGGCCGTGGCAGAAGCATCGAAGCGCAGCGTCTTGTCCGTCCTGACCAAGGGACGACTGGAAGATCTGGGGCGCGAATTCGGGGTTTCCTTGCCGGGCACGGCGACCAAGGACGCGCAGGTGGCCGTGCTGGCCGACTCGGCGCTCGATCTGGGCAGCGTTCTCGGGCGCCTGCGCCGAGATGAGCTGCGGTCGGCTTGCCGCGCCCATGGAGTCGATGCTACGGGGCGTGGACGCAACGATCTAATGATTCGGCTCAGCGGCCCCGGGGGTGCTACCGGCGCCCGTGAGGCTGGGCCTGCCTGGCAGCGTTTGCACCGGGCGGACGGCTTGCCGCGCGAAGGGCAGGTTGTGCAGGTCCGGCACCGGCAGTATCTCGTCACCGAGGTTACGAGCCCCGATTTGTGCGAAGACAGGTCGGGGCAGACGCTGGTCAGCCTGGTCTGCCTCGATGACGACGCCGCCGGGCGACGCTTGGAAGTCTTGTGGGAACGCGAACTGGGCGCGCGGGTGGTCGAACCCGAGGCGCATGGGCTGGGCCAGGCGGACCGCCTCGATCCGCCGCGCCACTTCGCCGCCTATCTGCACGCGCTCAAATGGGGCTGCGTGACGGCCACGGATGCGCGCCTGTTCCAGTCGCCCTTCCGCGCAGGGGTCAAGCTGCTCGACCATCAGTTGGTGCCGCTGCGCAAGGCCCTGGAACTGCCGCGCGTGAACCTGTTCTTGGCTGACGACGTCGGGTTGGGGAAGACGATCGAGGCCGGCCTCATTTTGCAAGAGTTGATGCTGCGCCAGCGTGTGGACCAGGCGCTGATCATCTGCCCGGCCGCTCTGGCGCTCCAGTGGCGCGCGGAGATGGAGAAGCGGTTCGGTATCAGGTTCGAGATCTACAACCGGGACTTCGTGTGCCGTCGGCGCGAGGAGCGCGGCTTCGGCGTCAACCCATGGACCACCTTCCCGCGCTTCATCATCTCGTACCAGACCTTACGGCGTCCGGAGTATCGCGAGCCGCTGCTGCGCCACCTGGACCAGCGCGCGCCCAAGAGCCTGCTGATCATGGATGAGGCGCACACCGCCGCGCCAGCGTCGGCCTCGAAGTACGCAGTCGATTCGCACGTCACCAACGTCGTGCGCGAGGTGGCGCCCAAGTTCGAGCACCGCCTGTTCCTGTCGGCCACGCCCCACAACGGACACTCGAACAGTTTTTCGTCGCTGCTGGAGATTCTGGACCCGCAGCGGTTCACCCGTGGCGTACCCGTGTCCGGCCCCAAGCAACTCGACCCGGTGATGGTCCGCCGCCTGAAGGGTGAGCTGCGCGAACTTGGCGTCGAGGGCTATCCGCTTCGCCGCGTGATCCAGATCGATCTCACGCACGGGGCAGAAGGCTGGCAGCAGCGCTACGGCGCCGACGCGGCGGTCGTGGTCGGCGACGGGACCAACGCGGAAATCGAACTATCGGTGCTGCTGGCCCAGTACGCCGCTCTGTTGAAGCAGAAGAACCGCCGCAGCCGCCTGGTCATCGCCAACCTACAGAAACGCCTGCTTTCCAGCGTCGAGGCTTTCGCCCGCACCCTGGCCGTACACGCCAAGAGCGTCGGTGCTCGCACCGACCAGGCTGTCGCGTCGGCGTCACCGCCTGATGACGACGAGTACGGCGAGGACGAAACCACCTCGGACGAACGCTCCGACTCGCAGATGACCCTGCTTTCGAGTGGCCTGGCAGCGCCCAGCACGGACGCCCGCAGCCTGCTCGAACGCATGACCAGTCTGGCCGAGCAGAGCCGCCGCGCCCCTGGCCCCAAGGTGCTGGCTCTGCTCGACTGGATTCGCCGCAACGAGTGCCCTGCCGTGCAGCTCGGCGGCGCCACGCCCACCCGCAGTCCGGCGCCCTGGACCGACCGCCGCCTGATCGTGTTCACCGAATACGCGGACACGAAACGTTACCTGGCCGCCATCCTGCGCGCCGCCTTTGATGGGACCGCCGACGGCGATCTTCGCCTGATGGAATTCCACGGCGGCATGTCGGACCGCCAGCGCGAGGAAGTCCAGCGCGCCTTCAACGGCCCGCCGGACCAGTATCCCGTGCGCATTCTGCTGGCCACCGACGCCGCCCGCGAGGGCGTGAACCTTCAGGGCTACTGCGCCGACATCTTCCATTTCGATGTGCCATGGAATCCGGCGCGACTGGAACAGCGAAATGGCCGCGTGGATCGGACCCTTCAGCGCGAAAAGGAAGTCCGCTGCCACTACTTCTTTTACCCCCAGCGGGCCGAAGACCATGTCCTCCAGATCCTCATCGAGAAGGTCGAGCGCATCCGCCGCGATCTCGGCAGCCTGGGCGAGGTCGTGGCCGCCCGCCTGGCCGACGTCCTTGAAGACGGCATCGGCCCAGACACGCAGGCCCGGCTCGACGAGGCCGAGCGCGTCGACGAGCAGAATGTCACCGTGACCCGCGAACTCGGTCCGAAACAGGCTGTGGACAAGGCCCGCTCTGAGATCGATCTCGTCGCGCGCATCCTGAACGACTCGCGCGGAGTGATGAGCTTCGAGCCCGGTCTGCTCTGTGAGGCGCTCAATGTGGGACTGGGACTTGCTGGTGAGAAACCACTGGTCTCGACCAAGACGCCGCACACCTTCAATCTGCCCGAACTCAGCGACACGTGGCAGAACACCCTCGACGCTTTTCGCCCGCCGCGCGAGCGCGACGAGGCTTTCTGGGACTGGCGCAAGCGCCCGCTGCGCCCGGTGACCTTTGTTCCGCCCGAACACATGAACGACGAGGTCGTGCAGCTTCACCTGCAACACCCATTCGTTCAGCGGGTTCTGTCGCGCTTCCGTGCGCAGGGCTGGGCAGCACATGATCTCGGCCACGTGACGGTATTGCGCAACCCACGCGATGCCATTGCCCGCGTGATTGGCATCGGCCGTCTGTCCCTGTTCGGCCCGGGCGCCACCCGCCTGCACGAGGAGATCATCCTGATAGCCGCACAGTGGATCGAAAGCCGCACCGATGGCCGGCTGAAACCCTTTGCCGAAGAAGCAGATCGCAAGGCCATCGCCGATCTTGAACGCCTGCTCGCCGAGGCCCCTGACCAGCCCGACATCAACGACACCCTCCGCCGCCGTTTGCAAAACGCCGCACCTGCCGATTTTGGTGATCTGTGGAAGCACATCCAGGTCGAAGCCGAAAGCCGCGAACACGATGCCCGCGAGAAACTGCGCACGCGCGCTAGGACCGAGTCCAAGGCGCTGCGCACGATCCTTGAGGATCAACGCGCCGCCATCAGGCAGACGCTGCAAGGCCAACAGTTGGCCTTCGACTTTACGGAAGCTGACAAAGACCAGCGTATCCAGTTCGAGCAAGACCGCAAGCACATGACCGCACGCCTTTCCGAAATCGACGGCGAGATCGAGACCCAGCCGCGCGACATCGAGGGGCTCTACCAGGTCATGCTGAGGCGCCTGGAACCCGTTGGCTTGGTCTACCTATGGCCCTCGACGAGATAGCCCATGTCTGACGTCGAGATCGACTTTCACAAGACCTGGCTCGGTTTCGTCCAGCCGGTCGAGGGTCTCGTCTTCTCCATCCCGGTCCTGGTCGATGCCGGCTGCATGGAACGCAAGCCGGTCGCGCTCCAGCAGCGCCTGCGCGAGCTTGCTCCCCTCACCAGCCCTGACCCCGGCGCCGCCCGCCAGTTTCGCGACCTCGACCAGCTTCTCGCCGATATCCTGGGCCTGACCCCCGACCTGTTCGACCATGGCGAGTCCCTCCCCGCCGATCTGTCCCTGTATGTCCCTGAAGGCCGCCAAGAAATCCGCCCGACCCTCGCGCTCCGAAAGCAGTCGCCCCAATCCCCCTCCCCGCTAGAGCCTCAGGGTAACGGGGATCTCCTCCCCGACGCCTCAACCCCGCAGTCCCGCGCCGGTGCTGCCTACGAAATGCTGGTCTGGTCCCTGCCCCCTGGCCTCGACCTCGACAAGCCCGAAACCCAAACCGGCCCCTGGGAATACGCCCCCGCCGCCAAGTTCGACCGCCTGCTGCGCGCCTGTCGCGTGCCCATTGGCCTGCTGACCAACCACCAGGTCATCCGCCTCATCTACGCCCCGCACGGCGAGGCGACAGGCTCCATCACCTTTTCCCTCGCCACCATGGCGGACGCCGGTGGGCGGCCCGTGCTCGATGCCTTCGCCACTCTGCTCTCGGCCAGTCGCTTCTTCGCCGTTTCGCCCGAGCGTCAGCTTCCCCAGATCCTGCGCGACAGCCGCCGTCGCCAGGCCAACGTCACCAACCAGCTCGCCGACCAGGTTCGCGACGCCCTGGAAATCCTCCTGCGCGGCTTCGAGGCCGCCGCCAACCGCGACAAGACCGCCACTCTCAATGATGCCCTTGACCGCGCCGACGATCACGTCTACGGCGGCCTGCTGACCGTCTTGTTGCGCTTGGTGTTCCTGCTCTACGCCGAGGACCGCGAGCTTCTGCCCATCGGCGATGGTCGCTATTTCCGTCACTACTCCGTCCTGGGCCTGTTCGAGCAGCTACAGGACGACAACGCCAACTTCCCCGACACCATGGTGCGCCGGTTCGGCGCCTGGCCCCGCCTGGTGGCCCTGTTCCGCATCGTGTTCGAGGGCGCCCAGCACGGTTCCATGGTCCTGCCCGCCCGTCGCGGCGATCTGTTCGACCCCGAACGCTACCCTTTCCTTGAAGGCTGGCCTGCTGCCGGCGGCGCGCCGGTCGATGCCGCTGCCCGCGCCGGCGTGCAAGTGCCCAGCGTCGACGACGAATCCATCTATCGCGTGCTGGAAAAGCTGCTCTACCTCGACCACCAGCGGCTGTCGTATCGCGCGCTGGACGTCGAGCAGATCGGCAGCGTGTATGAGGCCCTGATGGGCTTCCACGTGGTGCGGGTGCCCTCGCGCGCGGTGTGCGTGCGCGGCCCGCGCGTGTGGGTGGCGGTTTCCGACTTGCTGGCAGCGCCGCCCGACCGCCGCGCCGCCTGGCTGGAGGACGAGGCCGGCGTCGACAAAAGCGCCGTCAAGAAGGCCGGGGCCGAGATCAAGACGGCCAAGACCGAGGACGAGATGCTGGCGGCTTTGCAGGCCATCCAGGCCCGCGACACCGAAGTGGCGCGACCGCTGCAACTCGTCCTGCAACCTGGTGCCGAGCGCCGCCGCACCAGCTCGCACTACACCCCGCGCTCGCTGTCCGAGCCCATCGTGCGCCGGACCCTGGAGCCCCTGATCGGCGCCATGACTCAAGTCGACGGCGCGCCGCCGTCCGACCGCCTGCTCGACCTGAAGATCTGCGATCCCGCCATGGGCTCGGGCGCGTTCCTGGTGGCCGCCTGCCGATTTCTCGCCGACCAGGTGGTGGCCGCGTGGACGCGCGAGGGCAGCCTCCCAGCCCTTGCCTCGGCCACAGAAGACGTGGTCACCCAGGCCCGGCGCTTGGTCGCCCAGCGCTGCCTGTACGGCGTGGACAAGAACCCCTTCGCGGTCAGCCTGGCCAAGCTGTCCCTGTGGCTGGTCACCCTGGCCAAGGAAGAGCCCTTCACCTTCGTGGACCACGCCCTTCGCCACGGCGATTCGCTGGTCGGGCTGTCGCTGGACCAGATCCGCGCCTTCCACTGGAAGCCCGAAAGCCAGCTTGAGCTGGTGGGCAAGGAGATCGAGACCGCCGTTGACGAGGCCTTGGCCCTGCGCCTGCGCATCCTGGAACTGGCGCGCGAGCACGGCAGCGCGGTCACCAAAGAGAAAGAGCGCCTGTTGTGGGACGCCGAGGACGCCCTCGACCGCGTGCGCGTGATCGCGGATTTGATCGTGGGCGCGTTTTTCGCCGCCGACACCGACAAGGCCAGGCAGGCCGAACGCAACCGTCGCCTGGACCTCGTCAGCGCCTGGCTGCGCGACAGCGGCCCGGTTCCCGCCGAGCTACGCGATCTCTGCGACGAGCTTCGCCGCGATGGCGAGGGACGCAAGGGCATCCCGCCATTTCACTGGATGACCGAGCTCCCCGAGGTCTTCTACGGCGAGCGGCGGGATCCATTGGACAAGGATCGCGTGAACCGCGCCGCGTGGATGGATGCGTTTGTGGGGAATCCGCCGTTCTTGGGTGGCCGAATGATCTCAGGGAATCTTGGCGACTCCTACTCCCAATGGCTGGAGTTCACACACTCGGCCAGCAAGAACGCCGATTTGTGCGTGCATTTCTTCCGCCGCGCCGACGTCTTGCTCGGCCAGCACGGCACCATCGGTCTCATTGCCACCAACACCATCGCCCAAGGGGACACACGGAGTAGCGGCCTGCAGCGGCTGGTGAACGGTGGTATCGCGATCTACGACGCTATCAGGACGATGCCTTGGCCCGGGGAGGCTGCCGTAGCTGTGGCGGTAGCGCATCTTGCCAAGGGCCGTCTAGCCGAGCTCGACGGGTTGCGAAGGCGGCTGGACGGTGTCGAGGTGGCCGTCATCAACTCGCGCCTTCGTCCCAAACCCGAGCGGCCTGATCCGCACGTCTTGGCCGAGAACGAGGGGCTGAGCTACCAAGGGAGCATCTTGGTCGGTCCCGGCTTCATCCTCACGCCGGATGAAAGAGACTTATTGGTGAGGAAGAACTCACGCAATGCCGATAGGATCTTCCCGTACCTTGGTGGCGAGGAAGTGAATACGAGTCCGACCCAGAACTTCGAGCGGTACGTGATCAACTTTGGGGATCTCTCTCTCGATGCAGCGGAGAGGTGGCCGGACCTGATCAGCATTGTCCGGGCCAAGGTCAAGCCGGAACGAGACGGGGTCAAGCGCGACGCGCATCGGAAGTTCTGGTGGCATCACGGCGACAAGCGACCAGCCCTCTACGCGGCCGTCGATGACAAGAAGCGGTGTTTGGTCGCGGCACAGATAACGAAGCATCTCTGTTTCTCCTTCCAACCCACAGGACGTGTCTTCAGCCAGAAGCTAAACATATTTCCATTTGAGGACTGCGCGCATCTTGGCTTGTTGCAGTCGCGCACTCACGAGTTCTGGGCGCGGTTGCTGTCCTCAACACTCGAAGACAGGCTCAGCTACAGCGTCTCCGAATGCTTCGACACATTCCCATTCCCCGCCGCCGAGACCCTGGCCCCCACCGGCGACCTGGAAGCCATCGGCGCCCGCCTCTACGAAACCCGCGCCCGCCTGATGGTCGAGCGCAACCAGGGCCTGACGACAACCTACAACCAGCTCAAAGACCCCGCCTGCGACGACCCCGAGATCCTCGCCCTCCGCCGCCTCCACGAAGACCTCGACCGCGCAGTCCTCGCCGCCTACGCCTGGCCCGACATCCCCGTCCCCGCCTACGAAACCCCCACCACCCCCGCCACCCGCGCCGCCCAAGAATCCTTCGAAGACGAAATCATCGACCGCCTCTTCGCCCTAAACGCCGCCCGCGCCGAACAGGAGAAACTCCGGGGCTCCGGCAAGCCAGCCGCAAGCCCGGCCAAGAAGACAACCCGCAAGCTCCCGAAACCCGCCGCCGCTGAGAAGCAACTCGATCTCGCCGACCAAGCCACTCGCAAAGAGTCCCGGGTCGGACCTGGCGCGACGCCCGGTCGTAAATAGACAACAGGACCTATGAGCAATGTCGAACCGCGACGATTTTCCGCGCAAGGTGAAACAGAGGGTTGCGGCGCGGGCCTGTTTCCGATGTTCCTATCCTGGCTGTTTCCAACCAACGGTTGGACCCAGTGACGAATCCACGATGGCGGTTGCGAGTACAGGTGAAGCGGCGCATATCCACGCTGCATCACCGGGCGGAAAACGCTACCTCGCCAGCATGACGAAGGAGCAACGCACACACATCGATAATGCCATCTGGATGTGTGGGACGCACGCTACCCTCATCGATCAGGATGAAGTCACCTACCCCGCGCAGAAGCTGGTCGCCTGGAAACGGGAACACGAGGATCGGGTCGCAGCCGAGCTGCGTGGAACGTCGCCTCGATTACCGGATCTGGTCGCGATCGGACCAGACACCATCGCGACTGGCGAACTCGTCGGCGGGGCAGGCATGGCGTGGCAACTTAGACTTGAGCATTTCATAGCTGGAGGACTCGATTCGCTCGTGCGGTTCGGCGAGCAATTTGACGAGACCAAGGCCCTTGATAGGTATGTTCTTGTCAACGCAATCGGGGACGGCAGGGTTCTGGCGCGACCTCCCGCGTGGAAGAAAGTCGGCAACACATACATTATCGACGCTGACGTCATGCCTCGCTTTCCCCGAACGAGAGCCCAGGACCTCGGTGAAGATCTCGCTCTGGCCCCCGATGGCGACCTAGCGCCCGATTTCGGTACTGTGTCGGGCGTGGATGCGCTCCCTCAAAAGATAAAGCTATGCCTCTGGCACCAGCGGGGAGAACTCGTGTTCCACTCTGACTTTGGATCCCGTTTGGCGGAATACTACGCCTCCTTTCGAGGCACACCGTGGCTGGAGCGACTGATAAAGCTGGAAGCCATTCGACTGGCCGCAATCCCGTATCAACAATCCCTACCACCAGATGAGTACACGCCTTTTCAATGCGTTGACCGGGTCATATCAGTCGAACTTCTCGCCCGGGAACCCACCAATCACTGGATGCCGGCACGGATCGAACTCGATGTTGTCGGACTCGGAACGTGGACAAGCGAGATACCGCTCTTCATTCCGGAGCCCAGCACCGCCGCCGTGCCCACTCCCGGTAGCACCGGCTGCAGTCCAGAGTAAATCGCCAGGTGGGTGGCTACCCTTTGGGGAGCGCTCATGCCGGTATCCGGGTGATGAAGTCACGCACCGCCTGCGCAAGAAGGGCAACTTGGTCCTTCGTATAGTCGGCATACTTGCCGTGTGCGGCGCTGTTTCGGAGATGCAGCCACGCCGTGATGTTCTTCAGGTCGCCCTTGCCGTAGGCATTGGCGGCGGCCAGTTCGGAGTTCAGAAGGTCGGCCCTCTTGTGCTGACCCTTGCCGTCGATCAGTGGCACCGCGTGCTTGGGGGCTAGCTGACGAAGGTGTCCCTCAAGCACGCTGCCCGCGATGACGGCGGCCGGGTCCTTGAAACCCTCACCGAGCAGGTGAGCAGCCATATCAAGGAAGTCTGAGAAGAGGTCCGCGTGAATGAGTTCAACGACGCCCAGCGTTCGGCCGGCCGCCACATCGGCTCGCAATGCGCTGATGATGCCTAGGAGGGCTGGGAGCACCGCGCAGTTGTCGTACCCCGCCCTCTTCAAGAGACCGTTCACCGATTCGAGGTATTGGCTTCCTGGCGGCGCAAGACGCCGGACAGCAGCGGCCATGGACGTCAGCATGGCGACGGTCTCGTGCTCGGGGAGGTCACTGCAGTCGTCGTGCTTGGCTCGCTGCCGGATTGCCTTGTACTCGGCGATGAGTACGTCGATCTCAGCTACGATGGCCTTCTGATCAATCATCGTCGATTCACTTCCACATTGTGCCAACTAGACTTCGATCGAGACCTCGGCCGCCAACTCGGCCTGCACCGCTGTGTAGATTCCAGCGCTGACCACGGAGACGATAAGCGAAAACGGCATCTCGCGGGTGAGCATCTCTGGTCGGCGTTCCCACCAGCCGAGTACCGGAACCACAGCGATCAGTTTTGCGCCGGCGAGCAGCGAAGCTTTTCCCGACCACCGATCACTTTGCACGGTGCCTCGGCTGCGTCGCTGGATCCCTATGTCCCAAGGGAAGCCCTTCTTGTAACTCTTCTTGAGCTTCTTGCCGTCAGGCCCGCGAGGACGAAGAAGGTCGTTCACTCGTTCGAGGAAGGCGGTCTCGGGCTCCGCCGGTCCTTGCATGTCCCATTTTAGGTCAAGGCCGTGCTCCACCCTCGTCCGGTAGGTGCTCGGCTCTGCGAAATATGAAAGGGTCACGCGCAACTCGACGTTCATCTCCGGGTTGTCCAGCAACAACTCCTGCGGGATCGGCATTCGAAAGACCTTCATGACGCGCTTGCGGACTTCTTCGGTTGCCGGGGTCGTCGGCCTCTTGGGCGGCTTCTTCTTCGGCCGGTCTTCCATCACCGAATTCGGCATCGAGTCCTCGATGATGACTGTCGCTCGTTCAGCGGTGCACGCACGGGCCAGCTCCAAATCGGGCACGCCGTACCCACATGCCTGGAATAGGTCAGGCTCTCCGAACTGCCCACGCATCGCTGGTGTCCATGACGCTGAATGCACGAGCAACCCGCGCACTGTCGCGGGGCGGAGCGACGGATCGGCCTTCCACACGTCGACCGCCATCCGGGCGGCTCGCGCTGCTGCTTCGCTCGTCATTGAAATCCGCGCGAGAGGGTGAGTGAGGTAACGACTTCCCGTCGTGAGCGTGACCAGGGTTTCCGCGTCTGGGTCTGCGGTGGCGCTACTCAGCGCAATGTTACCGCCTTCCAAAACGATGTCCGGTTTGATGGGCCAGGGGATTTCTGGACTGCCGGTCGTCGTGTGGGGCGCGGCTCCTCCGGCAGGCGCCACGGACTTCGCCTCGGCGTAGTCGGGGTCGGGTGGCAAGGCGATCTTGGTGGTGTACGCACCTACGGTCAATGCGTTGAAGCCCTGCGCCGGCTCGTGGATTTTCCACTGGAACAAGCTGTCGGGATATGCGTTAGCGGTCGCGAACATGTCCTCGGCTTGAACGTTGCCGGCAGAAACACAGAATAGCCTTCCCCCTCCATTGTTGAACGCAAGCTGATCGACGACCTGTGCCCACGAAGTTGGCGTTAGCGGATCCACCGGAAAGGTCACGGCCAAGGCGAAAGACCGTGGTCTCGTCAAAATGTCGGCGTCCTCCGCGGTGGTAATCGCGTCGATCGTCATCTTTGGCCAATAGGGACGGTGTTCCTCTGCACCCGTTCCCTGCCCTGGCGTCACCAGAATTCGCACGCTGTGGATCCAATGACTTGCCTTGAAACGCCCTTCGAGGATCGCTGCACCGAGATCGTCGTAGAGCGCCGCCCCGGCCATCTTTGTGCCGTGGCCAAAGGTGTCCTCGGGCGAGGTCACACCGGGCACGATAGAGCTGGCGCGAAGGATCGCCGATTTCAGCAGGGGGTGTTCGGTCGCAACGCCGGTATCGAGAAGAACGACCGATGGAGCATCCGCAGCCGGGGCAAGCAGGGTGAACTCACGGATTTCGCGATGTGGGGGATCGTTTAGGACCAGCCAAGTCAGAATGTCGGGCGGCACCATGTCGTACGTGAAAACGCAGTCCACCGCTGCAACGACTGCCCGAAGCTCCTTCAGCGTGAGGCGCACGAAGAACGTGATTTCCTCCGGTGCCTCGAAGGACTGCGGTGGCCCATGCCCAAATCGACCGAGCTGCCTGTCAATTTGCGTTCGACTCGCGAGGGTCTGCTCGGACGGGTTTCGGTAGCCTCCGCGGCAGGCGATCTCGAACCAGAGTTTTCGGTCCTTTGGAGCTTCCTCTCGTTCGACCCACGCACGCAGGCGCGACCCTGCTCGGTCGCCTTCGGACGCCAGGGCGATCTCGCCAACCGGACCGAGCGTCGCTTGGTGAGCTGGGGTGGTGCTCGTTCCTTCACCCCGTTTTCGCGTCCTCGGCTCCCCGAACTCAGAGGATTTCTTCCGCAGACGTTCGAGTTCAGGACCCGGCGCATCCAGAAGAACCACGCCCGAGATCGGATCGGTTCCCACCCACCGCACCCCGCCAGCCGGGTGAGCAAGTGCCTCCCCATCCAACGGCGCATTTCCATCTGCGGGCCGAACAGCGACGATTTCGCGAACCGCGTCGGGGTCGCGCGCTCCAGCAGGTCGCGCGTCGACGGAGGCGACAATTGCATCGAGCTGAGCCAGAAGCCTCAGCCTATGGTCTGCTGGATCGGGCCGCAGCACCGACGCCGACCGACTGCCCCCAACAACGGCCTTGTAGTCCTTCGCCTGGGTTCGCCCCCGAAGAAGAGGGAAAGATTCTGTCGCCATCGACGATCACCGGAGATGCTGATCTCGACGGCGAACGCCCTCTAGTGCATTCGCCACATCTTCCATGGTGATTTGCTCGTGTCCGTCCAACGCCATCGATCGTATCGCATCGTCGCACGCGCGGGCCACATCCGCGTAGCTCAACCCTGCGGCTGCAGCGGCAATCTCCCGGAGCCCACCAACAGGCAGCTCGAACGCCCGGAGTCGAAGCCCAAGAAGGGCTTCGATCTGGCTCGGACCGGGCGGCTGGAAGGGTACGATGAGGTCGAAACGACGAAAGACCGCATGGTCCAGGAGTTGGGAGTGGTTCGTCGCCGCGATTAGGAGACTGCCGCTCACGTCGGCGTCAATAAGCTGCAGGAAAGCCGTCACAATCCGACTCATCTCCCCAACGTCTTGAGAGTCGCCACGGGCTTTGGCGACGGCATCGAACTCGTCGAACAAATACACGCCCGGCCGCCTGGGCATCTCCGCAAAAACAGACCGGAGGTGGTTTGCTGTCGCGCCAAGGAACCGGGAGAACAGGGCATCAACCCGGATCGTCATCAGTGGGAGTCCCAGTTCGCCCGCCATGGCCGCTGCGGTCAGCGTCTTCCCGCATCCTGGCGGGCCGTGAAACAAGAGCCGCCGGCGGGGGCCGACACCCCATTTTTCTAGGCGTCCCCGCGATCGGTTCTCACGCAGCGCGCGCTCAATCTGACTGCGTGTTTCGTCGAGAAGGACGACATCCCTGAGCCGTTCTTCACGATGGCCTCCTTCAAGGATGTCCGCCATCTCTCCGCGCGGCTGGGCAATGTCGACGATGGCCCCTGGACGCTTCGACCGTGGCGGCGGCATCTTCGCGATGATTGACCGTAGCTCCTCGGCAACCCGGACATGGCCCGCCGTGCTCTCCGCCGACGCGAGCTGAAGCGCGGCCTTGTGGAAACCCGCCTCGTCGCCTTCGGCGTGAGACTCTAGCAGCTGTTTTAGGATGTCGGGTTTCATCACGCCGCTCGTTTGGCCGGATAGTACCCTCACCTGGCGGACGCCTGTCTATCTATCTAAACAGCCTACACAACCTTGATCAACGAGGCAAAGAAGACGTGCGGGCGGCACCCGCCGGTACCGGCTAGTTGCAGCGCATGGTGGCCCTGTCGTTTGCCCCAGGGCGGATGCGGCTTTCGTCGGAATCAGCCGGCACCCCGCACCTTCACGCTGCGTGCGGCGCGCGGACGGCCAATCTCGCGATGCACGCTGTCTTGTAAGGCATTGACCAGTTTTTCCGGTGGAGGCGGCTTCCTGGAAGCCCATGCCGCCTGGGACAGCGGCTTCACGGCGGGACGCTCGGGCGCGCCACCGACACCCACGATGGCAACGACACGGTCGTATTGACCGTCAGCGAGGACGTCGAATGTGCTCGCGCCGTCCTTAGAAGCGGCGAGCAGCACTGCGCGGTTCGCGGCCGCCGTGCCACGATCGATCTTGCGGATCGTGGCCAGGACACGGTGAAGATGCTCTTCATTGGCAGGCGTCATGGCTTTGCCGGACGCCCAGAAATGCAGCGATCTCCGGCTGACACCCAATAGGCGCCCGAGCTGATCCCAGGTGAGGCCGCTCAATCGGCGCAACTCGCCGATCACTCCACCCGCACCAGCTTGGCGAGGCCCTTCGTTCTGGTTTGGTCTTTCCACTGCCTATCCACCTCCCAGAGCTACAAAGTTATCATTAGAAGCGTGCTATGCCACCTGATAAGTTCTAGTTCATGGACAACGCCACCCTTGCCCACAACCTGCGTCGCCTTCGCGACGAGAAGGGCCTGAGCCAGGCGCAGGTCGCCGAACGGACCGGGATTTCGCGCGTTGCCTACAGAAACATCGAAACTGGCTCGGCTGCCCCACGGGCCAGCACCCTAACCGGCCTGGCAGCAGCCCTGGGCGTGAAGATCTCCGACCTGATGGTCGATGTCCATCCGTTGCGGGCGGTGCGTTTCCGCCAGAAGAAGATGACCAGCCGCGAGCAGGTCTTGGTGCGCGTGTCGCGCTGGCTGGAGGCGTACCGCGAGCTGGAAAGCCTGCTGGGCCAGGGGAAGCGGTTTGCCTTTACCAGTGCCAAGGTCACCGGCCAGGCCCAGGGCGCGGAACGCCTGAAGAAACTGGCCGAGGCCGCTCGGCGTAGCGCGGGGCTGGGGCCGAAGGATGCGATCCGTGACGCCTGCGAGCTGCTGGAAAACAACGGCGTCAAGGTGTACCCGCTCTGCCTCGCCAACGACGGGTTCTTCGGCCTGTCCGTGGCGAAGGATGACGGCGGCCCGGCGGTCGTGGTCAACGTCTGGGAGCGGATCTCGGTCGAGCGATGGATCTTCACCGCAGCCCACGAACTGGGCCACCTGCTGCTGCATCTTGGCGGCTATAGCGTCGACAACCGCGACGAGAACAAGGCCGAGGAGAGGGAGGCGGACAGGTTCGCCGCCTACTTCCTGATGCCCGCCGAGGTGTTCGAGGAGGCGTGGCACGAAACCCGAGGGCTGTCGTTCGTGGAGCGGGTTCTCAAGGTCAAGCGCCTGTTCCGGGTCAGCTACCGGACCGTGCTCCATCGCGTGCAGGACACCACCCCCTTGGGCAAAGCGGTGTGGGGGCGCTTCCAGGCCGAGTACAGGGCGCAGTACGGCCGCACCCTGCCCATCACCGAGGAGCCACTGGGCCTGAAGCCTGCGATGGCCGAGCCGCACAGCGCGCACGAGCCCGACCGTCTGACCCCGCACGAGTTCAACGGCGAAAGACTGAAGCGGCTGGTCCGCGAGGCCATCGAGCAGGAGAAGATCTCGCTCGGCCGAGGTGCAGAGATCCTGGGCATGGACCTGGCGGACATGCGCAAGCTGGCGGCATCCTGGGTCGAGTAGCCCGATGGCCGCCCCACAGGTCACCCCACAAGTCACCCCACAAGTTGTCGCAGCGGCAGCAAGTGTCCGCCAGCGGTGCTCTGGGACTCACTTGGAGTGCATCCGACGGTCCCAGGAGATGAAGACAACTCGGGATCTCACGTCGTCGGGATCGAGACCGTGCGCGATCCCGTGGGCTTCCCGAACAACGTGGCCGATGGTACTCCAGCGCTGATGGTAGAAAACCACGCCCTGGTGTGGCCGACCTTGCGCGTTCCACTGGTCGGCGATCTCCAGCAGGTCGGTATCAGCGGTGAGCAGCGCGCGGCCACGAGCGACCGCAAACTCAAGGTGCTGGACGTCGGGAATCGTCCCTAGCAAGCCAACTTCCTGCGCAGTGAGCACGTCGACGCCACGTCTTCTCAGCCCGTGGATGATGCGCTGATCGACGTTTTCGTCTGTATAGAACGCAATCACGCGCTGGCCAGGTGCGGGGCGTACCGTCCGGCCATACGCAAGACGAACTCGTCTTCTGCGCGCAGCTCGGCCTCAACTTCATCGTGGTTGTCGTAGTAATAGGCCAGGGCTGCGTGAACCTGTGCCAGGGTCAATTGGGGTAGCGCCTCGACGATGTCGTCAACGCTCTCTTCCTGGTACACGTGTCTCAAAACGATCTTCGAAACCTTGACCCGCGTGCCACGAATGTGCGGACGACCGCCACAGACGTCAGGCAGCACGTCCACGTATTGCGCGGGGATATTGAGCTTCCTGGCTGCGTCCATGACGGCTAAGTGTAGCATGCCAGCTTGCGCCTGTGCGAGGGGGCGCGTGAGCGACCGACCCGCCCGCCAGCGCAACCAGTCTAACTCCCTGGCCCTCTTGCTACAGGTCCTCTCGTCGCAGGCTCAGACCGCCTGCCGGCCATTCTGCTCCTGGCAGGGCTAGGTCGGCCCACGATGCGACCGATAGCTCAGGGCTGAGGGTTTCATCCAGCACCACCACGACGCGATGGGGACCGACGGGAACATCCGAGGGGACGTCCACCACGAGCTGGTGGGCTGGCGTGACGATCCCCGTAGTTTGCAGTGCCCTCATGAGCTTCCTACAACGCAATGGGCGTGAAGTATTCCGGTTTGGAGTCCAGAGTCTTCTTTAGGTTCGGCAATTCGGCGGCTTTTTCTTTGAGCAAACGCAAGATCACGTTTATCGCGGTTGTCATTGCATGTTCGCCAACTCGGTGATCGATGCTGCCTCCGTCGGCGGGATGAGCCACTGCCCTGTTTGCCAGAAAGAGGACCTCCAACAAAGCGATCTGATCATCATGCGGCAGCTTGCCGACAATCTCTTGCCCTGGATGAATGCGGTTGAGAAGTTCTCTTGCCCTGCCTTCATCGTCCTTGGCCTCCTCGCCAAATTTCTTGAATTGGGCACGTATCCCGCACGCAGTGCAAAGCGCACGGACGGTGATCGCACATCCGTCGAGTACCGCTCTTGCGACGCTACCCAGATCGCGATCGGGTGTGGTCAGCGACGGCTTGTGGCGCCAGCCCCACAGGACTTGCAGCCTATGTTCCCAGTCCTCCGGACGAAGCTCCCCCACTCTGTCTTTCTGGTCGGCCATGTGGTCCGGGATTGTACCGTCAAATCAAGCGCCCCAGGGCAAAGACGGAATTTCCTGTCGATGCGCGACAGGAGGATGAAAACTGGCCCGATTCCTGATCGGCGGAGAACAGCGTCGCGATGAACAAGGCTCAAGCGTCGGACGGGATCGGCGTCCGCAATCCCGCGCTGGCAGTCGCGACTTGGCGTATCATCGCCCCATGCCAGCGTCCCGCCCCGTCGAAGTCCGCCAGCACCTGATCGCGGCGCTGCGTGCGGATCTCGTCGGGCCATTTCTTCCCGAGTCCGCCGACGGTGCCCGGTCCGAGGAAGTGCTGCCGCTGCCACCTTCGCGCTGGTATCTCTGCGGCTTCCTTGCGCCCGAGCAGGGGCGCGCGCCCGAGGAGCAGGTTGAGGAAGGCGAACTTGGTGAGGGTGACGACGACGAGGAAGCCAGCGCGAGCCAAGAGCCCGAGCCGAAGAGGAAGAGCCTCCTCCCTGCTTCGCTCGGCGTGTCCGTTTTCGTCCCCGATGGCGACGCGAAGGATGTGGTCACCGCCCGGGTGAGCTTCGCCGACTACGAGCTGGTTGATGGCGGCGAGGGCGGCGAGGAAGCCGATGGGCGCCGGAAGCATGAGTGGCGGCGGTTGCCTCGCGGTCCTGTCGAGGTCGATGTCCCCATTGAACCCCAGGTTCTGGCGAACGGTATCCCGCTGCTGGGCTTCCCGGAACTCGTTTTGACCGGCGTGGCAGAGAAGGTTGCGGCGCCGGGTTTGCCCAAGGGAGTGAGGGCGCTGTCGCTCTTCCTGGTCAACCGGCGCCAGCCCGCGCTGCGCGGTCGCGAGGATGAGGCGTACATCTTTCAGGTCGAACTGGAGGTCCGCTGTGCGAAGGGCTTCGTCGCGCGCCCTAACGTCAGAGGCGAAGGCTCAGACGATCGGGACGAGCAGGTCGCCGATCTTCAGTTCCGAAATCGTGTTGAATATGTCGTCGGGCACGGCATTGCAGCCGAGCCCGTCGACAAGGACGGCCGCGTGGTCGCGGTCAGAACCACTTGGCTTCCCACTGCGACGGTGCCTCGGGTGAAGACCCGCGACGACATCCAGGACGTGTTTGTGGGCATGGAGGATCTGGCTGTGCTGCCGGACGCTGCCACCGCGCGGGTGAAACTGTCGCCGCTGGTCGAGCACTACGCGGCCTGGATAGCGGGGCAGAAGGCGACTCGACTGGACACTCCCGGACGACGAAGCACGCTGGAGGCGCTCGTGCGCAAGGCGAAACTCGCCTGCGACCGGATCGCGGCAGGGATCGATCTGCTGGAACAAGACCCTTTGGCCTTCGATGCGTTCCGTATTGCCAACCGAGCGATGGCGGATGCAGCCCGCAGGCGCAGCCCGGATAGGTACAAGGAGGGCGCGCAACCTTCGTGGCGTCTGTTCCAGATCGCGTTCGTGCTGCTCGCCTTGCCCGGCCTGGCCGACGAGACGCGCGAGGATCGCGAAACCGTCGAGCTGATCTTCTTCCCCACTGGCGGCGGCAAGACCGAGGCGTACCTGGGCGTTATCGCGTTCAACCTGGTGCTGCGCCGGCTGCGTGGCCAGGACCGCCCGGATGGCGGACTCGGCACAGCGGTACTGCTGCGCTACACCCTGCGGCTCCTGACGCTCGACCAACTTGGCCGCGCGGCAACCCTGATCTGCGCGCTCGAACTGATCCGCAAGACGGACCCACGGCTTGGACAGGTGCGTTTCTCGCTGGGCCTGTGGGTCGGGAAGTCTGCGACGGCGAACACGCTTGAGGAGGTCGCCCGGGCGATCACCGAATACCGAAACAGCACGTCTGCGGTGGCGCAGTCGCCCTTCCCGCTTCCGGCATGCCCGTGGTGTGGAAGACCACTGGGCAAGGATAGCCTGGAACTCAAACCCAACCGCACGCACCCAGATGAGGTTCTGATCGGGTGCTCGGACTTCCACTGTGACTTCGCTGCATCCCGCAACCCCGAGGGGCTGCCTGTCCTGTTCGTCGACGAGCAGATCTACCGCGAGTTGCCTTCATTCATTGTCGCCACTGTGGACAAGTTCGCCATGCTGCCGTGGCGGGGCGAGACCGGCGCCTTCTTTGGCCGCGTACACTCGCGCATCGGCCGTCGCTTCTTTGGCCCCATGGACGGCGCGGTGCCGCCCCCGCAGTCGGCGAAGTTGGCCGAGGGATTGCGCCCGCCGGACCTGGTCGTGCAAGACGAATTGCACCTGATTTCTGGGCCATTGGGCACAATGGTCGGGCTGTACGAGACAGCCATCGAGGGCTTGTGCATGCGCACACGACCCGACGGCAAAGTGGTCAGACCCAAGATCATCGCGTCCACGGCCACAGTGCGCCGGGCCGACAAGCAGATCCAGGCACTGTTCGGGCGAACCGGCGTGGACGTGTTTCCGCCCAATGGTGTCGATCAATCTGAATCCTTCTTTGCCACTGTGGACACCGGGCCAGGCCGTGAGTACCTGGGCGTCGCAGCCCCAGGCCGCGCGGTCAAAGCGATCCTGTTGCGGGTCTACGTGGCGCTGCTGGGCGCGGCCCAGCGCCACTTTGACAGCAAGGGTGCGGGCGACCAGGCAGCCGACCCGTACATGACCCTGGTGGGGTACTTCAACAGCTTGCGCGAGCTGGGCGGGATGCGGCGCCTGGTAGAGGACGAGGTTCGTCGGCTGTGCCTCATGCGGGAGGAGCGCCGCCCTGTTGGCTTCAAGGGGCCGCACCCGTGGGTCGCCAATCGCGAGATCAAGGTCGAGCCGGTCGAGTTGACCAGCCGCGAAAGCACCTACATGATCGCCAAGGCCAAGGATCTACTTGGCCGCCATCACACCGACGAGCAGCACGTCGACGTGGCCCTGGCCAGCAACATGATCTCGGTTGGCGTGGACATCGAACGTCTGGGCCTGATGGTGGTGGCCGGCCAGCCCAAGACGACCAGCGAGTACATCCAATCCTCCAGCCGCGTCGGGCGTGACGTGAATCGGCCGGGGCTGGTGGTCACGGTGATGAACGTCCACCGGCCGCGCGATCGATCGCACTACGAGCGGTTCCGCACCTATCACGAGAGCTTCTATCGTTTCGTCGAGGCGACCAGTGTGACGCCGTTTTCGGGGCCGGCCATTGAGCGCGGCCTGTGCGGCACGCTGGTGGCGCTGGCCCGCCTGCGCACGCCCGCACTGACGCCGCCAACGGCCGTGCGGCTGCTTGAGGCCGAAAGGGCAAGCACCGGGGATGAGGCGGCCAAGACCATCGCGGACAGGGCACGGCGTCAACCGCAGCGTGGGGACGCGGCCGATGCAGACCGACTGGGCGAGGCCATTTTCGGACGGTGTAAGCACCTGCTCGACACGTGGCAGAGGATCGCCAGGAAGGCCACTGAAGGCGCTGGCGAGCGGGTCTATTCCCCCTACGACCGCGATTGCCGAAACAAGAAGGCACTGCTGCACACGGTTTTGGAAGAGGACGCGACCGAGGACGAAGAGGATTTCTCGGCGGCGACATCCATGCGCGACGTCGAGCCGTCCGTGCATCTGTGGGTCGAGCGGCAACGGCTGGGGAAGAAAGGGCCAAGCAATGGCTAACAAGTGGCGCGGCGGTCGCGATCCGCACGTCGAACCCGATGGGAAGGTTCGACAAAGCCAGGCCAGTTCCACGTTTGGGCCGGGCGCGATGATCGACTTGGTCCACGATGCTGTCGTGGTCGGCGGCCTGGATTTCTGGCGCTACGACAAGAGTCGGTCGGTTTCTGAACCACGTTTGCGCGACGCGATTGCCAGTCGCCTGGAATCGTCGGGGCGCAAGCTGTGCGATGAAGGTTCGTTCAGATTGCCACCCACAGGTGACGATCACGAGCCGCGCCGGAACTGTGGCATCGAGGTGTTGGAGTTCCCCAAGTGGTTCATCTGCCAGAACCCCGAGTGCCGGGCGCTGGTGCAAAGCGACCAGATGGTTCGCAAGGGCGACAAGTACATCCATTCGTGCGATGGAAAGAAGGGCAACCCCTGCGTGCCGGTGCGATTCGTGATGGCGTGCAAGAACGGCCACCTGGAGGAATTCCCCTGGATCTCCTACGTCCACGGTCTGCAAGGCAGGCCGCGATGCGCGGCGCCCGCGCTTCGTTTGCACGAGGGCGGAACCGGCGACTTCGCTGACGTGGCCGTGCGCTGTGCATGTGGCGCCAGTCGCCCAATGTCGAACGCCCTGGTGGAACAGGTCAATCCCACGTGCAGCGGCCAGCGCCCGTGGTTGGGCCGCGAAGGCCAGGAGGCCTGCTCCGAAAGACTGCGCCTGCTGGTGCGCACCGCCAGCAACAGCTACTTCCCGCAGGTGGTCAGCGCCCTATCGATCCCAGAGCCTGGCCTCGGCCTACGCGATGTAATCCGCGAGCAGTGGAGCACCCTGCAAATTGCCAACGAATCGAATCTGGCGGTGCTGCGCCAGATTCCAAAGATCCAAGTCATTCTCGACGGCCACAGCGACGCCGAGATCCTGGAAACTATCGAAGACATCCGTCAGGGAAAGCCGCCGCCGCGCGATGCCCTGCGCACTGCCGAGTTCAAGCAGTTCACCGGATCGGTGCCTGAACGCATCGGCGATCTGCCGCCGCCCAAGGGCCACTACTTCTTCGCGCGGACCTTCCAGCCCAAGGACGGCTTGCCAACCGGCATCGCCAGACTGGTGCTTGCCCATCGCTTACGCGAGGTCCGGGTCCAGGTAGGCCTGACCAGACTGGAGTCGGCGACCCCGGATCTGCAGGGCGAGTACGATCTGGGCGTCGCGCCGGCGCCGCTCGGCCTGCAAACCGACTGGCTGCCCGCCACAGAGGTGCGCGGTGAGGGCATCTTCATACAACTGGATGAGCAGGCCGTTCAGCAGTGGGAGAACCGTCCTATAGTGTTGGCGCGCGCCCGCGAGCTTCTCGACGGCTTTCAGCGGTGGTCCAACGGTGGCAAGACTGAATTTCCCGGCGCCCGATTCTATTTACTGCATTCCCTGTCGCACCTGCTGATGACCGCACTGTCCATTGAATGTGGCTATGGCGCCAGCGCACTGACTGAACGGATCTATTGCGCACCCGCCACTGATCCCACGCCGATGGCCGCCATCCTGATCAGCACCGGCAGCACCGGGACCGAGGGAACGCTGGGCGGCCTGGTCGAGCAGGGCCGCCACCTGCGCGCCCACCTGCGGCTGGCCTTTGACATGGGCAAACTGTGCTCGAACGACCCGGTCTGCGCCAGCCACAAGCCATCCAGTCTGACCGAGCGCAACCTGGAAGGTGCCGCTTGTCACGGCTGCCTGTTCGTCGCCGAATGCTCGTGCGAGCGTTTCAACCAATACCTCGACCGCGCCCTGGTCGTCCCCGCGCTTGGGCACGACGGCGTGGCCTTCTTTACCGAGCGACCATGAGCGCGGAGAAGATGGCTGGATTGACGGCGCTGTCCGATGTGGAACTGGAAACCATCGCCCGTGCCGTCCGCCAGGGCCTCACGCCATCCCCGCTGACGAGATCGGCGCTGGCCGAGTTGTCGGTTGGTGATCGCGCTGATTGGCTGGTGGGGCTGGATGCAGACGCCGTCCTGGCCGCGATCATTGCCGTCCTGGCCGAGCGCCGTCGGGGCGGGGACACCAAAGTCGATCTCGTGTGGACCGGCCCCGACGTGGCCGCCAGCGCCGCCCGCGACACCGCCGTCGTGGTCCGCGAACTCTTCGCCCGCGCCGAGCGTAGCGTTCTGGTCGCTGGCTTCTCCTTCGACCACGGCGCCGACATCTTCGAGCCCCTCCACCACGCCATGAGGGACCGAGCCGTCGAAGCATCCATCTTCCTCGACCTCCACCGCGCCTCTCGTACCGAGCCCGACGTTGCTGCCCACGTCCGCCGCGAGATCGACACTTTTCTGATCGCCAACTGGCCCTTCGGCTCCCCCATCCCTCGCCTCTACTACGACCCCCGCACCGTCGAGCCCACCTCCTTCGCCAGCCTGCACGCCAAGTGCATCGTCGTGGATGACCGCCGCGCCCTGGTGACGTCAGCCAACTTCACCAGCCGTGGCCAGGAACGCAACGTGGAAGTCGGCGTGCTGGTGGAAAGCGAAAAGTTCGCGCGGGAGCTGGTTCACCAGTGGAGGAATGCGGCCGAGGCGGGGGTGTTTAGGCAGGCGGGCATGCCGTGAGCACGACACGGCGATTCACCATGCGCCGCTCAGATGCCAGAGCGTGGAGGGTGGAATGCCGCCGGAGGTAGTCGTGGAATTGGAGCCCAACCCTCGCATGGAACTCGCTCTCCTGCCGGACGTGGATAACGTCCAGCACTTCATGCAGGCTACCGGAGGGAGAATTCCCGCTGCGAAGGAAGGACGCCTTGCCCAAATTCACGAGGCTTCACACGCTGTAATGATGGTGATGTTGCGTGGCTACGCTTGCGACGAGATCGTTGTTGGCGACAAGGCTCGGCATACAAAGCTCAACAGGTCGGACGAAAGGTCGGCGACGGAGGGCAATATCGATATTATCGATCTCGCTGGTCTGTACGGTGAGGTCCGCGCACTCGGAGACAAGAGTTGCGCGTGGCAGCACATTCAAAACGCCTTTCACGACTTGAGGGAGGCGAGAATGCGAATCCACTCCGACAGTGAGGGCGAGATCGTGTGGGCAAGACGACAGGCGCCCATTGCTCGACGCTGCGTGGAGTGGCTTTGGCCGACGATCCTCGCGGTGGCCGCCGAGGTTCCCGCTCCGCCCAGAACGGACAAGCTCCCGGGAGGAAGAATCCTTGAGTTGGTAACCAAGAATCTGCCTATTGGGCCAGCGCCGTTGGATCTGGTTCCTCGCCTGAAGGAAGTATTCGGCGGGTGCGCGCCGCCTTGATACATACGTGTCAGGATGACGGGGGCAGACCGAAGGTGCGTGGCTTGAGATAGCGGCGGGGCGACAGAATTCGGTTGACGCAGGCCGCGGCCGGTCAGATATGGTGAGGGTCGGGATGGGCGTTTCTCGAATGCGGGGCCGAAAGGCTACCGTCGCTGCGGCCGAGTCTTCGCACGCACCAGGTCCCAGAAGGAAGAACCCAGCGCCTGTGCGGCTCTGTCGAGGGTCTTTACCGTGGGGTTCACCGTTCCCTGCTCCAGGCGCTGCCAGCGCTTGTAGTCGATCCCCGCAGCGTGGGCAGCCTCCTCTTGGGTAAATCCCCGCGATTCCCGCG
>Ga0265316_10001314_pt1 | contig 26729 bp, 29 predicted proteins | sample 4522metaG_FD_202092 | JGI IMG/M metagenome (GOLD analysis project Ga0265316, IMG submission 202092) | Rhizosphere microbial communities from Carex aquatilis grown in University of Washington, Seatle, WA, United States - 4-5-22 metaG | ecosystem: Host-associated > Plants > Roots > Rhizosphere >... | reverse complement strand
CTGGCCAAGGGTCCGTTCGGGACGTTGAGAACCCACAGCGCCGATAAATTCGCCGCGGTCTATGTCAACGACAGATATTACGGGCACAACGACGAGTTCGACAACTTTGCCCAGGGCATGCTGCTGCCGGCGGGAGAATATACCGTCCGGATCGAACCCCTGAGCGGCGGAAACAAAGTGGAAAACAAGGTGAAGATCGAAGCTGGCAAGACGGTGGTAGTCGAGTAGTGAGCATTTGATATTGAAAGCAAAGGAGATAGCCTTATGCCTCTAGGCAGAAGAGCGGCAGCGGAATTCATCGGTACGTTTTGGCTGGTCTTCGGGGGATGCGGCAGCGCCGTGCTGGCTGCCGCGTTTCCCAATCTCGGCATTGGGTTCGTGGGTGTAGCCCTGGCCTTCGGACTAACGGTATTGACCATGGCGTTTGCCATTGGCCATATTTCGGGATGTCATTTGAATCCCGCGGTTTCGGTGGGCCTGGTGGTGGGACGGCGGTTTCCCCTGTCGGACCTTCTACCTTATGTCGTGGCACAGGTGGCGGGAGCCATCGCCGCCTCGGGCGTCCTATATGTAATCGCCAGCGGCAAGGCGGGCTTCGATCTGGCGAAGGGATTCGCTTCCAACGGCTATGCCGAACACTCCCCCGGAGAGTACTCGCTGGTGGCGTGCCTGGTGGCCGAAGTGGTGCTGACATTCTTTTTCCTCTTCGTCATCCAGGGCGCTACCGACAAGCGGGCGCCGCAGGGGTTCGCGCCCATCGCCATAGGGCTCTGCCTGACCCTGATCCACCTGGTCGGGATTCCGGTCACGAATACGTCGGTGAATCCGGCACGCAGCACGGGTCCGGCGCTGTTCGTCGGCGGCTGGGCATTGCAGCAGCTCTGGCTATTCTGGCTGGCGCCGATTGTGGGAGCGGCCCTCGCGGGGATCGTTTATCCCGCGGTCGCGGGGAAGGACAGCTAAGATATCACTGGTGTTCCAGGCCGTCCAGGCGCTGCTCGTGGGCTTCGGCAATGTGCGCCAGGCGGTTGATGAACTGGAGGGTGTCGGCGAAGTGGGCGCGCGTTTCCTCGCGGTCTCTGGCGGCCTGTTCTTCCAGGTCGCGGTGCAGTGTGCTGAGCAGTTCCACCGATTGAGCGATGGCGTCTACGCGTTCGGCGAGTTTCTCGAGGCGTTCGTCGATGGTCATTGGAGTGGGGTCTCCCTAGTCCGATTATCTCACTGCCCGCGCCCGTTTTGGACGGACGCCTCGAACTGTAGTACACTCAATATTTACTCCAGTGGTTCCGATGCACCCCGTGTGTTCCGGCTCCCAAAAAGACAGAGGTTTGCATGCACGCGATTTTAGAAACCGGCGGTAAACAGTACCGGGTGGCTCCCGGTGACGTGATCCGCGTGGAGAAGTTGGCCGGCGATGTCGGCTCGGATGTCGAACTCCCCGCCAAAGCCGCTTTCAAGGAAGGCGGAGAACTGGTGACGGGCGGTACGGTGAAGGCTACCATCGTTGGCGCCGGCCGGGGCGATAAGGTCCTGGTCTTCAAGTTCAAGCGCAAGAAGCAGTACAAGAAAACCATCGGGCACCGCCAGTCTTTCACCGAGGTGAAGGTGGGCGAAATCCTGGTGTAGGTGACCTATGGCACATAAAAAGGGATTAGGCAGTTCCAAGAACGGGCGCGATTCCAACGCGCAGCGGCTGGGGGTGAAGGTCTTCGGCGGCCAACTGGTTCCCGGCGGCTCCATCATCGTGCGCCAGCGCGGCACCAAGCTGAAGCCGGGGCTCAACGTGGGTTGGGGCAAAGACGACACGCTGTTCGCCAAGGTGACCGGTACGGTGGAGTTCAAAGACCGCGGCCGCATGGGCAAGTTCGTCAGCATCGCGGCATCCCAGTAGCGGCGCCGGGTCCCGGCCCGCCGGATGCGGCGCTCCGTTGGACCGCTTGCCCCGGCGCGCGGCTCCGGGAGATCTGGCGCGATCCGGGGGCCTCGCCCAGCGGCGGGAACTCCCAAGGCGTTGCAAAGCCGGCATTCCCCAGGCCGGTCCCGCGACTGAGCGCCCTCCGGGCTTGGCCGCCGATTTCCCGGCGACGGGGCGGACCCCTCTCAACGCGGCCGAAACCGCTTCCTAACGGTCGCGGCTCGGATACGGTCGCGGCTCGGATACGGTCGCGGCTCAGACACGGTCGCGGCTCGGACACGGTCGCATTGATTTCGCAGGGGTTACCGGGCCGGGCCCAGAGGGCACCCCGTGAGCGATCGGAGGCGTTCCCTAAAACGGATAAGCACCCTCCCAACGCGCCCAATCCCCAGGGATCGGACGGCTTTTCTATGTTCATCGACGAAGTCCGCATACTGGTCAAGGCAGGCGATGGCGGCAACGGCTGCATGGCCTTCCGGCGGGAGAAGTACGTCCCGCGCGGCGGGCCGAGCGGCGGCGATGGCGGCCGCGGCGGCGACGTGGTGCTGGTGGCCGATCCGCACGAGAACACCCTGCTCCGGTACCGCTTCAATCCGGAACATAAGGCGGAACGCGGGCGGCACGGCGAAGGCAGCAACTGCAAAGGCGCCGACGGGCACTCTGTCGAGCTGGACGTGCCCGTGGGTACGGTGGTGTATGACGAAGCCACCGGCGAGCGGTTGTGCGACTTCACCGAGCCCGGCCAGCGATTTCTGGTGGCGCGTGGCGGAAAAGGCGGCAAGGGCAATGCCCGCTACGCCACCTCCACGCACCAGGCGCCGACGGAACACCAGCCTGGCTTCCCGGGCGAAGAGAAACGGCTGCGCATGGAGCTGAAGCTGCTGGCGGATGTGGGCCTGGTCGGGTTTCCCAACGCCGGCAAATCCACCCTGATCGCGCGCATTTCGGCGGCGCGGCCGAAGATCGCGGACTACCCGTTCACCACGCTGGAGCCCAATCTTGGGGTGGTGCAACTGCCCGATTTCCGCAGCTTTGTAGTTGCCGACATCCCCGGCCTAATCGCCGGGGCGCACCTGGGGCACGGCCTGGGAATCCAGTTCCTGCGGCATATCGAACGGACGCGCCTGCTGGCGCACCTGGTGGACGTGTCGGAAGCCAGCGGCCGCGATCCGGTGGAGGATTTCGAGACCGTAATGACGGAGCTGGCCAGTTTCAGCCCGGACTTGGTGGCCAAGCCGATGGTGGTGGTGGCCACCAAAATGGACGCGGCGCAGGACCCGGCGCGCGTGGCCGCCCTGCGCAACCTGGCGGCCGAACGCGGCCTGGACTTCTTCGAGATCTCAAGCGCCACCGGGTTGGGAATCGAGCAGTTGAAGCTCGCCATAGCGCAGAGGATATTGGCCCCCGCCCCGGCCGCCGCGGGCTGAGCACCCTCACCGCCGGAACCTGAAACCGCTCTCGGCACCGCCGGCATGCCGTTCCGCGCTCGCCCCAGCCGCCGCGGTCTGGGTGGGGCGGTCCCCCTGGACCGCGCGGGACGCCCCCGTCCCGACGCCCCCGTCCCGCTGCTGAGAGGCGGAGGCAGGGGCCTCCGGGGACCCAATGGGTACCCCCGGCCCGGAGGGCACCCCGCGCCCGCCCCACCGGGCGCCGCCGGCACGGCAGAGGCAGGCGGCACCGCCTGCCCCACCATGCACCCACCCGTGAAGCGCTTTTCCCCGTTGGCTGCCGGCGCTCCCGCGCAACTCGCGGCGCTAAATGGAGTTTAATAAACCAGAGGGTTGGAAATGGGCCGTAAAGCACTCTGGGGAATGGCTGTTCTCGTGTCTATGGCCGCGTATCCGGCCGCGGCGGTTTACGCCGGGAAGGCCACTGGCGGCTCCGCCAGCTTCTCCAGGCAGATTCCCAAAGACGCCCGTATTCTGCAGGCCCTGAACCGGCTCACCTTCGGGCCGCGGCCGGGCGATGCCGCGCAGGTGAAGGCCATGGGGTTGAAGAAGTGGATCGACCGGCAACTGCACGCCGAGCGCACGCCCGAGAATCCCGTCCTGCTCGAAAAACTGAAGCCGTTCGACACCCTTACCATGTCCGGCGAGGAGCTGATCCGCAATTATCCCGCGCCGCAGATCGTCCGCCAAATGGTTGCCGGGCAAATTCCCTTCCCCAGCGATCCCGACCGCCGCATGACGATCCAAAAGCTGGTGGCGCGCGCCGAAAGGCAACAGGGCGACGGGGCGGCAGCGCCAGCCAGCGCGCCCAATCCACAGCCCCTGGCGGACCTGCTCACGCCGCCCCAAATCCGCTCGCTGCGCAACGGCACGCCGCAGGAGCGCCTGGCGGAGTTCCAGGCGCTGCCCCCGGCCACGCAGACCGACGTGATCGGTGCATTGCCGCAGGGAGTGCGCCAGGCGCTTTTCGTGGCCGCGCCGCCGGAGCTGCGCCGCCGCATCGAACTCCTGGCCGGGCCGGCGCAGGTGGTGGAGCGCGACCTCCAGGAGAGCAAGATCCTCCGCGCCGTCTATAGCAACCGCCAGTTGGAGGAGGTGCTGGCCGATTTCTGGTTCAACCACTTCAACGTCTTCATGGACAAAGGCGCCGACCGCTACCTGACCACCGAATACGAGCGCGACGCCATCCGGGCGCACGTTCTGGGCCATTTCCGCGACCTTCTGGAAGCCACCGCCAAGAGCCCGGCCATGTTGTTCTACCTGGACAACTGGCAGTCGGTTGGTCCCAATTCTCCCCAGCCCCGCGGCCCCAACGCGCAGCGCCGCGGTCTCAACGAGAACTACGGCCGCGAATTGCTGGAGCTGCATACCCTGGGCGTGGATGGCGGGTATACGCAGAAGGACGTAACCGAAGTGGCGCGCTGCTTCACCGGATGGACCATCAACCAGCCGCAGCTCGGAGGCAGTTTCCTGTTCGCGCCCCGCCTGCACGACAACGGCGAGAAAACCGTCCTGGGCGTGAAGATCCCCGCGGGCGGCGGCCAGTCGGACGGCGAAAAGGTGCTGGACATCGTGGCCCGCCATCCCTCCACCGCGCACTTCATTTCGCGGAAGCTGGCCCAGCGCTTCGTGGCCGACAGTCCGCCGTCCGCGCTGGTGGAGCGTATGGCGCAGACTTTTCTCAAGACCGATGGCGACCTGCGCGCGGTGATGGAAACCATGCTGGGGTCCAGGGAATTCTGGTCGGAGGGCGCATTCCGTTCGAAAATGAAGTCGCCGCTCGAAATGGTGGTGAGCGCCGTGCGCGCGACCGGGGGCGACGTGGATTTCGCCACTGCCCTGGTCAATCAGGTGGCGCTGCTGGGCGAGCCGTTGTACCGCAAACAGGAGCCCACCGGCTACTCCAATTCCAGCCGGGAGTGGGTGAACACCGCGGGCCTGATGGCGCGCATGAATTTCGCCCTGCAACTGGCCGGTAACAAGCTACCGGGCGTGACTGTGGAAAAGCAGGAGGGCGCCGGCGCGACCGCGCTGGGCTCTCCGGAGTTTCAGAAGAGGTAACGTCTATGATGAATCGCCGAGTCTTCCTGCGCAATTCCGCGCTGGCAATGGTTGGAGCTGGCGCCGCGCCGCTGTGGCTCGAGCGGGCGCTCTATGCCGGCGACACGCCGTTCCCGAGTAAGAAGATCCTGGTGGCCATTTTCCAACGCGGCGCGGCCGACGGGTTGAATGCCGTAGTACCGCACGCAGAGAAGGCATACTACGCTCTGCGCCCCACCATCGCAATTCCCCGCCCCGTTTCCACCGGCGACAAACGCAACGATGCCGCCATCGACCTGGACGGCTTCTTCGGGCTCCATCCCTCGCTCGCGCCTCTGAAGCCCTTGTTCGACCAGCGGCGCCTGGCGATCGTCGACGCCGCCGGCTCTCCCGATCCCACGCGCTCGCACTTCGACGCGCAGGACTACATGGAATCGGGGACGCCGGGCGTAAAATCGACCGAGAGCGGCTGGATGAACCGCGCGCTGTTGAAGCCTGTGGGCAAGCCATCACCGGTGCGGGCGGTGGCGCTGGGCGCGACGCTGCCGCGCACGCTGCGCGGCGGGCAATCCGCCGTAGCCATCGAAAGCCTGGCCGCTTTCCAGGTGCGCGATGCCCAGGCGGCCTTGGAATTCCAGAAGATGTACCAGGACAGCAAGGATCCCGTGATGCAGGCGACCGGCCGCGAGACGTTCGAAGCCATGTCGATGCTGCAGTCGATCCGCAAGCAGCCGTACACCCCGGCGGCGGGTGCGGATTACCCCCGTGCGCCGCTGGGAGAGAGCCTGAAACAGATCGCGCAATTGATCAAGGCCGATGTGGGCATGGAGATGGCCTTTGCCGACATTGGCGGTTGGGACCACCATTTCAACGAGGTGGCGCAGAAATCCTCGGAGGGCCAACTGGCCAACCTGCTGCGCACGTTCGGCCAGGCGCTGACGGCGTTCTGGACGGACATGGGCGACCGCATGCAGGATATCGCCCTGGTGACGATGTCGGAATTCGGCCGCACCGCGCGCGAGAACGGCAGCCGCGGCACCGACCACGGCCACGCCAACTGCATGTTCGTGCTGGGCGGCGATGTGAAAGGCGGCAAGGTGTACGGCCCATGGCCCGGCATGGAGCGAGAGCAGCTCTACGAAGGCCGCGACCTGGCGGTGACCACAGATTTCCGCGACGTCCTGGGCGAACTGGTCAGCCGCCACACCGGCAACGCGGCACTGTCGGGCGTGTTCCCGGGATACCAGCCGAAGTTTTTGGGGCTGGTGTAGGGGTGTAGTGCCCGCAAGAAAGCAGTGCGGGACAGGCCGCCAGCGGGGCCGCTGTGAGTATTGACAGGTCGCTCTCAGTACAACTACGAGGTGAGAAAAAGCCCGACTGGTAAGCCGGGCCTCTTCAAGAACTTTGGTGCGGATGAGAGGACTTGAACCTCCACACCCTTGCGAGTACATGGACCTGAACCATGCGCGTCTGCCAATTCCGCCACATCCGCACGTTCGGTGGAAACTCTATTGTTTCAAACCGCGGCCGGTGAGTCAACCGCCCCGCGGACTACACTACGTCGACGCCCATGCTGCGCGCCGTGCCGGCTACCGACCGCATGGCGGCGGCCAGGTCGAAACAGTTCAGATCGGGCATCTTGATCTTGGCGATCTCTTCCACCTGCGCCTGGGTGATCTTGCCCACCTTGGTCTTGTGCGGCTCGGGCGAGCCCTTGGCCAGGTTCACCGCGCGCTTGATCAGCACCGGCACCGGCGGCGTCTTGGTGATGAAGGTGAACGAGCGGTCCGAGTAGATCGTGATCACCACCGGGATGATCAGGCCTTCCTGGTCCTTGCCCGACGTCTTGGCGTTGAAGGACTTGCAAAAATCCATGATATTGACGCCCTGCGGGCCCAACGCCGTTCCCACCGGGGGCGCCGGCGTGGCCTTGCCGGCCGGAATCTGCAACTTTACGTTCGCGGTAACTTTCTTTGCCATACGGAATTAGACCTTTTCTACCTGTAGGAACTCCAGCTCCACCGGTGTGGCGCGGCCGAAAATCGTCACCATCACGCGCAGCGTGCCGCGCTCCGGATTGACTTCGTCCACCTTGCCCGAAAAATTCGCGAACGGGCCGTCGACGATCCGCACCGAATCGTTCTTCTCGAACGTCATCTTGGGGCGCGGCCGCTCCGCGGAGGAAGCCTGCCGGTACAGAATCTGATTCACCTCTTCCGGGCTCAGCGGAACCGGAGAGTTGCCGCCACCCACGAAGCCGGTCACGCGCGGCGTGTTCTTGACTTCGTGCCACAGCGCGTCATTCATTTCCATTTCCACCAGCACGTAGCCGGGATAGACCAGGCGCTTGCTGGTGACTTTCTTGCCGTTGCGCAGCTCGACCACTTCTTCGGTGGGAATCAGGACCTGCCCGATTTTATCCGCAAACCCGAAGGCTTCGGAGCGCGTCTTCAGCGATTCCGCCACCTTATTCTCAAATCCCGAATAGGTGTGGATAATGTACCACTTCCTGGGCGAAGACTCGTCGTAGCCGGAAGCGGGAGGTTCGGCGACCACGGGTTCCTCGCGGATCTGTTCGACACCGGCAGCTTCGACTCCGGCCTCCACGGATTCCGCGGAGACAGGCTCCGGCTCTCGCGCGAATCCCGCGGATGCGTCCGGCTGTTCGTCGAAGGACTCGATCTCTTCGTCTTCCATATCCGCCTATTTCGCAAAGTAAGCGAGCAGCCTGGTAATCCCAGTCGCCAGGACCTTGTCCACCACCGCGAAGTAGCCGGCGAACGCGAAGACCGAGACAATCACCACCGCCGTCGTGCCTTCCACCTGTTTGCGGTTGGGCCAAGTCACGCGGCGCATCTCGGCTTTCAGCTCGTTGACGTAGTCCTTCGTGCTCTGGAACCAGACTTTAACATCGGTCATAAAACCTTCCTACCTCGCCTGCGCCCAATTGTATCGGAGATGGATTGGCAGGGGCGGAGGGATTCGAACCCCCACTCGCGGTTTTGGAGACCGCTGGTCTGCCGTTAAACCTACGCCCCTGGGCCGCACCCCCGCACATCGAGGGCTACCATTATTCTACTGCAATCTTCGGAGTTCTACTTGATCTCCTTGTGCGGCTGGTGCTTGCGGCAGTGCCGGCAGAACTTTTTCATTTCCAGACGCTCGGTGGTGGTCTTCTTGTTCTTGGTGCGGGAGTAGTTGCGGTTCTTGCACTCCGTGCACTGAAACGTGATGATATCGCGAGGCATGCCTTCTCCTACTTAATGATGTCGGTCACGGTGCCGGCGCCCACCGTGCGGCCGCCTTCGCGAATGGCGAAGCGCAACCCCTTGTCCATGGCGATCGGCGTGATCAGCTCCACCGTGAGACTCACATTGTCCCCCGGCATCACCATCTCAGTGCCTTCCGGCAATTGCGCCACCCCCGTCACGTCCGTCGTCCGGAAGTAGAACTGCGGCCGGTACCCCTTGAAGAACGGCGTGTGCCGCCCGCCTTCTTCCTTGCTCAATACGTACACTTCCCCTTTGAAATTGGTGTGCGGCGTGATCGACCCCGGCTTCGCAATCACCTGCCCGCGCTCCACTTCGTCCTTTTCCACCCCGCGCAGCAGCAGCCCCACGTTGTCGCCGGCCCGCACCTCGTCCAGCAGCTTCTTGAACATTTCCGTGCCCGTCACCACGGTCTTGCGCGTCGGCCGGAATCCCACAATCTCCATTTCCTCGCCGACCTTGCAGATCCCGCGCTCGACGCGCCCGGTCACTACCGTGCCGCGCCCCTGGATCGAGAAGATATCTTCAATGGGCATCAGGAACGGCTTGTCCACAATCCGCGGCGGGATGGGCACGTAGCTGTCCACCGCGTCCATCAGCTCGATGATCCCCTTCTCCCACTGCGCTTCGCCGTTCAATGCGCCCAGCGCCGACACGCGCACCACCGGCAGATCGTCGCCCGGGAACTGGTAGCTCTTCAGCAGCTCGCGCACTTCCAGCTCCACCAGGTCGAGCAGTTCCGGATCGTCCACCATGTCCACTTTGTTCATGCAGACCACGATGTACGGCACGCCCACCTGCCGCGCCAGCAGCACGTGCTCCCGCGTCTGCGGCATAGGCCCGTCGGTAGCGGCCACCACCAGGATGGCGCCATCCATCTGCGCGGCCCCGGTGATCATGTTCTTGATGTAGTCGGCGTGGCCCGGGCAATCCACGTGGGCGTAATGCCGCTTGGAGGTTTCGTACTCGATGTGCGCCACCGCGATGGTGATGCCGCGGGCTTTTTCCTCCGGCGCGTTATCGATGGAATCGAAGCTGCGGAACTTCACCTTGGGGTTGTTCTTGCCCAGCACCTTGGTGATCGCCGCCGTCAGGGTGGTCTTGCCGTGATCGATGTGCCCGATCGTCCCGATGTTTACGTGCGGCTTAGTGCGATCGAATTTTTCCTTTGCCATAAGAGAATATGACTCCTTATCTCGTTGTCTTGCCCTGGACTTTGCTGACGATCTCCTCGGCCAGTGAGGCCGGGACTTCCTCGTACCTGCCAAAATGCATCGTGAAACTGCCGCGCCCCTGCGTCCGGCTGCGGAGCTCGGTGGCGTATCCGAACATTTCCGAAAGCGGCACCATGGCCTTGATGATCTGGGTGGTTCCGCGCAACTGCATGCCTTCGATCCGCCCGCGCCGGGAATTCAGGTCGCCGATCACGTCGCCCATGTACTGTTCCGGCACCACCACTTCCACCGACATGATCGGCTCCAGCAGAACCGGCTTGGCCTTGCGGACCGCTTCCTTGATGGCCAGCGAGCCGGCCACCTTGAAGGCCATTTCCGAAGAGTCCACATCGTGATAGCTGCCGTCGTACAGCGTGACCTTGAGGTCGGACATCGGGAACCCGGCCAGGATGCCGCCTTCCAGCGCTTCCTTGATACCCACTTCGGTGGGGTTGATGTACTCCTTGGGCACCCGGCCGCCGGTGATTTCGTTTTCGAACTCGAATCCGCCGCCGGGCGGCAGCGGCTCCACGCGGATCTTCACATGGCCGTACTGGCCGTGGCCGCCGGTCTGCTTGATGTGCCGGCCCTCGGCTTCCGCGTTCTTGCGGATGGTCTCGCGATACGCCACCTGCGGCTTGCCCACGTTGGCGCCCACGCCGAACTCGCGCATCATGCGGTCCACGATGATTTCCAGGTGCAGTTCGCCCATCCCCGAAAGAATGGTCTGCCCGGTCTCGGGATCGGTATTCACGCGGAACGTGGGATCTTCCTGCGCCAGCTTCTGAATGGCCATGCCGAGCTTTTCCTGGTCGGCCTTGGTCTTCGGTTCCACCGCGAGCTGAATCACCGGCATGGGGAAATCGATGGACTCGAGCACGATGGGGTGATCGTCGTCGCAGATAGTATCGCCCGTCGACACCGTCTTCAAACCCACCGCGGCGCAGATATCGCCGGCCAGAATTTCCTGGATGTCTTCGCGCTTGTTGGCGTGCATGCGCAGCAGGCGCCCGATGCGTTCCCTGCGCCGCTTGGCCACATTGTAGACCGATTCGCCGGATTTCAACGTGCCCGAGTATACCCGGAAGAAGGCAAGCTGGCCGACGTACGGATCGGTCATGATCTTGAAAACCAGGGCCGAAAAAGGTTCGGCGTCGGAAGCGTGGCGAACCAAATGCTTCTCTTTGTCGTCGATATCGACGCCTTCGATGGGCGGAACGTCCAGCGGCGAAGGCAGATAATCCACCACCGCATCGAGCATCGTCTGCACGCCCTTGTTCTTGAACGCCGAGCCGCAGATCACCGGGAAAATCTTCAGCGCGATGGTCGCCTTACGGATACCGGCGCGGATCTCCGCAGTCGAGATAGGCCGGCCTTCGATGAATTGCTCGAACAGATGATCGTCGAATTCCGAGATGGCTTCGATCATCTTGTCGCGGTATTCCTTGGCCTGTGCCGCCAGATCCTCGGGGATTTCCCGGATGTCGAACTCCGCCCCCAGAGTTTCGTCGTGCCAGATCACCGCCCGCATCTCCACCAGGTCGACCACGCCAATGAACTTTTCCTCGGCGCCGATGGGGAGCTGAATCGCCACGGGGCGGCACTTCAGCCGGTCGACGATGGTGTCCAGGGAGTGAAAGAAGTCCGCGCCCACGCGGTCCATCTTGTTGATGAAGCAGATGCGCGGAACGTCGTATTTGTCGGCCTGCCGCCACACTGTCTCGGATTGCGGCTGCACGCCGGCGACGGCATCGAAGACCGCCACGGCGCCGTCCAGCACGCGCAGGCTGCGCTCCACCTCGGCGGTAAAGTCGACGTGACCGGGCGTATCGATAATATTGATCTGGATGTCGCGCCATTCGCAGGTGGTGGCGGCCGAGGTGATGGTGATGCCGCGTTCCTGTTCCTGCTCCATCCAGTCCATGGTGGCAGTGCCCTCATGGACCTCGCCCAGCTTATGGGTACGGCCCGTATAATAAAGGATACGCTCGGTCGTAGTGGTCTTACCGGCATCGATATGGGCCGCGATGCCGATGTTCCTCATGCGATCGAGTGGGACCGTTCTTGCCATAAAAATATTAGCTATCAGCTTTCAGCAGTCAGCTCAATTCCAACCGCTCTTCTACCACCTATAATGCGCGAAAGCCTTATTCGCCTCCGCCATCCGGTGGACGTCATCTCGCTTCTTGATCGCGCCGCCGCGCATATTGGCGGCATCGTTCAACTCGTTCGCCAACTTCTCCGGCATGCCCTTCTCGGGGCGTGTGCGCGCGTTGGTGATGATCCAGCGCATGGCGAGCGAAGTGCGCCGGTTCTGCGGCACTTCGATGGGTACCTGGTAGTTGGCGCCACCCACACGGCGGGTTTTCACTTCCAGAAGCGGCTTGGCGTTCTCCACGGCCTTCTTGAAGGCTTTCAACGGATCGTCGCTGGTGCGCTCCCGAATTTTGTCCATGGCCTCATAGAAGATCCCTTGGGCGGTGTTCTTCTTTCCCTGCCACATCATCGAGTTCACGAACTTCTCGACCAGCGTGGAGTTGTAGACCGGATCCGGCAACACTTCTCGAATTACGGCTCTTCTTCTGCGTGGCATACGGTACCTACGATTTGGGCCGCTTGGCCCCGTACTTCGATCTGCCCTGCTTGCGGTTCGCCACCCCGGCGGTATCGAGCGCTCCGCGGATCACGTGATAGCGCACACCCGGCAGGTCCTTCACGCGGCCGCCGCGGATGAGCACAATGGAGTGTTCCTGCAGGTTGTGGCCTACGCCTGGAATGTACGTGGTCACTTCGATTCCGTTGGTCAGCCGGACGCGCGCCACTTTCCGCAACGCCGAGTTCGGCTTTTTGGGGGTGGATGTATAGACGCGCGTGCAAACCCCGCGCTTCTGCGGGCAGCTATTGAGCGCCGGACTCGAAGTCTTCCAGCGTGGCGGCTTCCGCCCATTACGCACTAGTTGGTTAAACGTCGGCACGAATCTTCCTCTCTCCGGCGGCCGTCGGACCGCTGATTCGCCGGAGGCGCAATGACGCGCCGTCGAAGGCTCGCCATGAAACTAAAAAGTGGAGTCGACAACACCACGGCCGGGACCCGCGTACGAATCCCGCAAACCTTAAGGCCACAACTGCGAGGAGTCTCTGCTTTGGACAGGCCCATATTCGACGCGGAGTAACCGGCCGAACCTCGGGGCCTCACTCCCGGACGGACCCGCCATACGGACGAGTGGTAGCACAGGAGCAGAAAGCTTGTTCTCGCGAAACCATTCAATCATAACTGATGGCGTGCCGGGAATGCAACAGGGAGAATTGTCCACAGGGACGCCCCGTGGTCTGCCGCCCCGTGGTCTGCCGGTCTCGACGGCCTTCAACCGTCGGGAGGCTGCTCGATCGGGCATGGCCGCCGCCCCCGCGGCTGCGCACTCGGCCAACCCGAAACCGCCAGCCCCGCGGCCCCGCACTTAGCCGGCCCGAAGCCGCCAGCCGCGCACTGAGCCGGCCCGAAGCCGCCAGCCGCGCACTGAGTCGGCCCGAAGCCGCCAGCCGCGCGGCCGCCCGACAACGCAAATTGCTATACTTTTCTATACTGGATTCCTTGGCGCGAGGCCGTTATGGAAACCATGGATCGGTTGCTGGAAGGCCGGGTACGGGATCTGCTCTCGACCGCGGACAGGCAACTGGCGTCTCATTCGTACGACGCGGCAATCGACACTTATCGCACTGCGCTGGCCGAATTTTCGGGCGATTCCGCCACCGTGCGGGCCGGCATCGAAGAGCGGCTGGCGGCTGCCGCCCGGGCGCGCGGAACATCCGGGCGAGTAGCCGCCCTGTTGGCGGAGGCCCGCTATCATCAGACGGCTGGCCGCTTGAGCCAGGCGTATGCCACCGCCGCCGCGGCCCGATCGCTCGACCCCGCTAACCCCGCGGCGGCGCAGTTGCAGGCGCAGTTGATCGCAGCCCAGCCCGAACTGGCGGAGCAGGCCGCCGTGCCGGTGCCTGAAGCGGCGCCAGAGCCAGAGCCGGCGCCGGCGGAGTTGCCGGAACCCCCGCATGCGGTGGAGGCCAAGGCCGTCGAACCGCCCGCGATCAAGCAACCGGAGCCCGCGGCTGCGCAACTGGAATCGGACGCCGCTTCCATTTCCGCCCCTATCGAGCCTCCCTCTTTCTGGCAGTTCGAGGATGACGTTTCCTTCCGCGAAAGACCGCAAGGGGGAGATTTGGGCGCGGAGCCGGAGTTGCTGAGCATTGTCAATCCGCCGCCCGCGCCCGCTGAAGAACCTGACGGCCTGCCCCCGGTCAGGGCTATCCTGTTCGGCGTAGGGCTCGCGGCGTTCGTGCTTAGCATGATTATCGTCAAACCCCACGGGAGCCGGTTTACCCCACCGGTAGCAGTGTTCTCTCCCGCCAGCATCGCGGAGGAACGCGTGTATCGGGCGGGCGGCGAGGTCACCGCGCCGGTATTGCTCTCCAAGGCGGAGCCCGAATACACCGAGGAGGCCCTCCAGGCGCAGTTGCAGGGAACCGTGGTGTTGGCCGCGCAGATCGACCCCAGCGGCAATGCCGTGAACCTGCATGTGGCGCGCCGGCTGGGCATGGGGCTCGACGCGCGCGCCATCGAAGCCGCCAGCAGATGGCGCTTCCGGCCGGGCATGAGGAACGGCACGCCGGTGACGGTTGCGACCACCCTGGAAGTGGATTTCCGGCTGCCGTAGCGCGGCCCCGGCCGTCGCGCGGATAAATCCGTCAGGCCCCCATCGGCTAGTGTTCATTGTGAGCCTATTTGGTCCACCGGTTGGAGGCCGTTGGCAAGCCATGCGCGGTTTTCCCCGGCGGAAACGAACGGACCCCGCAACCGCGGAGAAAGTACATTCCGTTCGGTGTCTTTCGCCGCGTCGGCGACCTTCAGCGTCTCGACCACCTCCGGGTCCAGCAGTGTCACCGCTACCGTCATCGCCAGCGTGGCCGGCTGCACCGGCGCCGGCGGTTCCGCCACGGTCACCGTGACCGCGCCAGTTTCCGTGGCGTCGCTCTCGATATCCCCGAGCACCGTCGCTGGAGGCAGCAGCGCGACGACCACTCTGACGCTGAGTGGCCCGGCTCCCAGCGGCGGTGTCACCGTGAGCCTCCAAAGCAGCAGCCCTGTGGCTCAGGTTGGCGCAAGTGTGAACGTGCCGGCCGGGCAGACGTCCATGACGTTCCCGGTCACGACCACCATTCCGTCGACCACCACCACTGCGACTGTCACCGCCGGGCTGGGCAGCTCGATGGCATCCGCCACGCTCACCGTGACCGCGCCACTCTCCGTGGCGTCCCTCTCGATATCCCCGAGCACCGTCGCTGGAGGTAGCAGCGCGACGGGCACGGTGACTCTAAGTGCCCCGGCCCCCAGCGGCGGTGTCGCTGTGAGCCTGCAAAGCAGCAGCCCAGTGGCTCAGGTTGGCGCCAGCGTGAACGTTCCCGCCGGGCAGACGTCCATGACGTTCCCGGTCACGACCACCATTCCGTCGACCACCACCACTGCGACTGTCACCGCCGGGCTGGGCAGCTCGACCGCATCCGCCACGCTCACCGTGACCGCGCCACTCTCCGTGGCGTCCCTCTCGATATCCCCGAGCACCGTCGCTGGAGGCAGCAGCGCGACGGGCACGGTGACTCTAAGTGCCCCGGCCCCCAGCGGCGGTGTCGCTGTGAGCCTGCAAAGCAGCAGCCCAGTGGCTCAGGTTGGCGCCAGCGTGAACGTGCCAGCCGGCCAGACGTCCATGACGTTCCCGGTCACGACCACCGTTCCGTCGGCCACCACCACTGCGACTATCACCGCCGGGCTGGGCAGCTCGACCGCATCCGCCACGCTCACCGTGACCGCACCAGCGGCCGCTGTGTGTGTGTCCGGTCTCAGCCTCTCGGCAAGCTCAGTGATCGGCGGAAACGGCGTCACCGGAACAGTTACTCTTACTGCGCCAGCCCCCGCCGGCGGCCTGGTCGTGAATCTGGCCAGCAGCAATCCCCTGGTTCAGGTCGCCGCGAATGTCACCGTTCCGGCGGGCCAAACTTCGGCCACTTTCAGCGTAGCTACCAATGTCGTATCGAGCCTCCTGTCCGCGGCTATCTCAGCCAGTGTGGGAGGTTGCGCGGGGGCTTCCGTCAGTCTTACGGTCAATCCGATCATCGTGAGTCTTGAAGGACTCAGTCTGTCGGTCGGCTCCATCATCGGCGGTGAAGGTTTGACCGGAACCGTGACACTGAGCGGTCCGGCTCCGGCCGGCGGAGCGACGGTCAATCTGAGCGTCAACAATCTGCTGGTTAGCCTGCCGGCAACCGTGACCATACCGGCCGGCCAGACCAGTGCCACTTTCGCGGTTGCTACCGTTCCGTTGCTGAGCCTTGTTGACATCCTCGTGTCCGTCTCGGCCTCATACGGCGGTTCGACCCAGACAGCGCCCCTCACCCTCAAGCCATGACCAAAAGTGCCTACTGCCAAACCGAAGGGGAGAGGCTAAGGCCGGGTGGAGGTCGCGCCCGCGCGGCCGGAATCGGGTGCCGCTCCCATTTCCGCCCTCATCGAGCCTCCATCTTTCTGGCAGTTCGAGGACGACGTGTCCTTCCGTGAAAGCCCGCGCCGGGGAAATTTCGGGATCGAGCCGGAGTTGAGTTGCTGTAGCTGGCGCTTCCGGCCTGGCATGAAGAACGGCACGCCAGTGACGGTTGCGGCCCGTAGCGCGGCCCCGGCCGTTACTGGCGGGCCGACAAGCCCGTCAGGCCCCAATCGGCCAGGCTGGTGACGCGGCCCTGCCCGTAGGACGCGGGGAGTTCCTGGATGGCCATCGTGACTTCCGCGGCGTCGACCGTCACCACGGTATAGCCGAAGAACCAGCCATCCCGGTATTGCGCCGACAGCCGCAGGTGCCCGCCGGCGCTGGGCACGGATACGTACGAAACGCCCTCCAGATCGACGTGCAGCAGTTGGTGCACGTGGCCCGCAATCACGTATTGGACACCGTATTGGCGGGCCAGTTTGTGCAACGCAAAACCGGTATTGCGGAGGGCGGCGTCCACGATCCACGAGGGCCGGTGGGACACGATGAACTTCACGCGTTGCGTCTGGTGCTGCCGCAAATCGGATTCCAGAAACGCCATCTCCTCCGTGGAGAACTGGTCGTCACGGCTGTTATCGAGGATGGTGAAATGCGCCGGGCCGTGGTCGAAACCGTAGTGGAGTGGGCGGTGCGTATACTTGCGGAACAGTTCCCCGGAGGCCGGCGACCAGACGTCGTGATTGCCCGGCGCGAGATACAGCGGGAACCGCGCGTAGGGAGCCAGCAGCGTCGCGACCTCGCGCCATTCGGACTCCGCAGTGCCGTCGTCGCCGCCCTGGATGGTGTCTCCCACACCGAGAATGAAGGCGGGCTTCGTGGCGGCCGCCTCCTGCCAGACGCGTTCCCAGACGCCGGGCTGTGCCTCGCCGGTGCGGTCGCCCAGCAGGACGAACCGGAAGGCGTCGGGTGCGGCCGGCGCGGGGCCATGGGAGAACGCCGCCACTGCCGCCAGGGCTGCCACCAACACGGCGGCGGCGAAAACCACCAGGGTCCGGAGCCGGTACATGCCCGTATTCTCGCAGATATGGAACGGCGCTCAAAGAACGCCAAACGCGGCCGATAAGACGGGTATGCAGATTCTCGCGATCGCACAACAAGGCCTACAACAGGCCCAGAACCAGGTCAACAAAGCCGCCCAGGGCATCGCGCAAACCAGTATGAATGGCGCCGCCAGCCAGGCCCCATCCGATACCGTCAGCCTCAGCGACCAGATGGTTTCCCTGATGTCCGCCAGCAATCAATTCGGTGCCAGCCTGGGGTTGGCGCAAACGGCTAACGAGATGGAGAAACAGACGCTCAACCTGCTGGCGTGAAGGGCCATCCAGACCATCCAGACGGCGCGGCTGTGCCGGCGTCCAGGCCGCGCGGTAATCTGGTACCAGCAGAGCCAAAGGGCTGGAGCAACGCAACCATGATTCACAAGGCTATGGATCTCTCACCTGAGCAGCGTCTTGCCGTCGAAGGTCTGCTTGGCCGCGCCATTGCCGAGCAGGAGGAGGTAGGTATCCGGGTCTTGCCGCAGGCGCCTCCCGTCCCGCCCGAACGCCGGCGCGAGATCATGAGCGGATTGCAAAAGCACTTTGCTCGGATCGATGTCCAGCGCCAGCCGGTTTCTTGTCGGGAAGCGGACGAAATCATCGATGAAGCGCTGCGCTCCACCAGACCGCGCTACCAGCCCCTCCATTGAGGATCCTTTGTGACGTCAATATCCTGGTAAGGGCCAACGAAACAGTCGGGCGGTCCCGCCCGTCACCTATTGCTCACACTGTTAGCCAAAGGCCATACCTTGCTCACCAGTGGACAGATACTCGTCGAACTCGCGCGGGTGCTGCGTTATCCTCGACTCCAGGCACTGTTCGGACTGAGCGAGGAACAGACATACCAGTATGTTCAATTCTTGCGGGAGGTGTCACACTCGGTATCTCCCGACGGCACTCTGCCCGTTCCGATTCGCGATCCCAAGGATATCGTGGTGCTGCAGACCGCAGTATGCGGAGACGCGGATGTCATCTGCACCCTGGACAGGCACTTCTACGATAATGACACAGTGAGTTTCTGCGCTGCCCTCGGAATCGATATCTGCCACGATCGGGAACTCGCCGAAAGAATTGCCCGGCAAGCGTGAGGGCCGCTGAAGCAAATCTACATCAGTTCCAAGACGTCGTGAAAGTAGTTGATCATCATGCGTTTGGGCTTCTTCGGAAGCGTTACCTGCAATTCGCTGTTGGTGGTGTTGCCGCGCATGCGGACCACGCCGAGCCGCACGATCTGTCCGTCAAAATCCACGTACAGCGGCACCGGCATCATGAAATCGGGCGGGACTTCGCTCTGTGTCAGGCTGGCCTTCAGCAGGAACTTTCCGCCATCCGCGTCGGTGACCGTGTAGTCCAGCTTGTAGCGCGGTACGGCGGTGCCGTAGACCCATTCGGAGAAGAACCAGTCGAGCTTGCCGTTTCCGGCCAAATCCAGATTGGGGGGCAGATGCTTTTCGGCCACCCGTTGGAAACTTTCCGTGGAGGCGCTCCGGTTCCTGTGCTGGCTGACGAAATCGTGCATCATGTCGATGAACGGCTTGTCGCCCTCCTTGGGGCTGTACATCATTTGGCGGAGCATGTGCAGCACGTAGCCGCCCTTGCCATAGACCACGGCGTCGTAGGCATCGTCATTCCTGACGCTGTCCAGGCGCTCGCCCAGCCATAGCGGACCGGCGTCGTTGGGGCGCCGGCCATACGCGTTCTTTTCCAGCAGGCGCTGGCGGGCGTTCTGCCAGTACTTCAGATATTTGTCGGGAGTCTTCTCGGTGAGCTGCAGGTACAAGCCTGCCGAAAACGTGGCGAACCCTTCCGAGAGCCATTGATCGTGGTAAGTGCTCCATCCCACCATGTGGCCCCACCACTGGTGCGATACTTCGTGCGCCGTCACTTCGTCGACGAAATCCGTCAGACCCCGCGAGATGCCATTCAGCAGCGCATAGCGCTGGGTGGAATCCAGGTACGCGAACAGCGGCAGATAAACCAGGGTGGGCCAGGACTGGCCGAAATTGAGTTCCGGCTGCTCGGTGATGGCGATCCGGGTGAACTCGGGTTTGCCGAACCAGTCGCTGAAGATGCGCACGGCCGCCTGCGCCTGCAACATCGGCACGTCCATCATGGCAACGGGAGACATGGTTCCCATACCCGGAACGTCGCGCGCTCCGGCCAGCGAATCCGGCGGTTCGGAATTGGCGTAGCCTTCGATGACGAAACCCGATTGCGGGTCGGTGATCTTCTTGTTCTTGAAACTGCCGTAGTTGAAACCGGCCACGGCGATGGGCGTTTCGGAAACCCACTGGGTACAGGCGTAGTCCTTATCGGTCCATTGTTTGGCCAAAGTGCCCACGCCCACCAGGGTGTATTGTTTCGGAACCTTGAAGGTAAGGTCGTAGCCCGCGTGGTCGCGGAAGGTGTTGACGTTGGGATACCAGCTTTCGCGCGCCCCAACGTTGAAGTTTCCGCCGCCGGCTTTGTGTACCACGCGGTCGCCCGAGTATTCAATGAGTAACTGGTGCGCGCTGCCCTTAGCCATAGCTTCGGGCATCGCCACATAGAAGCCGCCGTCCTCCTTCCTCTCCTCCTGGATGAACGCCACTTCCTGGCCGCCGCTGGTTACCCGCGTCACCCGCAAACTGGGCAGCAACGAGAACTTGATGACGCGGTCGCCCTCGGTCACGGCGTGGAACTCGATCCCGGTGGTGGCCGTGAAGTGATCGTTCCTGGCAATCACGGTTTCGATCTGGTACCGGTCGGCCTCGACGGTTCGCTGGTTCTCGTCGGAGCTGGCGGTGTGACTCCGCAGTTCACCCTGCAGGTGCGATAGATACCAGATGCCTTCCTGCGGCGCCTGGATGTCCAGGTTGATGACGGCCACTTCCTCCGGCGTGGACATCTCCGGGAACGCCCCGCGCGGCCGCACGTGGAAGCGGAGATCGGAGTGCTTGCGGCCGTGCAGGTAGGCGCTGAAGAAGCCGGGCGCCCGGGGATTGTACAAATCGGCCAGCACGTCGGCTTCGATGTTGTCCATGGCATCGGATGTGAGTTCCGCCTCCAGCATGGAGTGCGGCATTTCCGGGCGCGCACGGAGTTGCTTGCGGAAATTGCGCAGCGCTTCGGCCAGCCGGGCGTCGCTCGATGGCGTCCTGGCGGAGGCGCGGATCTCCTGGCCGGTTTCGTCGCTGAAGCACAACAGAGCGCGGTCGAACTGCTCCGCCACCGCTTCCTGCCCGGTCAAGCTCTTCATATAGTTCCGGTCGACCGGCGATTGCGGCGTGAAGTCGAATTCGCCTTCGCCGACGAAAACCGCCACGGTATCGCGGCCCAAGGCAGGCGCGACAAATCCGATGGCGCCGCTGTTGAGCGTGACGACGCCGGCATCCCGTTTGAGAACGATATTCTCGACAACGAGCGAGTCCGCGAGCGCCGCTTCGCGCATGGCCTTATAGACCGGATCGGTGGCCGCCAGCGCGGCGCAGGATACGACGAGCAGGAGTACGACGACCCGGACCGCCGCTCGAAAGACTGGCATGGAGACAGTAGTAACAGTTCCGATACCCGTTCACAAGCCTGGAGGATTCGGCCCAGTTACTGTGCCGTGAGGCGCTGCAAAAAATCGGCCGCCCGGACGATCGTGATTCCTCTGCAGCTTCCCAAACGGAGCGGGTCCTTGTCGCCGCTGACAATCAGTTCCGGATCCTCAGGACCGCGCTGCCGGCTAGCATCGGTGGGGCGGCACCCTCGGGGGTACCCTTTGGGTCCGCGGAGGCCCCTGTCTCCGCTTCCGGCAGCAGGACGAGGCGTCGGCCCAGGGGCACCCCGGGCGAGGGCACCCGCCCCACCAGCCCGGCTATTAGAGCTATTGCCTGAGCCAGACGGCTATCCACCTTGCACGGTTTGCCTGGGCTTGCGCTTGCTGAAGTACGGGCGGAGATCAGCGCCCGCGATATTCCCTGCGGGATTGCTTAACGATGCGCGGCCCATTGGCATTCAGGATGCCCAACTCGCAGGCGCGTTCTTCGCCACGACGCAAAGGCGGTCCATGCGTACGCGGGCGAGATAACGCCGCGTGGCGGCCTCGATCACCTCTTCCGGTGTTCTACCCAAGCCCTGTGCTACCTCAGCGACTGCGGTCAGAAGATCCTCGGGCAGTGCCACGTTCTTCTCGGCCATAAATTCCCAACTCCAGCTTATCGTATCGGCTGAACGAGCGGGTAACAGAGCAAGGCGCTTCATCCGGCGACGCTACCCCAGCACCCAGTCCGCTAACTGCTCCATGCGGTCCACCAGGAGGTCGGGGGCTGGGTCGGCCAGCGTCTCGGGCTGGAAGCCGTAGGTCACGCCGCAACAGGCGATGCCGGCGTTGCGCGCGGTGTGCACGTCCACCGAACTGTCGCCTACCATCATGGTTCCGGCGCGGTCCACCGCGGCTTCCCGCATCAGCGCTTCCACGCCCATGGGATGCGGCTTTTTCTGGTCGAAACTGTTGCCGCCGTAAACCTGGAAGAAATGGCCGCGAATGCCCAGGCCCTCCACGATGGAACGCGTCATGCGCACGGGCTTGTTGGTGAGCACTGCCATGCGTTTGCCGGCGTCGCGCAAGCGGTCGAGCGATTCTCTGACGCCGGGATAGAGCGTGGTGTTGTCCAGGTCGTGCTCGCTGTAGTATTCCAGGAAAAACTCCAGGGCTTCCTGCACCTCGGCCTCGCTGGCCCCCTCGCCGAGAGCGCGGCGGATGAGCAAGGGCGCGCCATTGCCGACGTAAGTGTAGACGCGCGCGTTAGCCAGCGGCGTCATGCCCATATGGCTGCGGGTGGCGTTGACGGCGTTGGCCAAGTCCAGCCGGGAGTCCACCAGAGTGCCATCGAGGTCGAAGATGAGTAGGTCCATGGGACTAGGCGGCGCTCGATTTCCGCTTCACCGCGCGGCCGGCGCGGACCGCGGGCTTGCGTCGCGGGCGGCTGTGTCCAAGCTTGTACTCCACCATCTTGCGCTGCAAGGTGTTGCGATGAATTCCCAGCAGCTTGCTGGCGGTGGTTTGTTTGCCGCCGCTCCCTTCGAGCGCGCCCTGTATCATCCTCCGCTCCAGCAGCTCTATAGCTTCCTCCAGAAAAATGTTGCCTGCCAGTAGATGCTCTACGAGTCGATCGAATTCCTGTTTCATTATTTCCCTTCCGTTTTAGTAACGGTATGAATGCCAGTCTTCAAGGTATGACTCCAAACTTCCTTAGCTTGCGAATAAGTCTTGCGGAAACCCTCCTTTAAGTCGTGCGGTGCCATGGCGGCGAACACCCGGGCGGCTTGCGACACATAGGGCGCCAGGCGCGATTCGGTTACCGATTGCGGCGGCCTGCCTTCCTTCGAGAAGGCCATGATTCCCATGAGCAAAGCTACCCCCACCAGGGTTCCGCGCAGCAGACCGAAGCCCGCGCCCAACACATGATCGACGATGGATAGCCCGGTGACGCGCAGAAACCTCCCCACCAACCAACTGACGATGCCTCCCAACAGAAGAATGCCGCAGAAAACCATCAGGAAACCGCCCAGGTTGGCCACCGTCTGGGAACTCACGTAGGGCTGCAGATAAGCGGCGGCGGACCCATAAAACCAAGCGCCCAGCAGAATCGCCAGCACCACCGATACCAGGCGGATGATAGAGCGCGTGAGACCCGTGCGAAAGCTGCGGATCACACTGGCGGTGAGAATCAGCAGCAGCACGATGTCCAGCCAGTTCATAGCTCGCGGCCGGTGAGGATGCGGTAGGCCTGGCGATATTTCTCGCTGGTCTTGGCGGCTACTTCCTCGGGCAGCGGCGGCGCGGGCGGCTGCTTGTTCCAGTGAATCGACTCCAGGTAGTCGCGCACGAATTGCTTGTCGAAAGAAAACTGCGGTCCACCCGGCCGATAGGTGTCGGCGGGCCAGAAGCGCGAGGAGTCGGGCGTCAGCACCTCGTCGCCCAGGATCAGCTCTTCGCCGGCGAAGCCGAACTCGAACTTGGTATCGGCGATGACGATGCCGCGGGTTTCGGCGTAGCGGGCGGCGCGCGTGTAGATATTCAGAGTGAGATCGCGCAGGCGGCCCGCCAAGTCCGCGCCGATCAGTGAACAAACGTGGTCGAAGGAGACGTTTTCATCGTGGCCGGTCTGCGCCTTGGTGGCGGGCGTAAAGATGGGCTCCGGCAGCTTGTCGCTCTCGCGCAGCCCGGCGGGCAGCTTGATGCCGCACACGGTGCCCTGCTCGCGGTACTCTTTCCACCCGGAGCCGGCCAGGTAGCCGCGCGCCACGCATTCGATCTCGATCATGTTGGCGCGCCGCACCAGCATGGAGCGGCCCTCGAGCTGGTCGCGGAAATCGGCCAGCGGCCGGGGATAGTCGTCCACCCGCGCGCTGAGGAAATGCGTGGGCGTGAGGTCCTTGAGGAAATCGAACCAGAAGATGGAGAGCTGGGTCAGAACCTTGCCCTTGTCGGGGATGCCGGTGGGCAGGATGTAGTCGAAGGCCGAGATGCGGTCCGTGGCGACGATGAGCAGGCGGCCGTCCACGCTGTAGACGTCGCGCACCTTGCCTCGCCCGTAGCGTTCCACGCCGGTGAGGCTGGTTTCGAGGATAGTGGGATTTTGAATAGGGTTCACGATTCGTTTACTTTTCAATTTCAATCGGGGGGGTACTCAAATGATAACCCCTTGCACGGCGTTGTCAACGGGTGAAGTAGGAGAACTACTATACTTTTTAAGAGTCCGGTTCGCCGCCCCGGCGCTGGAGACGGTTTTGCTCGCGCGCTTCGCCTGGCAAGCGAATTCGTGGCATTAGCAGTTCTGGACCTTCTACACCTTTTTGTGGTTAAGGCTTATCTGATGGTCCCATTGCCGCGGCATCGCCCGCTGGAACCTGGACGCGCCATGTCGCCCTAAACGTACTGGTACTTTTCGGCAAAATGTCAATAAGTACTGGGTGCCAGGATCTTGGCCGGACGCGACGCAATTATTCTAAACGGAGTCTTAAATCTGAAATAGAAATCCGAGGACGCCGATGGCTGGCCGGCTACTCCGCCCGGCGTCGTCACTCTCGCGTTGAGGCTTCCCGGTCGAGGCCGGGCGTGCTGGAACTTCGGACCCGTCTCGGCTCCCCGGAAGACGCGGCGAACGACTGGCGGGGACTCCCACCGCCCCGGCCCGCGTCTTCCCCGCCCTCTGGGCCGCAGGCCAATGGCGCGCTCCCGGAAACCACGCGCTACGGTTTTCCGGCGCTCTCCGGCAATAGGTTAAATTGAATTGAGCGGTATGTGGGGCGGGCGCCCCGGCCGGCCTGAGGCGTCCGCTCAAGCAAAGGTTCTTCATGAGAGTTCTCTTCATCGGCGGTACTGGAATCATCAGCACGGCGTCCACCCGTCTGGCCGCCGAACGCGGCATCGACATCACCCTTCTGAATCGCGGCCAGCATGCTGCCGAGCTGCCGGCCGGCGTCCGCACTGTGACCGCGGATATCGACGACCCGGTTGCGGCGGCGCGCGCGCTGGGCAACGCTTCCTTCGACGCCGTGGTCGATTGGGTCGCCTATACCCCGGACCATGTCGAGCGCGACCTGGCCCTGTTCCGCGGGCGCACCCGGCAGTATATCTTCATCAGCTCCGCCAGCGCCTATCAGAAGCCGCCAGGCCACTACCTGATCACCGAATCCACCCCGCTGGCCAACCCCTTCTGGCAGTATTCCCGAGACAAGATCGCCTGCGAGGAGCGCCTGCTGAAAGCCTATCGGGAAGAGGGTTTCCCGGTCACCATCGTGCGGCCTTCGTTGACTTACGGCGACACGCAGGTCGCGCTCGCCGTGAATAGCTGGGCCAAGTCCTACACGGTCGTCGACCGCATGCGCCGCGGAAAGAAAGTGATCGTGCCCGGGGACGGCGCCTCGCTCTGGGTCATCACCCACAACAGCGATTTCGCCAAAGGCCTCGTGGGATTACTGGGCCACCGGCAAGCCATAGGAGACGCCTTCCACATCACCAGCGACGAAGTGATGTGCTGGGACCAGTTCTACCGGCTGACCGCCGAAGCCGCCGGCGCGGAGGCCCAATTGGTCCACGTGCCGTCCGATTTTCTGGCCGCCTGCATGCCCGAGAAACTGGGCAGCCTGGTGGGCGACAAGGCCGTAAGCGTGGTGTTCGACAATACCAAGATCAAGCGCTTCGTTCCCGGCTATTGCGCCACCGTGCCTTACAGCGAGGGCATCCACCGGACCATCGCCTGGTTCGACGCGGACCCCGCCCGCCAGCAAATCGACGACGCCGCCAATGCGCGCTACGACAAACTGATCGCCGTCTGGGAGTGCGCGACCGCCCAGGCGCAGCGCGAGTTTCAATCGTGACTTAGTACCTAATTGCGGAAGTTCGCGTAGACCCTTCCCTGCCCGCCTTGGCTCGGACGCCGTTGCTGAGCCGCGCGCGTAAGCAAGCGGTCCTGCTCCGGAGTCGTACGCCTGCTTCTGGGACAGGCCGGGGTACCCTGGGTCCGCCCGTCATGCGCGCGGAGCGCACCTTCGGCGCGACGACAGGCGGCCCAGAGGGCGCCCCGGCCTGTCCCACTCAACGCCACAGAATACGTGGCTGTGTTTTGGAAAAGGTATACTTAGGTGCGAGGCGCAGCCCGGGCGCGAGTGGCGGCGCGAGCGGCCCGCGCCCTAAACCACGCCCGCGTGCCGTTTGAATATCTGCGTCAGGTTCTGCGAAAATGCCGAACGCGCCAGCACCATATCGCACCCGGCTTCCTGCGCCGATTGTTTCAGCTCGCCTTGCACGTGCGAAAGAAAACCAAGCAGGCTGACTCCTTTCGTGGCCGGCTGGCCCTTCAGCCGGGCGATCAGCTTCAGCGGCTGCGCCGCGTCGAAATTCAGGTCGAAGACGATCAGCGACGGCTTGCCGTTGGCCTTTTCGAGAAGATCCTTGGGGTCCTTCACGAACTCCAGGGCGAGGCCGCACCGCTTCGCCGCATCGGTAAGTTTGACTGAAAAGAACAAGTCGGCGACTACCGCCAGGACTCTCTTAGGTTCCCGCGTCTGCATAGCGATGTATTTTCGTTGTTACCCTGTCTCTGAATCAAGAAGGTTGGAACGCCACGATTCTATCATGGAACCCGCCGTGCCGGCTTGCTGCTATTGGATCGGCAGGAGCAGAGTGTTGCTGGCGATCCCGTTGACCGTCGCAGTGAGCGAGGCTGAGGTGCCCGACGGCGC
>Ga0265316_10001312_pt1 | contig 26765 bp, 23 predicted proteins | sample 4522metaG_FD_202092 | JGI IMG/M metagenome (GOLD analysis project Ga0265316, IMG submission 202092) | Rhizosphere microbial communities from Carex aquatilis grown in University of Washington, Seatle, WA, United States - 4-5-22 metaG | ecosystem: Host-associated > Plants > Roots > Rhizosphere >... | reverse complement strand
GAGGGCTCCAAGTTCCCGTTCCAGGTGGGCAGATTCGATTTCACCGCCCACGGTGAGTCCCCCGACGGACCCGACACGAGCACCGTCTACACGACGCCCAGCGTCCAGTGCATGTTCAAAACTGAAAAGCCGGGAACCATCATGGCCTCATCCTATTGCAATATCCACGGGCTCTGGGAGAACACGCACCCCCTCGCCCTCGCATAAAATCGATTCACCCGAGGCACGCGCAAGACCGCGGTGCGGCGGCGGCAGCCGATACGACAGCCAAGGAGGCATTTGCATGGACGCGCAGTTGGAGAAACTCATACAGGATCAGATCAAGAACGAGTGGTATTCGGCATACTTGTACCTCTCGATGGCGGCATATTTCGAATCGATCAATCTCGAAGGATTCGCCGCGTGGATGTTCAAGCAGGCCGGCGAGGAGCAGGTCCATGGCAAGAAGATGTTCGACTTCCTCATCGACCTCGGCATCAAGGTGACCTTGCAGGCCATACCCCAGCCGCCCGCGACATTCCAGTCGGCCCTGGAGGTCTTCGAAAAGTCCCTGGAGCACGAGAAGAAAGTCACGGCGCTCATCAACGGCATTGCGGATCAAGCCGACAAGGTGAATGACCGCCCGACAAAAGTCTTCATCCAGTGGTTCGTCAGCGAACAGGTGGAGGAGGAGAAGAACGCCTCCAAGATCCTCGATCTGCTGAAGAAGATCCCGCCCAATTCAGCGGGCATCTTCCAGCTCGATCATCAGCTCGGAAAGCGAGAGTAGTCGTTCCTTCCGTTCCCAGAAGCCCCCGCCCCGCGGGGGCTTTTTCGTGCCGGCGAGGGTCCGTATCGGGTTGTCGCGCCGCATTGAATATATTATACTCCCACGCAACATTATACTGAGTCAGGCATACGGATGAATTCCCCTTTTCCAAGGAGGTGTGCATGAAAAAGCTTTCGGTTGTCGTCCTTTCCGTTCTTGCAGCCGGCGTGCTGCTTTTTGTCGTCGCCTGCGGCGGCACGAAGAGCGTCACCACGTTGGTCTATGGCACGACGGACAAGGTCACCAAGATGGACCCGGCGGATGCCTATGACATCCACACGTGGGAAATCTTCCAGAACATCAGCGCCGGTCTCCTCATGTATACGCCGGGCACGGCGACCATTGTTCCCGGACTGGCCACCGCGTACACCGTCAACGCGACGGGCGACGTCTATACGTTCACCCTTCGCAAAGGCGTGAAGTTCTCCAACGGCGATGCCTTCAACGCCCAGGCGGTGAAGTGGAGCATCGACCGCGTGATCAAGCTCAACGGCGACCCCGCGGCCCTCGTTACACAGTACGTGAAGTCGGTCGATGTCGTGGATGACAACACGGTGCGCTTCAATCTGAAGGGCCCCGTCTCCTACTTCCCGGCGCTCGTGGCGACTCCTACGTACTTCCCCATGGACCCGAAGGTCTATCCGGCGGACAAGATCGTGCAGGACGTGAATGAGCTCACCGGTGGCGAGATCGTCGCCCTCGGACCGTATCGCCTCACCTCGTTCAAGCGTGACGAGCAGGCCGTCTTCGAAGCCAACCCGAAGTACTGGGGCAAAGAACCGAACATCAAGAAGATCATCATCCGCTACTTCGCGGATGCAACGACGATGCGCCTTGCGTTGGAAAAGGGCGAAGTGGATCTGACATTCAAGTCCATGCTCCCCTCCGACATCAAGGACCTGAGCGCGAACGCGAATCTGACCACCTATCCCATCCCGGGGCAGCAGATCCGCTATCTGTGCTTCGAGACTTCCCAGAGCGTGTTCAAGAACAAGATTCTCCGCCAGGCTGTGGCGGCGCTCGTGAATCGGCCCGAGATCAACCAGAAGGTTTTCCTCGGCCAGAACGCGCCCTTGTACTCCATGATCCCCGCCGGCATGAGCTATCATACCGAGGACTTCAAGACAGTTTTCGGTGACGCCAACGTCGCGGCGGCGGAAAAGCTCCTCACCGGCCTGGGCTACTCCAAGAGCAAGCCCTTCAAATTCGATCTCTGGTACACCCCGAGCCACTACGGCGACACCGAAGTGAACATGGCCGAGGTTCTCAAGGCCGAGCTGGAAACGACCCCGCTCATCAAGGTCACCTTGAAGAACGCCGAATGGGCCACGTACAAGAAGCAGTGGGATCAGAAGCAGATGCCCGTCTTCTTGCTCGGCTGGTACCCGGACTACGTTGATCCCGATGATTACACCTCTCCCTTCGCCCAGACGGAAGGCTCCAAGGGCATGGGAATCTACTTCTCCGACAAGGCATGGGACGATCTGTTCCTAAAGGAACAGGGCGCCACGGATGATGCCTCCCGCAACGCCACCTTCGCCCAGATCCAGAAGATGTGGACGGACGACGTTCCCACGGTTCCTATTTATCAGGGCAACCTGTACGTCTTCTCCAAGAAGAACGTGACAGGCGTGAACATCGGCGCGACGTTGATCTTCAACTACAGCGAGCTGAAATTCACGAAATAGGACATGAACAGCGGCCGGGCCCCTTCGGGGGTCCGGCTCCATTCACCACCTGATGCGTCACCTTCTCAACTACCTTGTCACGCGTATTCTTCTCACGATCCCGATGATTTTCATCATGCTCACCCTCATATTCGTCGTTCTGCGCGTCATGCCCGGCGACCCGGTGAGCGCCATGCTCGGTGGGCACGCCCCGCAACAGGTCATCGACGAGCAGAAAGCGAAGCTCGGCCTCAACAAGCCCATCGCGGCGCAATACGTGGATTACCTGGGCCACCTCATCCATCTGGACCTCGGTGACTCCATGATCTTCAACGAAAAGGTGAGCTCGCCGATCCTGGACAAGCTCCCCGCAACGATAGAGCTGACCTTGTTCGGCCTCCTGGCAAGCCTCGGCATCGGCATCCCCCTCGGCGCGTACGCGGCACGGCGCCGCCGCACCGGACGGGACTACGGCATCCGCGTCTACGCGAATGTGGTCTACTGCATCCCCGTTTTCTGGATGGGGCTTCTCTTGCAGCTGGTCTTCGGCGTTTTCCTCGGATGGTTTCCGATTTCGGGCCGCACCGGTCCCCGCGTGGACATCTCGAGCTTCACCTGGTCGGGGTTCTACATCATCGACACATTGCGTGCCGGCGACATGGCGGTTTTCGGCGACGTGCTCTGGCACCTCGTGCTGCCCGCCCTTACCCTCGGCATCGTTCTTTCGGGCATATTCGTGCGCCTCACGCGCGCGAACATGCTCGACGTGCTGAAGGGGGACTACATCCTTGCCGCCCGCGCGCGCGGCATCCCCGAGCGCCGGGTCGTGTACAATCACGGGCTGCGCAACGCCCTCATCCCCATTGTCACGATGCTCGGCCTGCAATTCAGTCTCCTTCTCGCCGGCGCCATCCTCACGGAGAGCACCTTCTCCTGGCCGGGCATGGGTCGCCTTCTTCTGGAAAGGATCTATCTCCGGGACTACCCCGTCATTCAGGGGGTCATCATCGTCTACACGTTGTTCGTGAGCTTTGTCTCGCTCCTCGTGGACCTCCTGTACGCGGCAATAGATCCGCGGGTGAAATACTGATGCGAGGGACGGCATGAGCACACAACCCGAGCCGAAAAACGTCAAGGCTGCCCGCTTCTCTCCCGCCGCGGGGGCCGCCTCGTTCTTCCGCTGGCTGTCCAGCTCGCGCAAGAAATACGGCGGGGAGTGGTGGATCATGATCGCGGGAATCGTCGTGATCGTGCTCATTCTCACCATGACCGTCTTCCCCCAAGTTTTCACGCGCTATAGCCCCACCGACCAGAACGCCGGCGGACAAATGACTCCGCCGAGCCGGGATCACATCATGGGCACCGACAATCTGAGCCGCGACGTATGGGCGCGCGTCGTCTACGGGGCGCAAACAATACTCGGCGTGGCAATGGCCGCGGCCCTTCTTTCCGCCATCATCGGCATCCCCTTGGGGCTCCTCTCGGGCTTTGCCGGCGGGGTATTCGACCGTATCCTCTCCCTTGTCATGGATTCCATGTATTCGTTCCCCGGCCTCATACTGGCCATAGCCTTTGCCGCCATGCTCGGGCCGGGGGTCATCAATATCACGCTGGCCGTTGCCGTGGTCTATATTCCCACGTACTTCCGTCTCGTGCGCGGTCAGACCCTTTCCATCAAGGAAGAAGTCTATGTGGAGGCCGCCCGGGCAATCGGCGCCCGACGCGGGACGATCCTGACCCGCTATATTTTTCCGAACGTCATCGCGACGGTCGTGGTGATCCTTTCCTTGAATATCGCGGACGCGATCATGACAGAAGCTTCCCTTTCCTATATCGGGCTCGGGCTTCCCGCGGGGATCCCGGACTGGGGCATGGATCTGTCCATGGGGAAGAAGTTTCTCCCCTCGGGAATCTGGTGGATGATCACCTTCCCCGGGCTCATGATCATGCTCCTGGCCCTGGGATTCACAATGCTCGGCGAGGGTCTCGCCGAAATTCTGAACCCCCGATTGCTGGAAAAATGAGCGCTATGACCGACAACCAGACCATCCTCGAGGTGAAAAACCTCTCCATCACGTATCCCATCACGATTGGCAACGTGCGCGCCGTGCAAGACGTTTCCTTCACGCTGGCAAACGGGGAAGCACTGGGCCTCGTTGGCGAATCGGGCTGCGGCAAATCCACCCTGGGTCTTTCCTTGCTGGATCTCCTGCGGCCACCGGGACGCGTGAGCGGTGGGCAGATCCTCTATCGTGGCAGGGACATCTTGGGTTTCGACGCCCGGGAGCTCTTGAAGCTCCGGGGTCAGAGCATCTCCATGATCTTTCAAAACCCTCTCACATCGCTGAATCCCCTTTTCACGGTGGAGCACCATTTCCTGGAGACCATCCATTTCCATGATCCGACGCTGCCCAAGGACAGGGCGCGCGAGGGCGTGGAAAAGATGCTCGCGGAGCTCGGCATCGAAGCCAAGCGCCTGAAGGAGTATCCCCATCAGCTCTCCGGCGGCATGCGGCAGAGGATCATGATCGGGCTCGCCCTGATCATGAACCCCGACATCCTGATCGCCGACGAGCCGACCACGTCTCTGGACGTGATCGTGGAGGCGGGATTCACCGATCTGCTTCTCAGCCTGCGCTCGGTGTACAAGCTTTCCATCATTCTCATCACGCACAATCTGGGTCTCGTGGCGGAAATCGCGGATCGCATCGCCGTCATGTACGGCGGGAAGATCATGGAAGTGGCCACGGCGGAGGACATCTTCGCCCATCCCCTCCATCCCTATACCCAGGGGCTCATCGACTGCGTGCCGAACATTCTCCTGGACCAGAAGGAGCTGGTAACGATGCCGGGCAGCCCCCCCGACCTCGTCAATCCGCCCACCGGCTGCCGATTCGCCCCGCGGTGCCCCAAGGTGATGCCTATTTGCCGCCAGAAGGAGCCCACCCTCATGGAGCATGCCCCCGCGCACACAGCCGCCTGCTGGCTGTACCAGAAAGGTGAGGCATAGACATGGCGCCTCTCATTTCCGCCCAGGAGGTGGTGAAAGAGTTCCCCCTGCGCGGGACCATCTTCGATGCCCTGAATCCGAAGAAAAAATGCGTCCACGCGGTGGATGGGGTGAGCTTCACCATCGACGAGGGAGAGGTGCTCGGCCTGGCGGGTGAGAGCGGATCGGGCAAGTCGACGACGGGGAGGCTCCTCCTGCGCCTCATCGAGCCGACACGTGGTCGCATCGAATATCGCGGTCGAAACATCGTGAGCTTCGCGCCGCGCGACATGGAGCACTTGCGCGCCAAGGCTCAGATCGTTTTCCAGGATCCCAACTCTTCCTTAAGCCCGCGGATGAGTGTCGGCCAGGCCATCTCGCATCCCCTGCAGATCCACGGCATCGGCACGCCCGCCGAGCGCAAGGAGCGCGTTCTGGACCTGATGGAGAAGGTGGGCCTTTCCCCGGCGCCCTTCATCTACCGCAAGTATCCTCATCAGCTCTCGGGAGGCCAGAGCCAGCGTGTCGTGCTTGCCCGTGCTTTGGTAACCCAACCGGACTTTCTCGTTGCCGACGAGCCTATCGCCATGGCGGATGTTTCCGTGCGCGCCCTGATCCTCCAGCTCATGCGGCAGCTCAAGGAGGAGATGGGGCTTACCTACCTCTTCATCACGCACGACCTGGCGACGGCAAAATACCTGTGCGACCGGATTGCCGTCATGTACCTGGGACGGATCGTGGAGATAGCCACTCGGGACGAGCTATTCCGTTCCCCGCACCATCCCTACACGAGAGCGCTCCTTGCCGCGGTGCCGGTTCCCGATCCCAAGGCGCGGCGCGACAAGAAGCTGCCGAAGGGTGAGATCCCCAGTGCCATCAATCCTCCGTCCGGCTGCCATTTCCATCCCCGGTGTCCGTTCGCGATGCCTGCCTGCCGCGAGGCGCGTCCGCCCATGCGCGAGATCCGCCCAGGGCATTTTTCCGCCTGCATCCTGGACTGAGGCTTTCCGCGCTTGCCTTTTACCCGTTCCGTGTGAACCTTAAAATGCAGGAGACACGAACATGAACAAACGGCGTTTGGGCAAGAGCGACATAGAAATCACACCGATAGGGCTCGGGTGCTGGCAGTTTTCGCAGGGCGGCAACTTCATCGGAAGAGCTTGGGAGTCTCTGCCGCAAGAGGCCATCACCAGCGTCGTGGACACCGCCTTGAAGAGCGGAATCAACTGGTTCGATACGGCCGAAGCATACGGAAAAGGGCAATCGGAAAGGTCACTCGCCGCCGCCCTGACGACGCTGGGCGTGAAACCGGGAAGCGTAACGGTGGCAACAAAGTGGTTTCCTTTCTTTCGCACCGCTCGATCCATCGCCTCGACAATTGAAACCCGCATTGCATGTCTCGCGCCGTATCCGATCGATCTCTACCAGATCCATCAGCCGGTGAGCTTTTCTCCCATTCCAGCACAGATGAAGGAGATGGCGAAGCTGGTGAAGGCCGGCAAGATCCGAACCGTGGGCATCAGCAATTTCTCGGCAAAGCAAATGGAGATCGCGCACACCGCGCTGGCCTCCGAAGGGGTCACACTCGTTTCCAACCAGGTCCGCTTCAATCTCCTTGACAGGAGCATAGAGCGCAACGGAATCCTCGCCACGGCGAAGAAGCTCGGTGTGACGATCATCGCCTATTCTCCTCTGGCGCAGGGAGTTCTCTCGGGTCGCTTCCACGAAGATCCGTCACTCGCGAAAAAAGTCTCCTTCATGCGCAAGGCCGTGGGCCGGCTCGGGCCCGCGGCGTTGGAACGCACGCGCCCCCTCATTGACGAGCTTCGGCTCATCGCCCGGGCGCACGGCGTCAGTATTTCTCAAATCGCACTCGCGTGGGAGGTGAGCTTCCACGAGGACACGGTGGTGGCCATCCCCGGCGCCTCGCGTCCCGCCCAGGCCGAGCAGAGCGCTGGAGCCCTTGCGATCAAGCTTTCCACTGCCGAGATGGCCCGTATCGACGAGAAATCGCGCGCCGTCGGATAGGGGCGAGCAGAGACAGGGTCCCGTTCTTTTGCTACAGTGACCCATCCATGTCAGTCCGCAGAGTAACGACATCCAGCTTCGCGAACTATTTTACGCTTTTCGTCACGTACGCGATCCTTTCCCCGTATCTCCAGCTCTATCTGAAAGCGCGTGGACTCTCCCCATCGCGTATCGGGGTGTTGCTGGGCGTCTTGGAGCTGGCCGGTGTGGCCGGCCCGATCCTTCTCGGGCGCTACGCTGACCGCAGGCACGCCTATCGCATCCTCCTCGCGGGATGCTTCGCGGTTGCCGCTCTCGTGTTCATCCCCATGGAGCTCACGACCGCATTTCCCTTTTACGTGGCGTGCATCGTTCTCCTGGGCTTCTCCTACCGATCCGTCATACCCCTTCTGGATTCCATCGTGAGTCGGATCCTGCCGGATCCAGCCCACCAGTACGGCCGTCTTCGTGTCGCGGGGAGCTTCGGCTTCATTGCGCTGTCGCTTTTCCTGCAGCTCAGCGGTCTGGTCACGGGCGACTCCTCTCTTTCCATCCTCATCGCGTTTTGCGCATCCGCGCTGCTTGCTGCCCTGGCCGCGTTCCTCCTGCCCCCGGCGGGGCATGCCCTGAAACATTCCCGGGACGAACCGGTCGGTACGACCCGGGGCGGATTCGATCTGCGCTTCTGGGCGATCATCAGTGTCGTGTTCCTCGGTCGATTCGGACTGGGGGCGTACTATTCATTTTTCTCCCTCTATCTGAAGGCGACATTTCCAAAGGCCGGGATCAGCATGCTCTGGGCGATCGGCCCTCTGGCAGAGATCGTGACGATCTGGTTCTCCGGCCCGCTCATCAGGCGGTGGGGCATTACGGTCATGCTCATCGTGTCGCTGGCGGCAATCAGCATACGTCTGAGCCTGTTCGTCATTGCCCCGACCATCGTCGTCGTGGCATTGGCCCAGCTCCTCCATGCCTTCACCTTCGGAACCTTCCATACCACGGCCGTCGCGTACGTGAATCAGGCCATCGTGCCGGAAAAGCGCGGCCTGGGAATGGCCGTCTATAACGCCATCGGCATCGGATTGCCGACATTCCTCGCGAGCGCTGCCGGGGGATATCTGCTGGAGGCACATGGATTCCCGACCCTGTTCATGACCTACGCCGCCGTGCCTGTGCTGGGGATCGCGATCCTCGCCATATTCGGCCGCTCTCTGGTGCCGCGAAAAGCTACCGCCCCAGCTCCTCGCGCAGGTTGAAGTGCAAGAACGCCCCGCGATGCGCGGGAAAGTCGCTCAGGGCGACACGGAAGTCCCCCGTGCCGGGCGTGGCTACCAAGGACCAGAGGTTTCCCGTCTGGCCCGTGATGCACGCCTCCTCGTCGCTCTTGTAGAATCGCGTCTTCTCGCTGAAGGTCTTGCGTGCCAGGAAGAAGCTGATGGTCACCCCGTCATTGCGACCGCGCGCCGGCACGTCCCAGGGCCGCAGCTCGCCCGTGTCCGGGTGATGACGATCGCGGAGAATCTCGATACCGGTCTCGAAATCGATGCGTCCGCTCTGTTCGGCCAAAAGCCGCTCATAACGACGAAACCTTCCCGTGGCATCGATCCATGAGTTTGCCGGGTCCCGCAGGCTCTCCTGCCAGGCCTCGATGGAGGTCGTATCACGGAGACGGAAAACCGGCTTTTGCCCTTCCACCATGTTGCGGCCGTAGTACCCACGCCAGCCCGGGTAGCAATTGTAGTGGTTCGTCGACCAAAGAACCTCTTCGTTGAAGGGTCGGCGCACGGCGGTTTCACGCGCATTGGTCTCGATCACCGCCGCCTGATTCACCTTGGCATCGGCGACGTGATAGTTGATGCCGGTGCAGCGCGGGTAGACGGTGAGTATGTTCACGGCATCGTCGACGCTGTGCGCGGTTTGGAGTATGAGTCGGGACAGCGTGCCGATACCGCATCCCTGCATGGTCTCGTTCACCGACGGGCTGTAGTGGGTCATCATAGCGATCCCGTCCTCGTTGAGCCCGCCGTCCACCGCGAGCATGCCCGGATGGGTCACGTTCGCGTGGCCGAAACCATGTTCAGGATCGCAGATGACCAGGATTCTGCCCTCCCGAATCCCCGGCAGGTCCAGATTGTCCATGTTCTTCCCGAACACGAGCTTCCCATCGCGCGTGGCGCTTCCCCAGGCGGAAAAGCTCGAACAACCGATCGTGTACGGCTCCCGATAGAATCGGGTAGAGGGGTCCGACGGGTCGGGGTGCGCGTAAAAGCACCACGAGTCGTACATCGTGTTCCAGACGAGAAGATCGTCGAACGTCACCGGCGAGCCCGACGCCTTCACCGCGTCAGCCATCCCGCGCAGCTCTTCGCGGAACTCGGGCGGAAGGAATCCCTCAGCTTCGTCCTTGCCACGGCGCAGGCGGCCCATGCCGTCCTCGACACTCCCGCCCATCGCAAGACCGGTGACCGCCGAGGCCCCGGTGAGACCTTTGCAGACGGTCCGGGTCACACGCTCCGCCAGGAGCGCACCGTGCTGATAGCCCCTCTCATAGGGCGCTCCCTTCACGTGCAGGACCGTGACGCTCCCCCAGGTCTCGACGAATCCCTTTCCGTATCTCCCGATCACGGTTCTCTCCGAGTCCACTCTGATCCTCCTATGTCATGACGAAATGTCCGCGCAGGGCTCCTGAAGTTTTCAGGACGGGCCGACGAGCTCCAGGATCTTCTCGTATTGGAAGGCCTCGACGAGGGCCGCCAGAGACCGCGCTATTTCGGGCTGGGCGGGGCGTATCTCGTCGATCATATGCAGAAGCCGTGCGTAGTCCGCGTCCGAGGTGGCCTGCCGAAACCCGTCGCGCCAGGAGACGGCCAGGAGGTCCATCTCGCGCGGCCCGAGGGCGACGGTGGGGACCTCCGCCGTGTCGCTTGATGACTGTTCGACGATGAAGGAGACCCCGAGATGTTTCTCGAGCTTCTCGTAGATCTCCTCCTCGACGAAGGGCTTGCGCACGAAATCGTCGCACCCTTCCGAAAGGATGAGCTTTCGATCGCTTTCGAATGCGCTCGCGGTGAGGGCGATGATCACCGTGGCCTGGCCCTTGGCGGTGCCTTTGATCCGCCGCGTGGCTTCGTAGCCATCCATGACCGGCATGCGCATGTCCATCCAGATCAAATGGGGAGCCCATTCCTCCCAGAGAGCCACGCATTCGGCACCGTTGCGCGCCCCCTTCACGGCAAAGCCCAGGGGCGCAAGAATCTTCGTGAGAAGCTCCCGATTGGAGTCCTTGTCCTCGGCGATGAGGATGCGATACGCCTGCTGGCCCGGAGCGAGGCCAATGACCTTCCGCCGCGGTCGGGGAGCGGCGATCTCCCCCGCCTCGGCACGAGTGACGCGTACGTCGAAGCTGAAGATGCTCCCTTTTCCCTTTTCGCTCGTCGCCGCGATGGTGCCGCCCATGAGCTCGATGTACTTCTTGCTGATGGTCAGGCCGAGGCCGGTCCCTTCCGTCGATTCGTTGCCGGACTCTGTCTGCATGAACGGCTCGAACAGGCGACCCATTTCTTCGGAGGCGATGCCCTTGCCGGTGTCCTCGACCTCGAAGAACAATCGCGCGCCGGTTCCCGGCTCCACGCGGGAGCGCACACGAAGGGTCGCCCCACCCTGCTCCGTGAACTTGATGGCGTTGCCCACCAGATTCACAATAACCTGGCGAAACTTGCCTTCATCGGTGACCACGTAACGCGGGACATCCGGTGCGATGTCGAAAAGGAGCGTGAGGTTCTTTTCCCGTGCGCGCAGCACGAACATCGCCTCCAAAGCGGAGAGCATCTCCAGCAGGTCGAAGGGATGCGGATTGAGCTCCGAGCGGCCAGCCTCGATCTTCGACATATCGAGGATGTCGTTGATGAGCGACAAAAGATGCGTGCCGCTCCGCGTGATGGTGGCCAGGTTTTGCCGCTGCTCTTCGTCCAGATTCGTCCCACGATCCATGAGCTGTGCGAAACCGATGATCGCGTTCAAAGGCGTGCGCAGCTCGTGACTCATGCTGGCAAGAAACGCGCTTTTCGCGATATTCGCCTTCTCCGCGGCCTCGACCTCCACGCGCAGGCGACCGGATTCTTTCAGGCTTTCGAGCATTCCATTGAAGTTCTCGGTGAGCTCTCCGATCTCATCGGCATTGCGCACGGCGGTGACGTGGGTGAGGTCGCCCTGCGCGGTGAGCTTCACATTGCGCTGCAGCTCCTGCAGCGGCACGACGATGGCGAGCGTCGACCAGTTCGCGATGAGGAGGAGAAGGACCAGGGTGACCGCAAAGGCCACACTGACACCGCCAATGAAGAATATGGTGTCCGTGGCGCTCAAATAAGGGACGGGGATTGCGTCCGCGGCGGTGATAAGGCCTGCCTTCATCAGCGTCGCGTGGAATGTCGTGTACAGCGACGAGAAGTCCCCGAGGAGCACCTTGCGCTCCGGGTCGGTCGCGGCTTGAAGGTTCGCCGTGGAGATGAATGCCACCAGGTACATGATGACCAGCGCCATGGGGAGCAGTGCCGTTATCACCTTCGTGAGCCACATCTGGGCCCGTATGCTCTTCCGGCGCGGCCGCGGGGAGGTTTGCACGAATCCGGGACGGGTGAAAATATGAGGGGAATAGATGATGGTGATGCGGTGGTTTTCCCAGTAATACATGAAAAAGGACACCAAAATTTCTACGACAAGGAAGAAAGGCACGCTTCTGGCGGCGAAGACGCTCCCACCCTTCGCGTTGATGACGATGAGGTGGGCGGCGATATCGGCAGCGGCGGCGAGGAAAAAGAGGCAGGTGCTGGTCCACGCTGAACGCAGCGCAATGGATTCACAACGCTTCTGGAGATAATCGGGTACGTCTTTCCCGCGACGCCGACGCCACAGCAGGTTCTGGAGCGGTCGGTGGACGAGAAGGATCAGCAGCACGGCGACGATCGAGACGGCGCGCAGGAGACGGATTGTCGGGCGGACGGCGGTGGGCGCCTGAAAGATGAAATTGAAAAACGACCCCGCAGAGAAGTCCGCCATGGCTGCCGTCGGGTTTCCCGTAAGTGCCCGCGAAAGATGCGCGGGAAGCTGCATCGAGGGCATGACTTTTATCCATACCGAGAGCATGAGGAAAACCGTGAGGAGATAGTACAGTCCTATGCAGACCGCCAACACTCCGAAGAGGGAAAACCACGGCACCTGCCTCGGATTCTCGTGCATGGCGTAGCGCATGTCGTGTCTATGCTGGGACATGGATGCCTCCCGATCACTCCCATCCTACCAGCAGCACCGGCCCCTGGCAATGAGCGGCGCCTAGGGCGCTTTGACAACTCGGAGAGAGGGCGCTATCCTGGAAAATGAAATGGCAGATACATCGACCCTCCCCACACGGGGAACGATCCTCGTCGTCGACGACACGCCCGCCAATCTCACGCTTTTGGCGAAGATGCTCGGCGACAAAGGTTATCGTGTGAGACCGGTGCCCTCCGGATCGCTGGCCTTGAAGACCGCCCACGGCGATCCCCCCGACCTCATGCTGCTGGACATCAGCATGCCGGAGATGGACGGCTTCGAAGTCTGCCGCCTCATGAAGGAGGATCCGCGTCTGCGCGACGTGCCGGTCATCTTCATCAGCGCCCTGACGGAAACGGAGGGAAAGCTGAAGGCCTTCCGACGCGGCGGGGTGGACTATATCACGAAACCGTTCCAGATCGAGGAAGTGGAGGCCCGCGTCGAGACCCACCTCAAGCTGCGCCGGGCGCAGGCGGAGCTCGAGCGCTACAATCGGTATCTGGAACAGCTCGTGGAGGAAAAGGTCAAGGAGATTTCCGAGTCCCAGCTGGCGACGATCTTTGCCATGGTGAAGCTCGCCGAATCCCGCGATGACGAAACCGGCACGCACATCTGGCGCGTGCGCGAATACTGTCTTTCCATCGCCAACGCGCTGCGCGACAGGGATGAATTCCATGAGGCCCTCACCGATCCCATCGTACGGGATCTCTACAATGCGGCGCCACTTCACGACATCGGCAAGGTGGGCATTTCCGACACCATCCTCCTGAAACCGGATCGTCACACCCCTGAAGAGTTCGAGATCATGAAAACCCATACCACCATCGGCGCCCGGACGCTGGAGGGCGTACGCGCTTCGTACCCGAAGAACAGCTTCATTGCGATGGGGGCCGAAATCGCCCATTCACATCACGAACGATGGGACGGCACCGGCTACCCGCGCGGCCTGGCCGGGACGGCCATTCCGCTACCGGCCCAGATCATGTCCATTGCCGACGTCTATGATGCGCTGCGCTCGCCCCGGCGTTACAAGCAGGCCTTCGATCACGCAACGAGTGTTCGCATCATCACCGAAGGCGACGGGCGCACGAAACCCACTCATTTCAACCCCGCCCTGCTACCGGTCTTCGTGGCCGTCGCTCCCGAGTTCGACGCGATCTACGGACGGTTGTCGGGATAACGAAACGCCGTCCGAAGACGGAAAGAGACATGACGCTCCGCCTTTACGAAGCCGCGCAGGCCTGGTATCTTTTCCCTCTATGGAAACCGCACCGCTGGTGAGGGAGCTCACCGAGGCCCGCGGGCCCTCCGGCTACGAGGCGGAGGTCCGCGAGACGATCCGCCGCCATTTCGCGGCTCATGCGCGCGAGGTGCGGGTAGACGCCCTGGGCAACTGCATTGCCCTCGCCCCCGGCACCGCGGCGCTGAACGCGCGTCCGTCGATCATGCTCGCCGGCCACATGGACGAGATCGCTCTCATGGTCATCCAGATCGAGAAGGGTTTTCTCCGCGTCACCGAAATCGGGGGATTCGACCCGCGGGTGCTCTTCGGGCAGGAAGTGCTCGTGCACGGTCGGCGCGTACTCGGCGGTCTCGTGGTGAGCGTACCGCCGCATTTCACCGACCCCGCCGAGCGCGAGAAGCCCGTGCCGCTCAACAAGCTGTTCGTCGATGTCGGCCTGCCCGCCGACGAGGTGGAGAGCCTCGTGCGCGTCGGGGACCTCATCACCCTGCGCCCGCGATGGTCGACGCTCGCCAACGGTTATGCCTCCTGCAAATCCATGGATGACAGGACCGCCGTGGCGGTCATCGTGCTCTGCCTGGAAGAGCTCGCCCAACGCGGGCACGCCTGGGATGTACACGGGGTGGCCACCGTGCAGGAGGAAGCCACCATGGCCGGCGCCATCACCGGCGCTTATGGAATCCAACCCACCATCGCCGTTGCGATCGATGTCACATTCGGCGCCCAGCCGGGGCTTTCTCCCGCCGAAACGGTGAAGATGGATGGGGGTCCGTGTATTGCGCGGGGCCCGAACTTCCATCCCGTGATCCATGAGAGGCTCATGGCGACGGCACGAACTCTCGAGATGCCCGTCCAGGTCGAGACTCTCGCGGGCCCCAGCGGCACCGACGCCTGGGGAATCCAGGTGAGTCGCGCCGGTATTCCGTGCGGGCTCGTGAGCATTCCGCTGCGTTCCATGCACTCGCCGGTGGAGACGGTGTGCCTGCGCGACATCGAGCGCTCGGCGCGTCTTCTGGCGGAGTTCATCTGTCGGCTGCCCGTCGCCTTCGCCGATGAGCTTGTCATCCCCGACGCGCTCGGCGCGGAAAGGACCTGAAGCCATGCTCCTGGAACAGCTTTCGGAGGCATCGGGGGTCTCGGGGCACGAAGAGGAGGTTCGCGCGCTTCTCCTTCCCGCCATTCGAGACCGCGTGGATGCGTGCCGTGTGGACGGAATCGGAAATCTCATTGCACGCAAAAAGGCGAAAGGCTCCTCCTCGTTGCGGGTGCTCGTGGCGGCCCACATGGACGAGGTGGGGCTCATGATCACCCTGATAGAGGAAAGCGGGCTCCTGCGCTTCGCCAAGGTGGGGGGGATCGATGACCGTGTGTTGCCGGCCCGCACGGTGCTCATAGGCGACAAAAAAATTCCGGGGGTCATCGGGGTGAAGCCCGTGCACCTGAGCGAAAAGGGCGAAGCGGAAAAGGTCATGGAATGGAAGCAGCTCTCCATCGATATCGGGGCTTCGAGCAAGGCGGAGGCTGAAAGGCTCGTCCAGCGCGGCGACTACGCCGTGTTCGCCACCGAGTACCGCTCGATGGCCGCCGACCTCTCGGCATGGCGCACCGTGCAGGGCAAGGCATTCGACGACCGCGCCGGCTGCGCGATCCTCGCTGAGCTTCTGTCCGAACGACAGGATTTCGACCTCATCGCCGGGTTCACCGTGCAGGAAGAGGTCGGCCTGCGGGGCGCGCGCGTGGCGGCGTACGCGGAAAATCCGGACGTGGCGGTCGTCGTGGAATGCACCGGCGCCAACGAGGTGCCTACCACACGCGACGTGAGCCCTTCCACCCGTCTGGGGTGCGGCCCGTCCATCACGATCCGCGACAACAGCTTCATCGCGGATGCGCGCCTCGTGGAGCTGTTCACGAACGTGGCGGTGCAACGGGGCATTCCGCATCAATTCAAGCAGCCGAACATCGGGGGGACGGACGCGGGGGCGATCCACCGCTCCCGTGCCGGGGTCCCGTCGATAACCATCGCCGTGCCCGCGCGCTACATCCATTCCCCCGCGGCAATCATGGACCTCAACGATTTCGAGAACACGATCGCGCTCCTGCGCGAGGCCCTTCCGCGCCTGTCCGGCGCGCTCACCCCCTTAAGGAGAGACGCGTGAAAGAGATCATCAAGAAGCTCACCGAGTGTTTCGGCCCCTCGGGATACGAAGCGGCCGTGCGCTCGTGCATCAGCGCGGAGCTGCCGAAGGGCGTCGAGGCACGCGTGGACGCGATGGGCAATCTCATCGTCCACAAACCCGCGGCGGGAAAGGGCGGCCGCAAAGTGATGGTGGCCGCGCACATGGACGAGATCGGCGTCGTGGTGACCCACGTGGACCAGAAGGGATTCCTCCGATTCGGGAACGTCGGCGGCGTGCGCCTCAACCCGCTCATGGGGGGACGGGTGCGCTTTGCCGACGGCACCATTGGCGTGATCGGCATGGAAAAAGTCGACGATGCATCGCGTCTGCCCGCGCTTGAAAAATTCTACATAGACGTCGGGGCGGCGAGCCCCGGTGATTGCCCGGTCAAGGTGGGTGACGTCGCCTGCTTCCATCGCGGCTTCGAACAGCTCGGCACGCGCATGGTCGCCAAGGCCATGGACGACCGTGTCGGGTGCGCGGTCATTCTCCAGACCCTCAAGGTCATGGAAAAGTCTCCCAACGATCTGTACTTCGTATTCACCGTCCAGGAGGAGGTGGGTCTTCGCGGTGCGGCCACTTCGGGGTTCGGCGTCGAACCGGAAATCGCCGTCGCCGTTGACGTGACGCTGACCGGGGACACGCCGGAGTGCCCTCCCATGGCGGTGGCTCTGGGGGCCGGACCCACGGTGAAGATCAAGGACGGCGGGATGCTCGCCCACGCGGGTGTGAAGGACTGGCTCATGCGCACCGCGGAGAACGCCGGCATCGCCTACCAGCGGGAGGTGCTCGTCGCGGGCACCACCGACGCGTGCGCCATCCAAGTGTCGCGCGCGGGAGTCCCCTCCGGCTGCATTTCCATCCCCACGAGATTCGTGCACATGCCCTCCGAGGTGGTCGATGCCGGGGACGTGGAAGGGGCCGTGAAGCTCCTGAGCGCCGCGCTGAGCCACCCCATCGATATAGGCGGTGAAAAGTCGTGATCCCCACGCTTGGTGTGGGCATCATCGGCTACGGGTTCATCGGAAAGGTCCACGCTTACGCGTATCGGACAATCCCGTTTCACTACGATCCGGTCCCAGTCAACACGCGGCTTGTCGCGGTAGCCACCTCACGCCGTGAAACGGCGGAGGCCGCGCGCGTGCACGGCGGATTCGAATCGTGCACGGACGATTGGCGCGCGCTCATCGCGATGCCCGAAGTCCGGATCGTGCACATCTGCTCGCCCACCGGTGCTCATGTCGACCAGCTCGAAGCGGCCCTGGCCGCAGGCAAGCACGTCTATTGCGAGAAACCAATCGTGGCCACCGCCGCCGAGGCATCTCGGGTGCGCCGCGCCCTGGAAGGGTGGCAAGGCATCGGCCAGATGACGTTTCACAATCGCTTCTATTCGGCGGCCCAGAAGGCGCGCCAGCTGGTTGACAAGGGATTCCTCGGCACGCCTTTGGGATTTCGGGGTGTGTACCTGCACGCGGGAAACATCGATCCGAGTGTCCCGATGAGATGGCGTCTCCGCAAGGCCGCCGGCGGCGGTGTCCTGCGCGATCTGGGCGCGCACTTGCTGGATCTCGTGGAGTTTCTGGGCGGTCCGATCGTGGCGATCAGCGCGACATCACGCATTCTCCATGCCATCCGCCCGGATGGGCACGGAGGAACGGCGCCAGTCGACGTCGAGGATCAGATCTGCATGACGGCGCGCCTGGAAAGCGGCGCCGTGGGTACTTTGGAGGCATCCAAGATCGCCACGGGCGCGGAAGACGACCTGCGCCTGGAGATCGAAGGGACGCGGGGTGCGTTGCGCTTCAATGTGATGGAACCGGATTTCCTGGAAGCTTATTCCCTGGACGATACCGATGCCCCGATGGGCGGCGACAGGGGGTGGAAGAAAATGGCTGTGCTCCAGCGCTACCCGGCCCCCGCCGTGTTTCCCTCGCATCGCGCCACGTCGGGCTGGCTGCGCGGGCACGTCCACTGCCTGCACAATTTTCTGTCAGCGGTGGCCGCGGGGCGGCCCACCGAGCCTTCCCTCGCGCGGGGTCTGGCGGTGCAGGGCTTGATTCAGGCGGCTGAGAAAGCGGGCGCGACCGGTGCCTGGCAGACGGTCGCGCCGCTGTAGCGGCTATTGGATCTTGTCGCTCGGCTCGATAGAAACGTCTACGGTCGTGGATTTCTTCGGATCGATGCTCACGTCGAACATGTATTCGTCGGAGTTTTCGTCATAGGCGAGCAGGTTGTACTTTACCTTGTCCTTGCCTACCGGAATGACGATGTTGTGCGAATCCCCGTCGGCCAGGGTCGTTTCCGAGTCCAAAAGATCGGCGCCCCACGCCTCCGAATCATTGGGTGAGACGAACAGATAATCGACCTCGCCGCCCGTGTTGTTGGTGACATTGACGGTGGCAAGATTCATCGAGGGGGCACTGGAGTTCAGATTGCTCTTCGTGAACCGCACGGTGGACTCTTTTCCGTCCGTGAGGGTGAAATCGCGCAGCTCGAACTTGTTGCCCTTGTCGTCCGTTGCCATGATGTCGAATTTGAATGGCGAGCTGGGATAATGGACGAAGTAGGAAATCGTTCCCCCGTCGGTCATGACGTAATCGGCACCAATGATATCGGGTCCCCAGAAATCGCTGTCACCCGGCGAGAGGAAGATCAATTTGATCTTCGTTCCCGTGTTGTTCTGAAATGTCACCTTGTTCAAAGCTTCCGGGTCTATGGCAAATGCCACGCCCACCCCCACCGTGAGCAACAAGAGCAGCGCAAGCGCCCCTTTTCTCATCACAGCCCCCTTTCGTTGTGCATCCGAATATACCCCGTTTGTCGGTCAATCGCAAAGCGCTGGGCACTTCCCGGGTCCCGAGAATCCGGCTACACTGCCACCCATCCAAGGAGCCGCCCGCGATGCCGAAAGACTACCTGTTCACCTCCGAGTCGGTGAACGAAGGCCATCCCGACAAGGTCTGCGACCAGATCGCCGACTCGCTCCTCGACACGCTCATCGCGCAGGATCCCGATTCACGCGTGGCCGTGGAATGCATGGTCACCACGGGAAGCGTACACGTCGCCGGTGAAGTGACCACGCGTGGATTCGCCGACGTGCAGCAGATCGCACGGCGGGTGCTGCGCGAAGTCGGCTATACCGACCCCGAGTTCGGCATGGACTGGCAGGACGCGGGGGTATGGGTGTCCCTGCACGACCAGAGCAGCGAGATCTCCGAAGGCGTCTCGGGCGGACGGGGCCGTCCCCAGGGGGCCGGAGACCAGGGAATGATGTTCGGCTACGCCTGCGACGAGACACCGCAGCTCATGCCCATGCCTATCCAAATCGCCCATCGGCTGTGCATGCGCCTTGCCGAGGTGCGTCGGGAGCGCATCATCCCCAACCTGGGCCCCGACGGCAAGAGTCAGGTCACCGTCGAGTACAGGGACGGCAGACCGGTGCGGATCGCCTCCGTTGTGGTCGCCCAGCAGCACGGCCGCAGCATCGTGGAAAGCCGATTGCGCCACGAAATCATCGAGCAGGTGATCAGACCCGTCTGCGGTCCGCTTGTCGACGAATCCACGCGCACGTTCATCAACGCGGCGGGCAGCTTCACTCTGGGCGGACCGGAGGCGGACACCGGCGTCACGGGGCGCAAAATCGTCGCGGACAGCTACGGGGGCATGTCGCGCAATGGGGGCGGGGCGATGTCGGGCAAGGATCCCTCCAAGGTGGACAGATCGGGGGCATACGTAGCGCGCTGGATCGCAAAGAACATCGTGGCCGCCGGTCTCGCGCGGCGCTGCGAGATACAGCTTTCCTACGTGATCGGCGAGCCCAGTCCCATCAACCTTCTCATCGATACCCAGGGCACGGGCGCGCGCGACGAGCTGGAGCTGGAGCGTATCGTACGCGCCGTGTTTCCCCTCTCCCCGCGGGAGATCATTGCCACCCTTGATCTCACGCGACCCATTTATCGAAAGACCGCGAGCTTCGGCCATTTCGGTCGGGAGGACCCGGATTTCACCTGGGAGAGGACCGATCGAGTGGACATACTGCGGAGGGAAGCGGGGCTATGAGCGCCCTGGGATGTCGCGCTGTTCTCTTCGATTTTGACGGCACGCTGACCCGGCCGGAGGCTCTGGATTTCGCGGCCGTACGGAAGGCCCTGGGTTGCGCGCCGGGAAGTCCATTGCTGGAGTTCATCGACGGACTTGCCACCGAGGAGCAGCGCCAAAGGGCGCGCGCAATCCTCGACGAGTTCGAAGCGGCCGCGGCCCGCCTATCGCTGCCCAACGAGGGCGTCGAGGAGCTGGTCGCCCTCTTGCGCCGAAACGGCGTTCCGTTTGCGATCCTGAGCCGCAACGCGCGGGCAAGCATCCTGCGGGCGCTGGAGAATTTTCCCACGCTCCGCGAGGCGGACTTCTCTTTCATCCTCACGCGTGAAAGCACCGATCGACCAAAACCCCACCCCGACGGCGTGCATCGCGCGGCCGAGCTTTTCCGTCTCTCTCCGAAGGAGGTGCTCGTCGTGGGGGATTTCATCTACGATATCCAGGCCGGTTCCCGGGCGGGCTCGCCGACGGTGCTCGTGACGAACGGCAGATCATTGCCCCCGTTCGAGCCCGCCCCGGATTACACGGTCACGACGGTCGCCCAGATCGCTCCGCTTCTGGGCCTCTAGGAGCGGTGCGCGGGAGCTCCCGCGGCAGCTCGTATACGAAGAAATCGTTTTCCTGCTCGTAGCTCGCCAATCCCCACCGCTTCGCCCAGCGTTTCAAACGGGCCAGGTCGGGGATCATCCATTCCAGGGAGCCTGTGCGTGCCGCCGCGCCTGTCATCTCGTCCCGCACCGCCCTGATCAAGGCGCCGAACAATACGTCGGCGGTGGAATCGTCCTCCGCGTCCAGGAACACGAGCTTCACCGTCGTGGCTCCGGCCCTCGTCTCGGCGTTCCACGCGGCGGCCCCGACGCAGCCCGTGCCGCTCATCACGGCGCGACATTGCCCGGATTTCACGTAGCGTTCCCCGATCAGGCCTGGGGTAAAAGGATAGCTCCTCCATCCCTCGACGACGAGCAAATCTGCGGCAATGAAATACCCGCTTCGCTCCAGGAAGGCGAGAACGGGACCCGCATCGTGATGCACCTCCGCGCGGGCTGCTCCGGGAGCGACGTGCGGAAGAGTCTCGACGGATCCTTCCCACTTCTTTATCGAGAGCACGGTGCGCAGCCTGAACCCATTGCGCTCGTTGGCGCGGATGGAGGCGGCATTGGCGAAATACGTGGAGAAGCGCACCGAGGTAAGGTCCGCGCGATTTGCCAGCCGCTCCAGGAAATACTTTCCCACGGCCAAGGCAAGTCCCTTCTCCGTGACGCGGGGATCTTTACGCATGCCCTCGAGCCAGGCATCAGTATCGGTGAGAAATGTCAGCTTTGCGCACCCGACGAGCGCGCCATCCAGCTCCACGGCCGCAAACTCCCCGTGGGTGTCGCGCACCCAGTCGTCGAAAACGAGAGGAAGATAGTCGGTCCCTTCCCAGATCCGTGAGGAGATTTCCATGAGGGCGGGTTTGTCATCAGGGGTCATTCGGCGAAGGCTGAACATTTCTTTCCCTCACCCGCGCGCGAGAAACGCGCACATGAGCGCATAGGATAGCGGTCCTTGGCGACGAAACGAACCCAGACGCGGCGAGCAGCACGTGCATTCGGAAACCACCCCGATCTCCAAGACGCCCCGCTTCCTCAGGATATCGGCATTCGCCCGGCGCAGGTCCAACCGCGGCTCGCCATCCGCCCCGCGCGAGACGGCATCGGGACCGAATTCTTTCGCGAAAAGCTCCGCGCGTTCCTCCGGTACTCGATAGCAGCAAGCCCCGATGCCCGGACCGATGGTTGCCGCGACGTCCGCGGGACGCGTGCCGAAATGCTCGCGCAGGGCGTCCAAGGCCGCCGCGACGATTCCGGTGCCCCGCCACCCCGAATGGACAATCCCGTATGCTCCTCTGGCGGTATCGACGAGAAAGATGGGAAGACAGTCGGCGACGGTGACCGTGAGCGCCAGGGTTGGCCGGTCGGTGACCATCCCGTCAGCCTCCACGACGGCAAGATCCTCGGGGGATTGGTCGGTGACGCGAATGACGCGGCGTGAATGGATCTGACGCAGCCCGACGACACGCTCCGGGCAGCCCGACGCGCTCAGGAGGCGCGCGCGATTGGGCAGATCGTGACGACGGCTCAGGGCCATGTCACCGGCCTCCAGAAGCGATATTCCTGCGCGGAGCGCCCCGGGTGATGAGAGGGAAATCTCCGCCCACGTCCCGGTGGCGTCGGGGCGAAGAGTCACATCGCGCATCGCAAGCCTCCCGCGCTCCAAAGAGCGACGGTAGAATACACGATGAGGCTGGCCCCCGGCGAGCCCTCAGCTTTTCGAAAGCTCCTCGACGTACCGGCGATAGTCCTCGAAGCCCGCCTCGATTCCGCAGCTATAGATGAAACCGCTTGCCATGCTGCGCGCAAAAACGGCGCGTTGATAGCTTTCCGGTACCCGTTGGAAGATCGCTTCCATGCCGATCTGCTCCTGAAGCGCCTCGGGCACGTGCTGCTTGAAGGCGTTGCGACGGATGGTCTCGTTCTCGAACAAAGACGATTCCTCTATGGCGCGCGTGATTTCGTTGATCTTGGCGCTCACGGTTTCCGAAAGCACCGACAGCGGCGTGCCCAGATCATTGTGGGTCTTCCACAACAGCTCGAACTCCAGGTCGGCCTTGCGCGTGACGATCTCCACCACCTCGCGCACGTAACGCTCGCGGAACGCGGGAACGCGGCCGTCGGGACGAACCACCATGAGACGGTCGTACTCCTCGTCGGTCAACGCGAGGCCGGCAAAAACCTCCATGGAGGATGAGATGACCCCGCCCTTGTTCGTCGAGCTGTCCTTGAAAAGGATGACCCCCTTCTCTTCCAGCTTCAGACGGGCATCCTGCGTGATGAACAGATTCGCCCCTTCCACGATCCAGCGGAAGAGCGGTGCTCCATTCTCGTCCAGCAAGGATCGCCAGTTGGTGAGATTCACCGATCGGGGACGCCCTCCGCACGGCACGAACAGATCCGCCTTCATGCGACGGTCCAGATGGAATGTGTTGCGGAATCCAAGACCCGAGGCAACCAGGGTGCCATCCGGCAGCTCTCGGTCACGCTCGCCCACGAGCACGCGGAATCCCCGGGCACCGAGATATTTCTCACGGAAGTCGGCCGTTGTGGCGCCGGCACGCGCCAGTCGCACGAGCTCATTCCGATCCAGCCCCTCAGGGTCGTACAGGACGCCACCGCCGTCAACGATGACCGTCGTCTTGTCCTTGGCGACCAGTATCTCATTGCTGCCCAGGTCCCCGTCCGGACCACCGGTTTGCGCCTTGGTGATATCCGTCTCCGCGATCCCGAGCTTTCCGAGGATCCCCAAGACGTAGCGATGGACCCCCTGGGTGGTCATGCCGTATTCCTTGTGCGAAATGCCCCCCAACGACGCGTCCTTGCCCGTGGTGAATCCCTTCCAATACCGATACCCGCGTACCCGCGCGTGCTGCGAGGCCCAATCCATCAGATGCGCGGTTCCCTCGTCGGGACCGAGGAAAAGTATCTCCTCTTTCCAGCCCACGATCCGTTGTTCCTGTCCGGGCAGGAGAAGGTCGAGAAGGGCGTCCACGTAGCGATGGAAGGCCTGCTCGGCGTCCGCCTCCGATGCGCCGAAGGCGGGAAGGAGGATGCCCTTGGAGCCGCCTTCAGGGATGTCCTTGTTCTTCTTGTTCTGCGTGAAGGCGAGATTGAAGCACTCGTCGAACAACGAGTCGTCGTTGCGAAGCCAATCGTCCACGGTGGCCGAACGCACAATGCGGATCCCGCCCCGTGCGATGTCCTTGAATCGGACGTGAAACCCGTGGAAGCGGCGGCCCACGACGTAGAATACCCCGAAGGGGACGCTTTCCAGGCCGCGGCGCGCGAAAAAGGCGGAGTCGAGACGGAAGCACAAGGCGCCCTTCACCGGCAGAAAGAAGTTCGTGCGGACGACCGCCTCCACGAAACGGAGTGCCCAGCGCACCACCTCCGCCTCGTCGCCGGTCAGCTGGGCGGAGCCCAGCGCGGCGTTAAGCCGCCCGCGCGCCGCGCTCTCCGCCGCGCCCCGCTCGACAATGGCAGGGTCGAAGCGGGCAGCGAAGAGATCAGCGAGATCGCGCGCGATATCGGCGCGATCGACGAACACGTGCTCGATGAATGAACGCGAAAACGTGTCACGATCGATTTTCGCCTGCAACGCGGCAAGCACGCCGGAGAGCTCTCCATCGGCGCGGAAGCGCTCGCTCAAGAAACCGATCTCGGAATCGGGGACGCTGATGAATTGGTGCACGAAGCTCACCGCGGCGTTCACGAGGTTGGCTTGGGCCGGGGAAAGGACCGCCTCTTCCACCAAAGCCGCCGCGGCGCCGGGCGGGTACAGGCTCACCTCCACGAGCTGGCTCAGGAGATCGGCGGGGAATTCGGTCTTCGCGTACAACGAGGCGATGATCACCGGAGTGGCACCGCCGAATGTGGCGGTGTACTTTCGGGTAATCTCGATGCCCGCGCGGGCAACGACCCGGCTGATGTTGGCCTGGAAGTGGTTGATGTAGCCCCGAGGGAAGCCGATCATGACCCGGCATTCCCCGGTTTCCTCCTTGCACGAGTGCGAAATCGCGAGGCTTCCCGTGGCGCGGACCGTCTTCCACATCTGCTCATAACGGGCACGCGCGGCCTCGTCCGACATCTCCAGAAAGCTTGCCGGGGCGGCGTCCACGAAGCTCGGAGCGTCTGCCTCCGCGGGGCTGCGATAGACGGTGTACAAGCGCAGATCGGCAAGCGGCGCATAGGCTGTGACATTGAAGAGATCGTTTCCGGCGTAGTAGGCGCGCTCGATCTCCTCCTCGACCTCGAGACTGCGTCTCTTGTGGACCCAATGCGTGGCCGTGCCGCCCGGCGATGTGGAGGAAACGCGCATGTGCTCGTAGGTCTCGGAATCCAGACCGGAGAGCTCGTAGGAACGATTGAGCATGATCTGGCGCGCCATGAGGGGTGCAGGTGTGTTCTGCAGATAGTAGGCGGGAAAGATCAGGTCCGTGAGCCACCACTTCATCTCGTGCAGGATCCGCTCTTCGGTGAGATCCGCGAGCTGACTCACGTCTCCCGGTACGCCCTTGGTGAGGATCTGCTCGTGCACGGCGGAAAGAAAATCGGCGGCGAGCCCCGTTTTTTTCTGGATCAATGCGAAAAGACGCTCCCGAGGATGGACGATCACCCGGACGATGTCATCGATACCCAACTCGGGAAAGGCCTCTTGGATCCGCACCCCGTATTTGCGTTCTGGATCAAGGAGCCACAGGAGGCGTGACACGACGGCATGGCACTCGAGGCTCGAGCCCCGCAAAGCTCGCTCGGCAACCTCACGGCATGCTTCGCGGGAGAGGGGAAAACGGCTCGGAACCGCCTTCAACATCTCGGACAGCAGACTCTTCTCCTCAGCGGAGACTTCGCGCAGCTCGCTCTTCATGGTAGTAATCCTTTCCGGCTGAGATACTACGATTCTATCCTAATCGGTGGCATTTATCTGCTGTTGGAAACCAGCCTTGATGACATGACGGGTTTCCCCTATCGTGATGTGTCGCCCTCGGAAATATCAGACAAGAGAGGACCCCATGAAGCGCAATGACTCCCGCCTCCTCGCCGGTTTGATCCTGTTCGTCGTCGGTGCGGCCGGGTTCGCCTACGGCCTCATCACCTACAACAGCGAACGCTCCTCCCTGAGCAGCGCCCTCCAGCGGGTGTTCACGGGAAGCTCCGCGGCCGGGCGGCAAGCCATGATCGTCATGATTGCAGGGGCGGCCGTGGGGGTCATCGGGCTCGTCCTGCTCCTCATCCGCCGACGATAGAAGCCCGCTCGATCGAGGCCGAAGGAGATATTCCATGCCCGCTATCTGGACTATGGGGGAGCTTCTCGTCGAGGTCATGCGGCCGCGACCGGGCTTGGCCCTGGGGAAGACCGGCCCGTTCCTCGGACCCTACCCGAGCGGCGCCCCGGGGATCTTCATCGACACCGTGGCGCGTCTTGGTCACTCGGCGGCGATCGTGAGCGGCGTCGGGGACGACGAGTTCGGACGCTGCATCGTGGATCGTCTGAGAGCTGACGGGGTGGATGTCGAGTGCATCGAGGTGTTCCCGGATCGCGCTACGGGTGTCGCGTTCGTCGCCTATGCGGATGATGGCTCGCGCCGATTCATCTTCCACTGGGACGGCACTCCGGCGGTGATGGCCCACGTGCCCGATCCCTCGCGCGTGGAATCCGCTCAGTTCTTTCACGTGATGGGCTGCTCTCTCATGGCCAACGACGAGTTTCGTCGGCGCGTGGTTGAGACCCTCGAGCTTTTCGCTTCTCACGGGGCGCGCGTCAGCTTCGATCCGAATATCCGATCCGAGCTTCTCCGGGGGCGCCCACTAGAGGAGATCGTGGGGCCGGTTTTGCGCCTGTGCTCCTATCTTCTTCCCGGCGAGGCGGAGCTGGC
>Ga0265316_10001311_pt1 | contig 26774 bp, 26 predicted proteins | sample 4522metaG_FD_202092 | JGI IMG/M metagenome (GOLD analysis project Ga0265316, IMG submission 202092) | Rhizosphere microbial communities from Carex aquatilis grown in University of Washington, Seatle, WA, United States - 4-5-22 metaG | ecosystem: Host-associated > Plants > Roots > Rhizosphere >... | reverse complement strand
GACGTTGGCATCAAAACATTTGCTGTTTGTTCGGACGGTAGCGAAATTCCAAATCCACGCTTGTTAGACCGACAATTAGTTAGTTTGAAACAAGCACAACGGGTTTTTTCTCGTATGAAAAAAGGCTCGAAAAATCGCAGTAAGCAAAAAATGGTGGTCGCAAAGTTACATGAAAAAGTAGCCAATGCACGCCATGATTTTATCCACAAATCTTCCTACAACGTAGCTATCAAAAACCACGCGACTACAGTATGCATTGAAGATTTGCAGATTAGTAACATGATTCGTAATCCAAAATTAGCACGACATATCGTCAACTGTGGTTGGGGGATGTGGGCAAATGCACTGACTTACAAACTTGCTGAACACGGTAAAAATTTGATTCGAATTTCACCATTTGCACCCAGTAGCAAAGAATGTCGCAAGTGCCATAATAAACACGCTGGACTGAAATTGTCTGACCGTGTTTTTGTTTGCCCCGTGTGCAATCATACTGAAGACCGTGATTTACACGCTTCGCACAATATCAAGCGTTTTGGATTACAAAAAATATTTGAGGCGGCAGGTTCTGTCGTGACTGTAAAGCGTTCCCCATCTTCTAAACGGGTCAAAGCTCGTGGAGATGCGAAAGGTGCTGATATTCTTCAGTTCGGGTCAGTCGAAGCCTCCACTAGAGCCGCGATAGCGGTTTAGTGGTGGTAGTTCACGGAATTATTATTTGTCCCCGCCCTGAACGGCTGGGTATTGCGGAGCTTTTTCAATGACACCAAACTGGCAAACCCAACTCGCAAACGCATTCACTGAACTTGAAACATTGTATGACTATTTGCAACTTTCTCCGAAAGACTTAAATTTTTCCACAACCGCCGCACAACAATTCCCCTTGCGTGTACCGCTTGCTTTTGCGTCACGCATTGAAAAAAGAAATCCAAACGACCCATTATTGCGGCAAATTCTCCCGATTGATGATGAACTCAAATCTTACTCTGGTTTTAATAATGATCCCGTTGGTGATTTAAACGCCGTTAAACAAACAGGCTTGCTGCATAAATATCACGGGCGGGTATTGCTGATTAACACTGGCGCGTGTGCGGTGCATTGCCGTTATTGTTTTCGGCGCAATTTTCCGTATGCCGATTTGCAATTAAATAAACAACAAGAAAATGACGTAATTCAAGCAATTCAAAATGACACTAGCATTGAAGAAGTGATTTTAAGTGGTGGCGACCCGTTAATTTTGAATGATGCGCGAATGGCAAAATGGTTTGAAGCCTTGGGCGAAATTAAAACCTTAAAACGCATTCGAATTCATACCCGTTTACCAATTGTCTTGCCGTCTCGCGTAACCGATGAATTGCTAACAATTTTGAAAAAAAGTTCAAAAAAAATTATCGTTGTGTTGCATTGCAATCATGCCAATGAAATTGATGTTGATGTAGCGCAAGCGTGCCAGCGTTTAAAGTCAGCAAACGTGACCTTATTAAATCAATCTGTTTTATTGCAAGGTGTAAATGATGATGCAGTAACGTTGTGTGATTTGAGCGAACGCTTATTTGAAGTCGGTGTGTTGCCGTATTACTTGCATTTTTTGGATAAAGCCAACGGCACGGGACATTTTCAAGTGTCGGAAAAGGATGCAGTGGCGTTATTGATAGAAGTTCAAAATCGATTGCCGGGGTATTTAGTACCAAAACTGGTCATTGAACGAGCGGGGGAATTGGCAAAACGGTATTTGTGATTTGCCAATCTCAATTTTTCAATATTTGCCTGCACAACTCTGGAATTGCTGGCGGTTCAGCCGCCGCAGATTCTTTTCCTTTCGCAGCAGGCTTGGTTGCTTCAATTGAAAACCACCACGCTAAATCGTCATCACATCCATCACCAGCCGGCAACGGCTCTTGATGTTCACAATTCAAACTGTCTTTTGGGCAGCTCAAACGCACATGAAAATGGTCATCATGTTTCCACCACGGACGAATTTTGCGTAACCAAGCCCGATTTTCAAGTGGCGCATGCTTGCACAATTCACGTTTAATAACCGGATTCACAAAAATTCGCTCAACGTCTGGAAATTGAGCCGCCGTTTTTAAGACTTGCTCATGCGCGGTTGTCCATTCTTTTAACGCAATACTGTCTGAACTTGCCAGCATTGACGTGGCACTTAACGTTTCACGTTCATGGTCAGTGAGCGCATTTGCCGTAGATAATGAAAACCAAATGTCTACATCTAAACCATTTTGATGACTACGATGCCCACTCGGTGTGCGTCCGCCATGCAATTGCCCCAAATCGCCAATCAATAAATTACGTTCGTGTTCGGCGGCAACGTATTGACCCAGATTTTGAATAAATTGAATTAAATTCGGATGTCCATAAACCCGTTGACGCGATAAACGCATCACTTGATAACCCGTGCCATCAACAGGCAATGCCACTGCGCCACTCACGCAACCGTTTGTGTAAGTGCCGATGCTTTGCGCGTTTTGGTAATTATTGGGTGTGAAATCCGTTTGTGGCGCGTGCGTAGTTGCTGCACAATTGCCGATTGCGGACAAAATTAAACAAAACGAAAGAATGATTTTAAACATAATAGCGAATAGTTTACTTGCCATCCCACATTAAAAAATTTGCCAACAATTGTAAACCCACCGTTTGACTTTTTTCAGGATGGAATTGCACCGCAAAAACGTTGTCTTTCATCAACGCGCACGCAAACGCATTCGGATAATCGCTAGTGCCTGCAATAATTTCTGAACTTTGCGGCGCAGCGTAATAGCTGTGAACGAAATAAAAACGACTATTGTCAGGAATATCACGCCACAGTGGATGTGGATTTTGTTTCACTTCATTCCAACCCATGTGCGGAACTTTTAAAATTTCGCCATTGTTATCGCGTAACGGTTCAGCAAAACGCAAAACATGACCATCTAAAATCCCTAAACAATCGGTGTGTCCATTTTCTTGGCTGTCATTTAATAAGGCTTGCATCCCTAAACAAATGCCTAAAAAAGGTTTTGTTTGCGCGGCTTGTTTAATCACCGGCACTAAATTAAAATCCTGCAATGCCTGCATACAATCACGCATCGCACCAACCCCTGGAAAAACTACGCGGTCAGCATTTAAAATCTTTTCCGCATCGGACGTAACCACGACATTTGTATCAGGCGAAGCATGTTGCAACGCTTTTGAAATTGAATGCAAATTACCCATACCATAATCAATCACGGCGACGGTAGACATCACAATACCCCTTTTGTTGAAGGCATAATACCGCTCATTCGCTCATCTAACGTCATCGCATTTCGCACAGCGCGACCAAAGGCTTTGAAAATGGTTTCTGCGATATGATGCGCGTTGCCGCCTTTTAAATTATCAATATGTAATGTCACGCCTGCATGATTCACAAAGCCTTGAAAAAATTCACGCAACAAATCCACATCAAATTCGCCAATAAAAGCGCGATTAAACGTTGCGTCATAATACAAACTCGGACGACCTGAAAAATCAATTACCACGCGCGATAACGATTCGTCGAGCGGAACGTAAGCGTGACCATAACGTGAAATACCTTTTTTATCGCCCAATGCTTTCGTGAATGCCTGCCCTAACGTAATTCCGATGTCTTCAACCGTATGATGCGCGTCAATGTCTAAATCGCCTTTGGCATGAACTGTCATATCAATCATGCCGTGACGGGCAATTTGATCAAGCATGTGATTTAAAAAGGGTACGCCTGTTTGAAAATCAGTTTTACCTGAGCCATCCAAATTTAGCGTAATGGTAATTTGAGTTTCGAGCGTGTTGCGCTCAACCGTTGCAATGCGTGAAGTCATAATTATTTTGAGGTTAGACTAAAACAAAATTAGCGATAACACTTATTGAAAAATGTTATCGCTGCGGTGTTTTTGTTGATAAAGATTTAACGCAGTAATTCTAAAATATCTTCCAATTCGCCAATCATTTGATGAATCAATTGTTTGGTAATAGTCGAATCATTTTTAGCATCAGCACTCGACAAATGCGCTTTTGCACCGCCAATGGTGTAGCCTTGTTCATAAAGCAATGACCGAATTTGCCGAATAATTAACACGTCATGACGTTGATAATGTCGGCGATTGCCGCGACGTTTTACTGGGTTAATTTGGGTAAATTCCTGCTCCCAATAGCGCAAAACATGTGGTTTAACACCGCATAATTCACTCACTTCACCAATACTAAAATAGCATTTCGCCGGAATAACCGGCAATTCGTTGTTATTACTCGGCTCCAGCATACGCTTCTACTCGTGCTTTAAGTTTTTGACCCGATCTAAACGTCACCACGCGCCGTGCCGTAATCGGAATTTCTTTACCTGTTTTGGGATTTCGTCCTGGACGACCGGTTTTATCACGCAATTCAAATTTACCAAAACCAGAAAGTTTGACTTGCTCACCGTGATCTAAAGAACGTTTAATTTCTTCAAAGAAAAGATCCACTATATCTTTCGCTTCGCGTTTATTTAGCCCTAATTCGTCAAATAAATTTTCAGCGAAATCTGCTTTTGTTAATGCCATACTCAATCTCTTAATTTTGCGCCCGTTTTTTGGGTCAAGGTCTCTAGGAACGTGCTAACTATAGCATCAATTTCGGTATCTGTAAGCGTTTGTGCTTGATTTTGCAACACTAAACTCAACGCCACACTTTTATAACCGTCTTCAACCCCTTTGCCACGATACACATCAAAAATAACCGTATCTTGCAACAATGGCTCTGAACACGATTGAATTGCCCCAATTATATCGCCCGCATTCACGTCTTCTTTAACGAGTAATGCTAAATCACGGCGCACCGAAGGGAATTTCGATAACGATTTAAAACTCGCACGTTGTTTTTGGAGCAATAAATCTTGCGATAATTCAAATAAAAATACCGGCGTTTCAAAACCGAGTTGTTGTTCTAACGTGGGATGCAACATGCCCAACCAGCCAACAATTTCACCTGTTTCAGTCAAAATTTTTGCACTTTGACCGGGATGCAAGGTTTCATGTGAAACAGCGACAAATTGTACCGAATAACCGGTCAATGCAAACATCGCCTCCACATCGGCTTTCACGTCGTAGAAATCAACCGCGCGTTCTTTTTCGCTCCATTGTTCTGTGGCAACATTGCCTAATGCTAAACCTGCCAACATTTTCTCTTGCAACGTTTCGCCATCTTTTTGGACAAACCGCAAACCCGATTCAAATAAACGCACGCGCGTTTGTTGACGATTCGTGTTGTGCAAGGCTGCTGTTAATAAGCCGCCCCATAATGTGGTTCGCATCACCGCCAAATCCGCAGAAATGGGATTTTGCAAACGAATAAACTCCGCACTTGGCGCAATCGCTTTTTGCAAAGCCTCATCGACAAAACTGTAAGTAATTGCTTCTTGATAACCGCAGTCAACGAGCAAATCTTTCACGCGATCCAAATCTAAAACGTTTTCAGTTGCTTGATTCAACGCGGAACGCACTAAAATTTGATTGTTAGGCAAATTGTTGTAGCCATAAATACGCGCAATTTCTTCAATCAAATCCGCTTCAATAGCAATGTCGAAACGAAAACTCGGGGGCGTGATTTTCCAACCGTCAGCTTGCGCGGTAACGTGCATTCCTAAACGCTGCAAAATGCTTGTGACGATTTCATTTTCAAACGGAATGCCTAAAATTTTATTGAGTTTTTCTTGGCGCAATAAAATTGGCTCACGTTTCGGCAATTCTGCTTGTGTCGTAACATCGGTAATTTCGCCCGCTTGCCCGCCGCAAATGTCTAAAATCAATTGCGATGCACGTTCAATGGCGCGGTTTTGCAATTCAAAATCCACACCGCGTTCAAAACGGTGTGACGAATCGGTATGCAAACCAAATTGACGCGCTTTGCCAGCAATCGCCAGCGGTGTGAAAAACGCACATTCTAAAAAGACTTTGGTTGTTTCTTCATGAACAGCCGAATAATTACCCCCCATTACGCCTGCAAACGCTAATGCACTTTCATCGTCGGCAATTACTAAACTTTTTTCGTCAAACATAATCGTTTGATTGTTTAATAATTCTAAGGTTTCGCCATTCGTTGCGTAACGAACAGTAATACCACCGGCTAATTTTGCTGCGTCAAAAACGTGCAACGGCTGACCCAATTCGAGCAGCACATAATTGGTCACATCAACTAATGGACTGAGCGAACGCAATCCGCTACGACGCAAGCGTTCTTGCATCCAGAGCGGTGTTTGCGCTTTGTTATTTACGCCTGAAATTAACCGACCTAAATAACGTGGACAAGCGTGTGCCGCGTCAACAGTCACGGTTAATTTTTCTGAATGTGTAACAGCAACAGGTTCAATTACGGCAATATTCAAAGCCATTTGATTTAAAACGGCAACTTCACGCGCCACGCCTTCAACACTCAAGCAATCAGCGCGATTTGGGGTTAAATCGACTTCAATGCTGTTGTCATCGAGTTGCAAATACTCACGAATATCTGTGCCGACAGGCGCATCAGCAGGTAATTCCATTAAGCCTTCAGCTTCGGCGACTAATCCTAATTCTTTTGCTGAGCAAAGCATCCCGAACGATTCAACGCCGCGCAATTTTGATTTTTTGATTTTGAAATCACCAGGCAACACTGCGCCGATAACCGAAGCAGGAATTTTCAAACCTGCACGCACATTTGCCGCGCCGCACACGATTTGTAACGGTTCTGCTTCGCCGACATTGACTTTGCAAACGCGCAATTTGTCTGCATCAGGATGCTGTTCGGTTTCTAATACTTCACCAACGACTACGCCACTAAATTGCGCTGCAACAGGCTCGACTGCATCGACTTCCAAACCTGCCATCGTGATTTGTGCAACGAGTTCTTCCGTGCTGATTGCTGGATTAACATACGTTCTTAACCAAGATTCACTAATTTTCATAAACGTCCCTGCCTTAGTTAAATTGTTGTAAAAATTTCAAATCGTTTTCGAAAAATAGCCGCAAATCGTTAATGCCGTAACGCAACATGGCTAAACGTTCTACGCCCATTCCGAATGCAAAACCGCTGTATTTTTCGCTGTCGATTTTGACGGCTTTGAAAACTTCAGGATGAATCATGCCGCAGCCCATCACTTCGAGCCAGCCTGTGTGAGAGCAAACTCTGCAACCTTCGCCTCCGCACATGACGCATTCAATATCGACTTCGGCAGACGGTTCGGTGAATGGAAAATAAGACGGACGGAAACGAACTTGAATATCTTTTTCAAAAAACGCGCGTAAAAATTCATACACCACGCCTTTCAAATCCGCAAAACTTACATCGGTATCGACTAGAAAACCTTCGACTTGGTGAAACATCGGCGTGTGCGTAATGTCCGAATCGCAACGATAAACGCGACCTGGTGCAATCACTTTCAACGGTGGTTGTTCAGATTCCATCACCCGAATTTGCACGGGTGAGGTATGCGTTCTCAAAACGCGGTGTACGTCAAAATAAAACGTATCGTGCATCGCGCGTGCGGGATGATGGGCAGGAATGTTTAAGGCTTCAAAATTATGATAATCGTCTTCAATTTCAGGGCCTTCGACGACTTGGAAACCCACGCTTGCAAAAATTTTGTTAATGCGGCGCAATGTCGTTGTCACGGGATGCAAACCACCCACTTTTTGTCCGCGACCTGCAAGTGTTACGTCAATGCGTTCACTCGCTAATCGCGCCGCTAAAGCGGCTTGTTCGAGTTCGATTTTTTTTGCGTCCAATTTTTCTTGAAACGCATCTTTGACTTGATTGATAACTTGCCCAGCGTCGCGGCGTTCTTCGGGTGGCAATGCGCCGAGTTCTTTCATTTGAGCGGTAAAAATGCCTTTTTTACCTAAATACTGGACACGAATAGCATCAAGGCTAGTCAAATCAGTGGTGGCAGCAAGCGCGTCTAATGCCTGTGCGGTAAGAGCTTCTAAATTAGCGGACACGGGAAAACTCGCGGTAAGTTTAAAAAATATATGTTTTTAGGTATCTGTATATACAAAAAAATCTGCCCACTATTTCAAGTCAGGCAGATTTTTAGGGTTAAAACCGAAACTGAAAATTAAAGCGAACTAACGTTTGCTTTGGCAATTTCAGCGATTTTACCGAATGCGTCAATATCACGAACTGCAATATCCGCCAAGACTTTACGATCGATTTTCACGTTCGCTTTCGTCAAACCGTTGATTAAACGGCTGTAAGAAATGCCGAACATACGCGATGCCGCGTTGATACGCACAATCCATAATGCACGGAATTGACGTTTTCTTTGTTTGCGATCGCGGTACGCATATTGACCCGCTTTGATTACCGCTTGTTTTGCAACGCGATAAACGCGGCTTCTTGCGCCGTAGTAACCTTTTGCTTGTTTAAGAATTTTTTTGTGTCTTGCTCTGGCTGTAACGCCACGTTTTACTCTAGGCATGATTTATCTCCGATTATTAAAGGTAAGGAATCATGCGGTTTGCCATGCGTAAATCTGAAGCGTGTACATGGTTTGGCGAGCGCAATTGTCTTTTTCTTTTGGTTGTTTTTTTCGTCAAAATATGACGACGGTGTGAGTGACCACACTTAATACCGCCGTTGCCGGTACGCTTAAAGCGTTTCGCAGCACCGCGATTGGTTTTGATTTTTGGCATTTGTTTGCTCCAAATGAATTAAAAGAATCCCTGAAAAAAGTTCGTTTAGGCAAAATGCGGTGGCCTAAACAAAACAAAAAGTCGCACCACCTTGTGCGACTTGTACGACTATTTTTTCTTTTTCGGTGCCATGACCATAACCATTTGTCGCCCTTCCATTTTAGGAAACTGCTCAACAATTGCCAAATCGTCCAAATCCTTTTCAATACGCTTCAAGACATCCATGCCCAATTCCTTATGCGCCATTTCACGACCACGATAACGCAGAGTAATTTTGGTTTTATCGCCTTCGGTGAGGAATTTAATCAAATTTTTCAATTTAACTTGGTAATCGCCCTCATCCGTTCCAGGTCGGAATTTGATTTCCTTAATCTGGATTTGCTTTTGATTTTTCTTCGCAACAGCGAGTTTTTTACTTTGCTCAAACTGAAATTTACCGTAGTTCATAATTTTACAAACCGGCGGATCTGCATTCGGTGAAATTTCCACTAAATCTAAATCCGCGTCATAAGCTATTTTTTTAGCTTCGTCTAACGGAATGATACCTAATGATTCACCATCTGCACCTGTGACTCTCACCCGCCGAGCGGTGATCATGTCGTTTAAGCGCGTTTCATCTTTTTTCGCAGCGATACCTTAATCCTCCACGTTAATTATTCTTTGTTTGCGATAACTTGCGCGAGTTTTGCGCTAAAGTCTTCTATCGACAAACTACCTAAATCCTCACCCTTCTGAGTGCGTACCGTCATTTTTTGTTCTTCTAATTCTTTGTCACCGATGATGACAAGATACGGCACTCGTTGCATAGAATGTTCGCGGATTTTAAACCCGATCTTTTCATTTCTCAAGTCTATTTTGACGCGAATGCCTTGAGATTCCAATGATTTAAACACTTGTTGTGCATAATCGGCATGACGATCGGCAATTACCATCACCATCACTTGCACCGGTGACAGCCATGTAGGGAACGTTCCCGCATGCTGTTCAATTAAAATTCCCGTGAAGCGTTCAAGCGAACCTAAAATTGCGCGATGTAGCATTACCGGCACTTGGCGCGAACCATCTTCGGCAACAAAACTTGCGCCTAAACGTCCTGGCATTGAAAAATCGACTTGAATTGTGCCGCATTGCCAAACGCGACCGATACAATCTTTTAATGAAAATTCAATTTTAGGACCATAAAATGCGCCTTCGCCCGGTTGTAATTCCCAAACCAATCCTTTTGCATTTAAGGCAAGTTCTAACGCGGCTTCTGCTTTATCCCAAACTTCGTCACTACCAACACGATTTTCAGGGCGCGTCGAAAGTTTAATAATGACATCGTTGAAGCCAAAATCTTTATATACGTCGAAAAGCAATTCGATAAATGTGGCGACTTCTTCTTGAATTTGTGATTCAGCGCAGAAAATATGTGCGTCGTCTTGGACAAAATTTCTAACGCGCATCAAACCATGCAGTGTGCCAGACGGTTCGTTACGGTGACATGAACCAAATTCAGCCAAACGAATTGGCAAATCACGGTAACTTTTCATGCCTTGATTGAAAATTTGAACATGGCACGGGCAGTTCATCGGTTTAATCGCGTAATCCCGATTTTCCGAATGTGACGTAAAAATCATCGCACCGAATTTGTCCCAATGTCCTGATTTTTCCCACAACGAACGGTCAACGAGTTGCGGTGTTCTGACTTCGCCATAACCATTCACACGCAATTTTTCGCGGATGTATTGTTCAATTTGTTGGTAAATCGTCCAACCTTTTTCATGCCAAAACACCATACCAGGTGCTTCTTCTTGAATATGAAAAAAATCTAATGTTTTTGCTAATTTGCGATGATCGCGTTTTTCGGCTTCTTCCAAACGGGTCAAATAGGCTTGTAATTCTTTTTTATCTGCCCACGCTGTGCCGTAAATGCGTTGCAACATTTCGTTTTTCGCATCGCCACGCCAATATGCACCCGCGATTTTCATCAATTTGAATGCGCCTAATTTCCCTGTACTTGGAACATGCGGACCACGACATAAATCGGTGAAATTGCCTTGATTATAAAGCGATAAATCTTGGTCAGCTGGAATAGATTCAATGATTTCAGCTTTATATTTCTCACCTTGATTTTTGAAAAAATTCACCGCTTCGTCACGCGATAAAACTGAACGCAAAACAGGGATATTTTCAGCAACCAATTGCTGCATTTTCGCTTCAATTTTTTCTAAATCTTCGGGCGTAAACGGACGCGAATAGGCAAAATCATAGTAAAAACCGTTTTCGATGACAGGACCGATGGTGACTTGTGCTTCAGGACATAATTGTTTGACTGCTTGTGCTAATAAATGCGCGGTGGAATGGCGAATAACATCAACACCTTCATCGTCTTTGGCTGTGATAATTTGCAGTTGTGAATCTGTTTGAATAATCGTGCTGGCATCAACAAGTTTTCCGTTGACTTTTCCAGCAAGCGTGGCTTTGGCAAGCCCTGCGCCGATAGATTGAGCAACTTCAAGCACGCTAAGTGGTGCGTCGTAATTTCGTTGAGAACCGTCTGGGAGCGTAATAACTAACATTGTTGAAAACCGTTAAGTAGCACAATAAAAAAAAGCACTGACCAGCAGTGCTTTATTTGTTTGGTAGGCACGAGTGGACTCGAACCACCGACCCCCACCATGTCAAGGTGGTGCTCTAACCAACTGAGCTACGCGCCTGAAATCTTGCAATTTCAATGCAGCAATTATACCAATTGATTCGTTTTTCGCAACTTTTTTATCTTTTGGTGCAACGCCATTGAAATTTAAATTCGGATTTAAAGTTTTTAGGATGGAAGGCAAGCCTTTATAATGACACTTTAACTTTTTAATCTTTTGAGGAAAAAATGGCAGTTTATAGCACCAATGAATTTAGATCTGGCTTAAAAGTCATGTTAGATAACGACCCCTGTGCAATTATCGAAAATGAATTTGTAAAACCGGGCAAAGGACAAGCCTTTAATCGTGTCAAAATCCGCAATTTAAAAACCGGTCGCGTTATCGAACGTACCTTTAAATCTGGCGAAACACTCGAAGGAGCAGACGTTGTCGATATGGAAATGCAATATTTGTATAACGATGGCGATTATCGCCATTTCATGATGCAAGATACGTTTGAACAATATCAAGCGGATGCAAAAATTGTCGGTGACGCAGGTTTATGGTTAAAAGACCAAGACATGTGTACAGTCACGTTATGGAATGACGCGCCACTTGCGGTCACGCCTGCCAATTTCGTGGAATTGGAAATTGTCGAAACTGATCCCGGCGTGCGTGGTGATACTTCAGGCGGTGGCGGTAAACCTGCGAAATTATCAACCGGCGCAGTGGTTCGCGTGCCATTATTTGTGGCGCAAAATGAAGTTATCAAAGTTGATACCCGTACTGGCGAATACATTTCGCGCGTCAAAGAATAAGCCAGCGTGCAAAATTCAACACCACTGAATTGGCAACCAAGCTGTTCGATTGAATTATTGCACCGCAGAGCGCGAATGCTGCAATGTATTCGCGCTTTTTTTGCGGCGCGTAATGTGCAGGAAGTGGAAACTCCCCTGCTCAGTCACGCCAGCGGCACCGATGCACAACTTGCGTTTTTCACATCCACTTACGAAACACCGCCCTATTCTCAGACGTTATTTCTGCAGACATCGCCCGAATTTGCGATGAAACGGTTATTAGCCGCAGGCAGTGGTTCGATTTATCAAATTTGCAAAGCCTTTCGTAATGGCGAGGCTGGACGTTTTCACAATCCTGAATTCACCATTTTGGAATGGTATCGCGTTAGATTTGATTTAGCGCAATTGATGGAAGAAGTAGAAGCCTTATTTGATATTTTGTTTGATGGACGATTAAACGCCCCTCAACGAGTGAGTTATCAAACCGTCTTTGAGCAATACACCGGTTTGAATGCACTCATTTTTTCTTACACGGATTATTGTACTTACGCTAATCAAAATGATTTAAGTGATGCAATTGCCTTGTGTGGGCAAAATCACGCCTTGTGGTTAGATTTCTTGTTTAGCTTTTGCGTGCAACCGTATTTAGGCAAGAATGGTTTGTGTTTAGTTTACGGTTATCCCGCGTGTCAATCGTCGTTAGCGCGATTGAATGCAGAAAATCCGTTAATGACCGAGCGCGTCGAAATATTTATGAATGGTATTGAATTAGGAAATGGTTTTTATGAATTAGCCGATGCTGACGAACAAAATCGCCGGTTTGATTCTGAAATTCAAATCCGCCAACAAGAAAATTTGCCCGTAGCGGTCAAAGATGAACGTTTGTTAGCTGCCTTGAAAAACGGTTTGCCTGATTGCTCAGGCATTGCGCTAGGATTGGATAGAATATTGATGGTCTTAACGAACTCAACCGCGATTGCTGACGTAGTGAGTTTTGATATTACTCGCGCTTAATTATCTACTTTAGAGATGCCGTCTAATGACCAATTCGCGAAATCTGAAGCACCGCTGGTATCATCGCCATTTTTATAACTGATTCGACACACATATTTATGTTTTTTAGCTGCCGCGCCCTCATGCGACACATCGGCTTCGGCACTAACAACGTATTCATAATTACCCAAACTCCACGCATTTAACGGTTTTTCCGGTAATGTCACTGTCGTTTTTTCATCCAAACTGGCTTTAAGATGTGCATTGCAATGTTGGAAGGCAAATTCTGTCATCGGCGATGATTGAGAAATCATGCTGCCTTGATCTTTACTGTCGATTAAAAATAAATCCGATGCGGCGACTTCTTTTGCTTTGGGAATCAGAACTTCGCGTTGCAACAGAACTAAAGCAATCACGGAAGCAATTAACGCAAAAAGTTTTTTCTTACTCATTTGGTTCATAAAATCACTGTTTTAAAAAGGTTAATAAGGTGTGAATTGTACGCGCTAAAGGTTGGATTCGACATTAAAATCAATAGCCCTCCACATCGAGTTGCAATTCATGCAACGGCGTGTCAATGCGATGCACCGCTGAAATCACCTCTCCATCGTCATACAAGTCAAGAATCCGATAACCGGGCGGCGTTCTATCCATACTAAAATTTGCGCTGTTGAGCGAAAATTGAAAACAGGTCGATGGTGTGCCAAAAACAGCGACATTACCGAATTTTTTATCCATTTCTTGATGAATATGTCCCGTGGTAATAACGCGCATAGTAGGATAACGCGCCACCATATCTAAAAACGCCTGACTATTTTCAATCGTCATCGTGTCTAACCACGCGCTACCGGTTGGTAAACAATTATGATGCACTGCACATACCGTAAATAAATCACGGTGTTCTTTTAAACATGCTTCCAAAAAATCCAACTCTGACTGAGCTAATCGACCGGCTTCACTGTGTAAAATTTGGCTATTGAGCGTGACAATTTGCCATTTTCCCCACACAGTTTGTTTGCGACAATTTACCAGCGGCGTGTTCAAAACTTGCTGCATTAACGAATAATCATCATGATTTCCCGATAAACATAAAGTTGGGATTTTGTGCGTTTCAATTTTATGCAAAATACGCTGATAACTTGCTGTGCAAGGTGATTGTGCTAAATCACCGGATAATAACAGCACGTCGTATTGGGCGCGTTGTTCAAAAGCATGTGCTAAAACAGTGTGAAAATAATGCTCCGTGTTCACACCCAACAAGGTGCTTTCTGGTGTAGGTAAAACGTGTAAATCAGTCAGTTGTAATATGGACAAACAAGGCGATTTCATTCAACGATTACTCAATGGTTTTGAAAAGAATTTTAGAATTTCGTTGCGGATTATAAAGGGCTTTAAGAAAATCAGGAACTTTTGCCCATTCGCATAATGAAAACCCACGCTCAACAAACCATTGCACTGTCTGTGTAGATAAGACAAATAATGTTTGTACACCGTGTTGTTTCGCCTGTGTTAAAGCCGTAGAAAATAAACGTTGTCCGCGTGCGCCACCTTGATAATCTTTATGCACCGCAAGACACGCTAACACGGCATAGTTTTCCGGCGCAAGATGCAATGCCGTACAACCGATAATTAACCCATCGCGCTCAATAACCACATAATCGGCGATTTCCATTTCAATTTTTTCACGCGAGCGTTTTGCCAAAATGCCGCGTTGTTCAAGTGGTTTTATCAACTCCAAAATGCCGCCAATATCGTTTAACGTCGCGGCACGGCAAATTTCATAAGGTGCAGAACTGATTAACGTTCCAACACCGTCGCGGGTAAATAATTCCAATAACAACGCACCATCGAGATGACGATTTAATAAATGCACACGCGCAATTCCCGCATTACAGTTCTCAATTGCTGCCTGTAACGGCTGGCGCATAATGTCGGGTAAAGTGTCGTTTTGTTCTAATAACGCATTAGCCTCTTCGGTCGTCAATTGAGCAATCAAATTTCCGTTTGCATCGATGCAACTTTGTTCGGTAAGAAAAATCAATTTTTCCGCATTTAATGCAATTGAGAAAGCCGTAGCGACTTGTTCAGCAGATAAATTAAATACATCGCCGCTCGGCGAATACCCAATGGGTGAAATTAAAACTAAATTATTTTGTTCAAGTTGTGCGTGAATGGCATCGCTGTTAATGCGACGCACCGCGCCAGTATGTGTGTAATCAATGCCGTCAATGACACCAATAGGTTTTGCAACCACAAAATTGCCCGACGCAACTTTAAGTTCAGCATTTGCCATCGGTGAATTTGCCAATCCCATTGAAAGCAATGCTTCAATTTCAACACGCACCAAACCAGCGGCTTCTTTTACACATTGCAACGCCACATCGTCGGTAATTCGCAACCGATTATGAAATCGGGCAGGATGATTGAGTTTTTGTAAACGCGCATCGATTTGTGGACGAATGCCATGCACCAAAACCAAACGAATGCCTAAACTACTGAGTAATGTAAAATCATGAATCAGATTTTGAAATGACTCATCTTGCAACGCTTCGCCACCGAAATTGATGACAAACGTTTTATGACGATGCGCTTGAATATAAGGCGATGAACCGCGAAACCAGTGGACGAAATTATTATTTATCACAATTGTTCTAACGCCACTTTCACATCTTTCAAAACACTAGTCCAATCACCACGTTCCGACTGACGGAACAAACGCATACTTTTATACCAAACCGAATCATTGCGTTCTAACAACCATCGCCAATCTGGCACTTTCGTAATCAATGTCCACACTGATAAATTCAACGCCCCCGCCAAATGTGCGGGCGCAGAATCCACCGTAATCAATAAATCCAACGCGCCCAACAATGCCGCTGAATCGGTAAAATCATGAATAAACGGCGCGGCATCCAAAATCGTCACACCATCGGGACAATTTTCTAATTCTTTTTTAGCTTTTTCGCCCAATTGCAAACTGATAAAGGTGACATTTTTGATACTCGCAAATGCGGATAATTCGGAAAAAGCAATTGAACGATTTGCGTCATTGGCATGAACCGGATTACCTGCCCATACTAAACCGACACGTTTATGTTCTACTGAAATATGTTGATTGAGCCAGTTTTTCCACCACGTCACTTTTGTATCGTCTACCGACAAATACGGCACATTCAACGGGACTGTTTCCAATGTCGTTTGAAACCAATACGGCAACGCTAACGGAAATACCCAAAAATCATAAACTGTCTGATGCTGTTCGCCATTGTCTAAAACACGCGCAACCCATGGAATCGTTTTAAATAATTCCACCAACGGCTTTATCACCAATACCCAAACTTTCGCGCCAACGGCTTGCAAATGCTGGGCATAACGCACAAATTGAATCATGTCGCCCAAACCCTGTTCGGAATGAATTAAAATCGTTTTACCTTGTAATGGCTCACCTTGCCATTGTTTAGCGGTCAAATTCGGTTGCTTGGGTTTACTCGGATTAGCGTTTTCAGGATGATAAAACCATTGATATTGCGCCCAACCTTCTTTTAATCGCCCCGATAATAGCAAGAGCAACGCAAAATTATAATGTGCATCGATAAACTGTGAATCCTGTTGCAACGCGGTAACAAAATGTTGTTCGGATTCTGCGAATTGCGACTTATTTTTTAATATGAGAGCCAAATTACTGTGCGCTTTAGCCTGATTGAAATCAATTGAAATTGCTAGTCGATAACTTTCTTCAGCCTCTTCAACACGCAGCAGTTTTTGCAATGTCACCCCGTAATTGTAACGCGCTTCAGCATAATCAGGACGTAAAATAAGGGCTTTTTGATAACTTAGCTTGGCTTCGTTAAAACGCGTTAATTTTTCTAACGTAATCCCCAAGTTATTATGCGCGACAGCAAGATTGGGCGAGATTTTCAAGGCTTGCCGCAAACATTTTTCAGATTCGTCTAAACGATTTTGTTTTTGATAAGTATTGCCTAAATTGCTCCATGCTTCGGCATCGTTCGGCGACAAATCGGCAGCCATTTGTTTTGCATCTAAAGATTCGTTAATTTTACCAATAGCTTGCAACACCGCGCCTAAAACTTTCCAACCAAAACCGTGTTTCGGAAACCGTTTAATGACATCTCGCGCTAAATTTTCCGCTTCTGCGTATTGGCGTTGATTGTATAACGCTGCGAGCGTATTGATTTCATCCTGCATAGGTGCAGCGACCGCACGCACGGGCAATTTTTTTGTGGCTTTGAATGGCATGTTTTTTTTCATGACAAATCAGAAGTTAGGCTTTTCGAATATAAAACGTTTGCACATTGTCATGTTTTGTTACAGTAATAATTTCGTGTGACACCTGCTGACAATACACGCCAAAATCCAAATGTGCCGCGGGGTCAGACACCAAAATCTTGACCACTTCCGCAGAATTTAATTGGTTCAAGGCTTGTTTAAGTTTTAATAACGGCATCGGGCAATTTAAACCAACTGCATCAATTTCAAGAGTAAATGACATCATAAATTTTAACGACTCACCGCACGGTTTTTATCTCGAATCCACTCGCTCCATGAACCCGCATACAATTTAGAACCTTTTAATCCTGCATATTCCATGGCTAATAAATTATGACTTGCCGTCACGCCTGAGCCACAATAATGCACCACATTTTCCGATGCGGTTTTATCTATCAAGGAATTGAATTCAGCGTGTAATTTTTCTGGTGATAAAAACAAACCTTGAGCATCTAAATTCAATTGAAACGCGCGATTCAACGCATAAGGAATATGTCCCGCCACAGGGTCAATCGGTTCAACCTCGCCACGATAACGTTCAGGCAGCCGTGCATCAATTAAACAAATGGTTTTTTGCGCCAGCGCGTTTTGCACTTGCAGCGCATTTAACCATAACGAATTATCCAAATAAGGTCTAAACATTGTTGCTTTGACACGCGGTAACACAGTGGTCACATCATAATGTTTTTGCCAATGTTGAATGCCGCCATTTAACACCGCCACTTTTTCATGTCCTAACCAGCGTAACAACCACCACAAACGTCCCGCAAACACGCCACCGGCATCGTCATACACCACAACTTGATTGTGATTTGAAATGCCCCACGCGCCTAATTTTTCTGCCAACACTCTAAAATCCGGTAACGGGTGACGACCGGTAAAATCCGTAATAGCTGACGATAAATCATGGTCTAAATGTGCATAACGGGCGTTTGGAATATGTCCGTGTCGATAAGCAAAGCCACCTAATTCGGTATTTGCCAATGAAAAACGACAATCGACAATGACCCAATCAGGATGATTACGATTTTGGTGCAGCGTTTCTGCTGAAATCAGCGTTGAATAAGTCATAATTTAAATCTCCAAAATAATTTTGCCGATATGCTGGCTGCTTTCCATGAGCGCGTGAGCGTTAGCGGCATCAGCCAGTGAAAACGTCGTGTGAATAATCGGTTTAATTTGCCCTGTGGCTAAAAGTGGCCACACGTTTTTATACAGTTGTTGAGCAATTCGCTCTTTAAACTCATCATCTCGCGCTCGGAGTGTCGAGCCAGTTAGCGTCAGACGTTTGAGCAGAATCGGTAATAAATTTATGTGGGCTTTCACGCCATTTTGCAACGCAATCTGCACCAATCGCCCATCAAAAGCGAGACATTCTAAATTGCGCGGCAAATAATCGCCACCCATCATGTCGAGAATAACATTCACGCCTTTTTTTTCTGTTGCCTGCAAAACCGCTTCGACAAAATCGTGTTCGCGGTAGTTAATGGCAACGCTTGCACCCAATTCTAAACAACGGACGCATTTTTCTTGCGAACCGGCGGTGACGATAACCTTTGCGCCAAACGCGGTGGCGAGTTGAATCGCCGTTGTGCCGATACCGCTACTGCCACCATGAACCAATAACGTTTCGCCTTGCAATAATTGAGCGCGGTCGAATACATTGCTCCACACGGTGAAAAAAGTTTCCGGTAATGCTGCCACTTGCACAAACGTTAATCCGTCAGGAATGGGCAAACACAATGCCGCCGATGCTAAACAATATTCGGCATAGCCACCGCCTGTGACTAACGCACAAACAGTGTCGCCTCTGTTTAAATTTGTCACCGCCGAACCCAAGGCAACAACCGTTCCCGCAATTTCCAATCCTAAAATATCCGACGCGCCAACAGGCGGCGGATATAAACCTTTACGCTGCATAATATCGGGACGATTCACACCTGCCGCCGCAACTTTGATTAAAACTTGGTATGCAGCCGGTTCTGGAATTGGGCGTTGCGCGAGTTCTAAGGTTTCGTTTTTAATGTCTATGACGTTCATAATCCCTCGTAAATCTGCTATCTTTGGTCATTATTTTTCATTTCCATTTTATTCTGCATGAATTCTTCTCGTTCTGTTTCTATTATCGCACCGGCACGGTTGCACATGGGTTTTTTAGATTTAAGTGGCGCGTTAGGGCGGCATTTTGGCAGCATTGGCGTGGCGTTAAATGAACCGGTGACACGTCTTGAAATTACCGTTTCCAAACAACGCACCCTAACCGGTTTGGCAAATCCGCGAGCAGAAAAATGTTTAAGTGCCTTTTGCGAAACCTTTAACGTTTCAGATGCGTTGCATCTTGACGTTATCGAGGCAATTCCTGAACACGTTGGTTTAGGTTCAGGCACGCAAATGGCATTAGCGGTCGGAGCGGGTTTAAATGCGTTTTACGATTTAAAATTGAGTGTGCGCGAAATTGCCGCCGTGATGGATAGAGGTTTGCGATCGGGAATTGGTATTGGCATTTTTGAACAAGGTGGTTTTGTGGTTGATGGCGGACGTGGCGAAAATACCATTACGCCACCGATGCTGGCACATTTTGATATTCCCGAAAATTGGCGATTTATTCTCGTATTTGACCAACGCGGACAAGGACTGCACGGGCAACAAGAAATTCAAGCCTTTGAAACGTTGCCGCCCTTTCCGCGCCACGATGCTGAACGTTTAAGTTATTTGTTGTTAATGCAAGCTCTGCCTGCGATTGCCGAAAATGATTTGATGCGTTTTGGCGACGTGATTACCGAATTACAACGCACGGTCGGCGAACATTTTGCACCCGCTCAAGGCGGCGTATTTACCAGTTCCGATGTCGCGCAAGCCATGCACTGGTTAGCTGAACGTGGCGCAGTCGCAATTGGGCAAACGTCTTGGGGACCAACAGGATTTTGTTTGATTGACGATGAAACGGTAGAAAACTTATCACAACAAGTGCGTACTGTTTTTGCAGCCACACCGTTGCAATTTAGTGTCGTCAGTGCGCGAAATCGTGGCGGCGAAGTGATGGTTAATTTTTAAACGTGTAATGTTGCAGCCCTAGTGATTTTAGCCATTTTTCACCGTTTTTTTCTTTGAGCATGGCAATGGTTGCCGCACTGCCGGCGACCACACATAAATCAGCAACCACGCTAACCGCGGCTAAATGACGCACTGGATAACCGTTTTTTGGATTCAAAATATGCCCGTAACGCACGCCGTCAATCACCATGCAACGTTCGTAATCGCCGCTGCTGGCTAATGCACCGGTTTTTAATTTCAATGTTTTCCACACTTTCGATTTATCGCGCGGATGTTGAATACCAACGCGCCACGCGCTGCCGTCAGGATGTGCGCCGATGATTTTGATGTCGCCGCCTAAATTTACAATCCCGTGTAAAACGCCGGCTTCTAAACACAACGTTGCCGCTCTATCAGCGGCGTATTCTTTCACGATGCCGCCAAAATCGATTTCCATGTCAGCTTGCGAAAAACTTAGCGTCGAATTTTCCCAGTAAATGTGTTGCCAACCAATTTTTTTTAGCAAAGTTTGAATCGTTTTATCGTCGGGCAAAATGTTCGTATCAAATCGCCATGCACGGCGCAAAATCCCTGAGGTAATATCAAATAAACCGTCGCTAAGTTCGTAACAGGTTTGTGCGTAATTCAATAAGCTCGCCGTTTCCTCATCGATTGAAATCGAGCCACCTAACGCCGCGACTTGATTTATTTTGGCTAAAAAACTGTCTGCGCGATAACGCGAATATTTATGCTCTAATCGATAAACATCCGCCATCACCCGTTGCGCGATTTGTTGAGCCAATTCTGGCGTTTGGGCGTAAAGCTGTAATTCGCACGGACAACCCATCGCCGAAAATTGAAAGACGAAATTAGAAGGCATACGACCACGTTGCCGATAACCCGCCGTCACGCGGTAATTGATAGCCGTTCACGTCATCATGAACCGGTTGCAGCCATTCAAAACTTAAACGATTGCCTTGCAAACTGCCGTTTGGCATTGATGCGTTAATGCCAAAACCAACATCGACAAATCGTCCTCCATAATTGCTACCATAATCCATTGAACCGATTTGATGATAAACACCGTTATACGCGCCGCGGAGCGCACCTTGCATCGTGTAAACGCCTCGCACCGATGTAGCTAACCAGTTCGTCCAACTATAACTGCCCCACGTTGTTGCTTGAAAAATGTCACCTAACGCAAAACCTGAGTTGTTATGCGATGCTAAACGTTTTGTGCCGTTCAATTGCCCACCAAATGTCCAATCATCGATGTTAGCGATATAAGTGACAGCGGGCTTAAAATCCCACGTTCCACTGCCTAATTGCATTCCGTAATGAATAAACCCTAAATCTTGCTGATGTATATCACGCAAATGAATTGCCGAATCTCCCGTCGGTGCAGTCCCGCCTAAACTGAGATTGATTTGTTCTATGTCAGTTTTAAATACATTAAACAGTGCATACATTCCCGTATCACCCACGCCGCCCGTGGTGTGTTCATGCTCCGAATGAACAATTGCTGCCCCCATCGCGCTTGTCATGGGAGGTGACGCGGGCGCACCATCTAATGGACGCATTGACATGTGCATATCCATAAATTGCGGCATCAACATCAATGTTAACCAATCCGTTGGCGCGTACATCAACTCTAGCATGTGCATATTCATGCTCATGTCTTGTGGTGTCACAAAACATTTTTGTGGCGCACAGGCTTGATTTACTAACGTTGCATCGTTGACGGGACTTGTGCCATTTTGAGTGTTGCCTGCTTGATTTGCATACATATAACGATAACCGACCATTATATCCCCTGCATTCGGTAAAACGTGGTCAAACATCACACCCGCCGGTGCAGCAGTGTGATGATGTTCGTGATGTTGGGAATGTTCTGAGTGTGTAGAATTAGCCACTGATAACGTCGCTAAATCGACCTTTAACGCCGCATTCACCAAATAACCACTAAAATCAGCGTAACTCCCTTCGCCACCACCGCCTAATTTCAAACTACCCGCGTGGGTGTAATATTCTGCGCCCGCTTGCAATTCTAAGCCTTTGGCAAATTTTTTAGTAATCGTTAAACCGCCACTTAACGCGCCATAACCGGACAAACGGTAATCACTTGAATAATTTTGCGGCAATAATTTAGGGTTGTAATCTGTTTTAACGGGATTACCATCTGCATCAAATGTGACGGTACTTGCGGCTTGTTTGGAAATTAGATAGGGTGCATAAAAATTTGCCGCTGTTTGCGAATAATAACGCACGCGCGGCGTAATCGACCAGCTCTGACCAATGGGTTGAATCCAATCACCTGAAATCGTGTGAGCGTTAATCCCCCAATCATCGTGATAAAACCGATAATCTAAATGCAACGCCGCATCGAGTGTGTCAATATGTTGCACATAACGCAGATTTTCCGTCCATTGTTGACGTTCATTTGGTCGTTGTTCTAAAAATGCCAACATACTCGCGTTTAATTGCCCATCTACGCCAACTTTCTGATTGGGATCAACAAATAAAATGGCGGTTGTTTTATAGGGATTTGCCATGTAACCACTGCTAGTGGTGTAACTAACACTACCTTCGACAAGTGCAGATTTATTTAAAACTTGGGTTATTCCTAAACTTCCTGCCCAATCTTCTTTTGATCCGGTCAATAATTTCACGCCACTCGACAACGATTGCACGCGCGTGCCGAAGGTACTTTTTTCAATGTACGGCGCGGCATCATGATCGAGCATTGCCTCAGTATTGCTTGCTGTGTAACTTGCACCAAAATTCACACTGGTAAGTTTTTGATTAAAATCCAATCGACCGCTGACATTACCAAAACTAGAATTGTAATCATTTTCTGCTGATGTCCCTGCCCCCACGTCTAAACTTGCTTCGTCCCAATCATAGCCAACGCGAAAATCCCCTTGTTTGCGTGTTTCAGGTGAAGCGGATGAGAGAGTTTGAACAAGTTGATTGTTTTGGGTGAATTTGCCGGTTTTTGTATCTTGTTGCAATGGATTGAATTGACTATCCACAAATACATTTTTGTTTTGTAAAAACGGTGACGCGCCACTGAGAATATTTGGTGCGATTTGGCGTTGCCGATTTCCGCCAAAAGCTAACGGTGCAGTATCTATTTGCGTTGCGCCACTCCATGTGTCTTGGGTGTAATTGAACGCCAAACGCACCCTATCGGCGAGTTTGAGTTTCGTACTATTTTGCAAACTGTCTACAGTAATCGGTTTTAGACCACTTTGGACATTAAATAAATTCCGTGCGCCTTCTTCATAATGCCCATATTGAAAATTAGTTTCTTCGTCGCTGGCGTAAACAGTTGTTAAAGGTAAAGCGAGTGCCGCCGCAGTTAAGGCTTTTAACGTTTTTTTACGCATCACTCACCTTCTAATGCTTCAACCCTTTGAAAACCGCGTGGCAATGCCAAACCACGTTTAGCGCGACCGCCCAAATAAGACGTAAGGTCTTGCGGTTTTAACGTCAAAACCCGTTTACCTGACATCACTTTCAATGCACTGTCAGGCGTTAAAATCGTAAACGCCGTGACAAAATCCGTTCCCGCTTGCAAATCATTTGCCGGAATTTGAATCAATTTGTTGCCTTTACCTTTAGGTAACGTCGGAATTTCACTTAACGGGAAAAGCAACAACCGACCTTGCGCGGTCACAACGGCTAATAAATTCGATTCATCGGCAGTTAATAAAGGCGATAACAAACGTTCATCATTTGCCAACGTCACTAAGGCTTTGCCGGCTTTATTTTTACTGGCTAATTCTTTCAACGGTGTTTTAAAGCCATAACCCCAATGATTCACCAAAATCACAAAATCGTCAGGATTGCCCGCGATTAAATGCGTAAATGTCGCACTTTCGGGTGGATTAAAACGTCCTGTCAACGGTTCACCTTGCGTTCGTGCCGACGGTAAATCATGCGTCGTCGAACTATAAACACGCCCCGTCGAATCAAATAAATACACCGATTGCGTTGAACGAGTTTTAACCGCTGTTTGAAAACTATCACCAGCACGATAACTCAAACTTTCCACATCGATGTCGTGACCTTTTGCGGCACGAATCCAACCTTTTTGCGACACAATAACTGTTAGCGGTTCATTTGAAATTAACGCCGTATCATTCAAGGCTTGCGCGGCTTGACGAGAAACCAGTGGCGAACGTCTGTCGTCACCATATTGTTGCGCGTCTTGCTGCAATTCTTTTTTGATTAACTTTTTGAGTAACGTTTCAGAACCCAACGTTTTTTCGAGTGATTCACGTTCTGTATTCAGCGCGTTTTGTTCACCACGGATTTTGATTTCTTCGAGCTTAATCAAATGACGCAATTTCAATTCTAAAATCGCTTCGGCTTGAGTGTCACTTAATCCAAAACGCGAAATCAGCTCTTTTTTCGGTTCATCTTCATTGCGAATAATGGCAATCACTTCGTCAATATTCAAATACGCAATCAGCAAACCTTCCAAAATATGCAACCGTGCTAACACTTTGTTCAAACGATGTTGCAAACGACGACGCACAGTCTCCGTTCGAAATTCGAGCCATTCACTCAAAATTTCGCGCAAACTTTTTACTTGCGGACGACCGTCTAAGCCAATCATGTTCATATTGACGCGATAACTTTTTTCTAAATCGGTCGTAGCGAACAAATGTGACATGATTTCTTCGACATTGCCGCGTTTCGATTTGGGAATAATCAGCAAACGAGTTGGATTTTCATGGTCAGATTCGTCGCGCAAATCTTCGAGCATCGGCAATTTTTTAGCTAGCATTTGCGCGGCAATTTGTTCCATCAATTTTGAGCCAGAAACTTGATGCGGCAAGGCGGTGATAATAATTACGCCGTCTTCGAGTTGATATGTTGCCCGCATTTTGATTGAACCGCCGCCGGTGCGATAAATTTTTTGTATATCGTCGCGGTTACTGATAATTTCGGCTTCGGTTGGATAATCGGGTGCGTGAATGAACGTTAAAAGGGTTTCTAAATCCGTTTCGGGTGCATCGAGTAATTGCACGCACGCACTGACGATTTCGCGTAAATTATGCGGTGGAATATCCGTTGCCATACCAACGGCAATGCCCATGGTGCCGTTGAGTAAAATATTGGGCAAACGCGCGGGTAAACGCACCGGTTCTTTGAGCGAGGCATCGAAATTATCGCCCCATTCAACCGTGCCTTGTTCTAATTCGCTGAGTAGCGTGTTGGCATAAGGCGTTAAACGTGATTCGGTGTAACGCATGGCGGCAAACGATTTCGGATCGTCGGGCGAACCCCAATTGCCTTGCCCATCAACGAGCGTGTAACGATAAGAAAACGGTTGCGCCATTAAAACCATCGCTTCGTAACACGCTGAATCACCGTGTGGATGGTATTTACCTAACACGTCGCCGACCGTTCGCGCGGATTTTTTATATTTCGCCAGCGCGTTTAAGCCTAATTCTGACATCGCGTAAATAATGCGCCGCTGCACCGGTTTTAAACCGTCAGCAATATGCGGCAACGCTCTATCCAAAATCACATACATTGAATAATCGAGATAGGCTTTTTCGGCAAAATCTTTCAGTTGTTGTTGTTCAAAGGTATCGGCAAAGCTGACCATGTAAAGTATTTTCCTTGGGTTAAACGTTTGAAGTTAAAAACGCACGCATGTCGTCATTTTCAACACGTTGATAAATTTCCGTGACGGGAAGCGTTAAATCCACCGACGTAAACGTAATGTCATCATCGATATAATAAAAACTGGATTGCCAACCTTCTGATTTGCGGCAAACTTCAATTTCAACGCTATCTTGTTCAATCAAAACATATTCTTCTAAACTCGGAATGGTTTGATAAACACGGCGTTTTAACGTTTTATCGTATTTGCGTGTTGAACTGGATAACACTTCGATAATGATGCGCGGCGATTCGGTGTAATACTCATCTTCATCATCATTGCGACAAACCACCAAGACATCAGGATAAAAATATTTTTTGCCGGCATCGGCACGCACTTTAATGTCCGAACTGAACACTTCGCAGGGTGTATTTTCTAAATGTTGGTACAGTTTACTGGTTAAGACTGCAATAAGCCGCTGGTGATTTTTGCTCGCGCCAGCCATCGCATAAACTTCGCCATCAATGTATTCGTGTTTAATCTCGCTGATTTTTTCACCTTCGAGATAATCCTGCTCACTCATGTAATTTGAAACGTAATCAGGGGAACTCATTTTTTACTCCACGTCGCGCAATAACGCCAACATATCATCAACCGACATTTTGCCACTTAATTCTCCACCTTCTAGCAAACTATTTGCTAAATCACGTTTGTGATGATGCAGCGCAACGATTTTATCTTCAATAGTATCTTTGGCAACTAAACGATA
>Ga0265316_10001310_pt1 | contig 26783 bp, 22 predicted proteins | sample 4522metaG_FD_202092 | JGI IMG/M metagenome (GOLD analysis project Ga0265316, IMG submission 202092) | Rhizosphere microbial communities from Carex aquatilis grown in University of Washington, Seatle, WA, United States - 4-5-22 metaG | ecosystem: Host-associated > Plants > Roots > Rhizosphere >... | reverse complement strand
GGTGCCGCAGCGGCCGGTGCTGCGGGTGCCGCGGGTGCCGCTGCTGGTGCCGCAGGCGGCGCCTCGTCCTCGGCAGCGCCGGGCTGGGCAAACGCGGTCCCGCCCGATGCCAGCAGAGCCGCAACCGGGAGGGATGTGAAAAGCGAACGCAAGGCGACTCGGAATCTCGGGGGCGTGGTCGTTCTCATCAGGGGAACCTCGTTGGTTGTGCGTGCTCCCCAACCACCCAAGGCGGACAAGTGGGAAGCAGCAAAGGAGGGGGTGTTTGTACACCAATTCGCATTTCGTCGGCAAGGCGCCTTCACGTATCCTGGGGAGCTACCGAAGAATCCATGGAGCACCATTGCGCACATCCTTTCTGGCGTTGAGACGATGGGCGGCAACATAGCCACCACGCACAGAGAGTCTCCATCCCGCGGCCGCGGTTCAGCATATTGCGCCCCAAAGCCGGTTCGTGTCTGCGTAGCGCTGTTGTGGCTTTGCGGGCACCGTTCCCACCGGGCCGCTCTGGGGTGTTCAAGCGGCAAGAGAGAGTGATTTGCTCCGCGAAATTCACGGGGCTTTCCTTAAACGAATCGATGCTCGGCACGCGGACTAATACGTTCAGGGTTGCTGCTTCTGCGGAGGCCAGTCTGGCCTGTGGGCCGGGTTTGCTCGACCAGGTGGGGCAAGTGACCTGGCGCGTCGGTGGCGCGGCGCTGGCGCCGGTGGACGCCGCCGGGCATGCGGAACGACTTTTCTCCGGCGGCCGGCCCGACTATGCTTTGATGCATGTGGGCCGAGAGGCGAGCCCGCAAGTCGTGGAACGTATAAGCGAGACTGACCTGGCCGCGTTGTATCGAAAGCACGCGCCGGCCATCTATTCCCACTGTCGGCGGATGTTGCAGTCGCAGGCGGCGGCGCGGGATGCCACCCAGGAGGCGTTCATTCGCGTGCTCACGCGCGGGCCGGTGTTTCCCAACGACGAGGATGCCCTTCGCTACCTCTACCGTGTCTCGACGAACGTTTGCCTGAATCAGATTCGCGAGGTCAAGGTTCACTCGCGCGCGGCAGCAACCCTGCGGTTTCGACCTTCGTCCTCGGGATCGATCGAAGGACGGCACGCGGATCGCGAGTTCGTCACCGCCGTCATGGACCGCTGCGGTGAGGCAGGCGCGAGCGTGGCGGTCATGCACTACGTCGATGGCATGTCGCAGGTCGAGATTGCTGAAACCCTTGGAATCACAAGGCGGACGGTATTCAATCGGCTGCGCAAGATCGCAAGAATCGCGCGGGAACTGCTGGGCGTGGTGCCGCCCGAGGGTGACCCGAAGAGTAGGGAGGGGGAATCATGATGGATTGCGTTCGGCGCTTGGAGCTAGCGCGATGGGAGGCGACGCCAGAGGCTGAGCGATCCTCTGACGTGGGCGCCCACCTACGGACATGCGATCGCTGTGCGGCGGCCGTGGCAGAGTTGGTCGCGGCCCGTCAGGAGTTGTTCGGAATCGATCCTGAGGCGCAGAGCCTGATGGCAGCCCGCGCGATTCTGACCGCGGTGGCCGAACGGCGGCGCAAAGCCTGGTGGCGTTTGGTGGTGCCCCTGACCCTTGCTCCGGTGGCCGCGGCGGCTCTGCTGCTCGTGTCGCGCGGCGCATTTGCTCCGGAGAATTCGGCGCTCTCTGGCGCTGCGGGGCGTGGCGCGGGCGCTGTGCGCAGTAAGGGCACTTTGATCGTCGAGGCGTTTTGCAAGCGCGGCGAGAGCGTGTTTCCGGTCAAGGATGGCGATGATTTTCTGGCCGGTGACCGATTGCGCTTTGCCTACACCAAGGATCAGCTCGGCGTGTTGACGGTCTTCGGCGTCGACGACAGCGGCCGGGTTTTCCCCTACTACCGCGATGATGTCCTAGCCGGCGTCGACGCACCGCCAGGATCCGAAGTCATGCTGCCCGAGTCGGTCGAACTAGATGATCACCGTGGCTGGGAACGGGTCTTTGCCCTGTGGACTCCGGCTCCGCTGCACGAGGACGCCATCCGGACGGCCGTGGTCGACGCGCTGGCCGCAGCCCAGGGCGACATCGGACAAGCGGCGCGGTTGCCAGTCGAGGCTGAGCAAGTATCATTCTTGTTGAGGCGCCCGTGATCATGGTCACCCGTGGTTCATGGGCTTGCCACTATCGCTGTCACGGCCGCGCAATAATGAGGTACGCTACAACCATGTTGCCCCGCTTGTTAGGCGCTTGCCTGATCTTGGCGTTGGGGCAGGGTTCGGCCCGCGCGCAAACCCAGCAGACCCGCGTGGCTGTGGTGGTGGGCAACAACCTCGGGAACGATCCGGGGCGGCCCTTGCACTTTGCCGAGGCAGAGGCTGGCAAGCTGGCCACCCTGCTTCGTGGTGCGGGCGAATTCGACAACGTGATCACGGTTAACGGGGCGCAGCGCGAGGCGGTTGAGCAGGCGCTAGTGGCTGCGCGGACTCAGCTCGACCGGGCTCACGCCGACGGCAAGCGCACCTTGTTCCTTTTCTACTATTCCGGTCACGGTGACCAGGATGCGCTTGAACTGGGATCGTCCCGTCTGCCCCTGCGCGATCTTCGCTCGTACCTCGAACAGCTTTCCGGGGCGGATGTGCGCGTGGCGTTTGTCGATGCCTGCCAGTCGGGCGCACTTACTGGGGTCAAGGGTGGCCGGCGCGCGCCGGGATACGAGATCCATCTGGCCGATCCCGGCAGCGTGAAGGGCATGGCCATCGTGACTTCATCGACGGCCAACGAGCTGTCGCAAGAGTCCGACGACCTGGGCGGTTCGTTCTTCACCCACAACATCATGGCCGGCTTGCGCGGCGCTGCTGATACCTCACGCGACGGGCAGGTCACGCTGGGCGAGGTTTATCAATTCGCCTTCAGGCGCACGTTAGCCAGCACAGCGGCCAGCCTGGTCGGCGGCCAGCACCCAACCTACGACTATCGGATGTCGGGGGCCGGCGACGTGATTCTGGCTCGCACCCGGCCCAATGATGCTCGGCTGGTTTTCCCGCGCGAGACCGGCGTCACGTACACCGTCGTGCATAAGGGACGCGGCGAGGTCATCGCGGAGCTGGGCTCGACGTCGGTCGAAGACGTGTACCTGGCGCTTCCCGCTGGCGAGTATCGCGTCGTACGGCGTGTCTTGGCCGGCGTCAGCGAGAAGACTTTTGATCTTGCGGCGGGAAGCTCGACGACCATTGAGACTTCGGCCATGGCGCCCGTCGTGGCCAGCGCGGACAATCATCGGGAAAAGGGCGGTTTGTGGCAGCCCAATTCATTGGGTGTTCACCTCGGACTGCAGAGCAATCCAGTTTCGGGAACGGGGGGCATGGCTGCCCTTTCCTACATGCGCCAGGTCGGCAGGTTGGAGCTGCGCGCGCGCGCCGAGTTCTCGTCTTCCCAGGCGACGTCAGAGGGAACTCAGTCGTCGTTTTTTCGCGCCGGACTGTCGATCGACGCGCTCTGGCCGCTGTACCGGGCAGACAGATTCGCCCTGCTCTTGGGTCCAACGGTTGGTCTTCCGGTGGTGCGCCAGCATGATGTCTTGCGCGATAGCAGCTATTCAGTCGGCTTTTCATACGGGGGTGCGGCTTCCGCCATGTTGCGTTCCTATCGGAGCACGTGGCTTGTACTGTCAGCGCAGGGTGGCGGCGAGCTTTTCCGTTTGAACAACGAGCGGGTGCAACGCGCGACCGCTGGCGTATCGCTCGGCGGACTTTTCGCTTTTTAGCAACCTCCAGATGCGGGTAGGACAATGTGGTCACGCACGAATTGTGATTTTCGTGCTCTTCCCGTTTCCGTTTCCAGGCCTTCTGCGGGTACTCTATATGTGATGATCGCGAGTAGACACATCATGAAACTTGGCAGCGTTTCGTTCAGTTTGCTCTTTTCCGCGGTGGCGGCGGGCTTGATCTTAGGCGCAGCTTGCGGCGCGCCGGACGTCGTGAGCCGCGCCCAACCCGTTGGTAGCAACGGTGGCGCGTCTTCGAGTGCAACCGGAGGCAGCTCGTCCGATCCCTCGACCGGCGGGGTGGTCGACCAGGGCGGCTCCAGCGACACGGGCGGCTCGGTTGTCACCGGCGGCAAGTCCAGCTCGGGTGGTAGCGCCACGGGCGGCAAGGGCGGATCGGGCGGCACCAGCGCCAAGGGTGGCGCGAGCGGCAAGGGCGGCACGAGTGCTGGTGGCACAGGCGCGGGCGGGCGCGGCGGCGCGAGCGGCTCGACCGGAACCGGAGGTTCCACCAGGCCCTTTGGGGATAACGGCGGCACAACTGATACATCCTCAGGCGGAACCGGCGCTGCCGGCGGAACGGGTGGTACGACCGACACCACTCCGGCGACACCACCACCGACCGACTCCTTGGCGGTGTACGTGGTGGAGAAGACGACTGGTGCTACTGGTCAGATGGGGCTGAATCTCCGCGTGATCAACACAACAGCCCAGAGCATTGACATGTCGGCTGTGACCATTCGCTACTGGTACCAAGACGAAGGCTTGGGAGTCGGTGCAGCGTTTGAGGTCGACTACGCCAGTGTTGGCGACCAGCTTCCCATCAAGGAGAAGATGCACGGGCCTGTGGTTCTGGCTTCGCCGCCAGCGGCAGGCGCGGATCACTTCATCGAGATTTCGTTCGACGCTGTCACGATTGCAGCGAAAGGTGGCGCCAGCAACAGCGACCAGATCAAATTCAACGGCCGGTTGCACAACTCGGGCTACCAGGGCGCGGTCGACATAACCAACGACTACAGCTACAACGCTGGAACAGTCGGGTACAACAAGAAGATTACCATTCACGACAAGAAGGGAAATCTTATCGGTGGCGAGGCGCCTGGTGGGGGGACATCCAAGGGTTCAACGGTCGCGCCTGACGCCGGGATCGATGCCAGCGCCAGCGCCGACGATTCCGGCACGTAGTCGCGTGGGGAGCCCGCCGGCTCCCCCTGCGGGGACTTCGGGACGGACAGCCCACCCCGCCCGCCCCGCGCTTCGCGCGCCCTCGTTGCCGGCGGCGCACCATCGTGGGTATGGCGAGGCCGAGCGAAGCGAGCGGGGGTTCCCATTTCAGTCGAGTCGGGAGCCCGCCGGCTTTCAGCGGCATTGTTTTTTGTTAGATCGGTGTCACTTGGTCACAAGATGTGTCATTCTCTTGTCTCACCATGCGAACAATCAAGCGCTACTCAAATCGGAAGCTCTACGACACCGTCGACAAGCACTACGTGACGCTGGCTGATGTGGCCGGGTTTGTGCGCAACGGTGACGAAGTGAAGGTCACCGATCACGTCAGTGGGGCGGATCTCACGTCAGCGACCCTGGCGCAGATCATCTTCGAGGAAGAGAAGCGCAACTCGCGCCTCGGTGCCGAGGGCCTACGCCGCATCATCCAAAACGGCTTGAAGACCGAGTAGCAACGGAAGGCCGGCAGAGCGGTCGCGAACCGTCTGTGCTTCTATCCGCTCAGCCGGTGAATGCCGTCGACCACGTGCCAGGTGGCCACGATGGTCAAGTCGATCAGCTTCTCGTTGCGCCGGTTGTCCGGCACGACCAGGTGCTCGTAGGTACACAGGGCCTGAAGCTGGCGCAGAAATCTGTTGATCACGCGTCGGTCGGAATCGCCGATCCAGTCGCGCAGCTTGTCTACCAGCAGATGCTGGTGTTGCTGGATGAAACGCGCGGCTGACAAGGCGCCCTGTGCCCCGCGCGCGCGCAGCGAGCGCCGCGGGAAGATGGCGAGCAGGTCGTCGCGGTACTCGGCCAGGTCAGGGTCAAGGGCGTGGTTGATGTCGAAGTACTCGGCTACGGTTTCCCTTATCTCAAGATACGGAATCCGCGTTCCTGGGCGTTGATTGTCGGGCGCGCCCCGGCAGGCGCCTTCCAGGTCGATGATGCGATCGAGGTACTCCAGCTTGGTCAGGGCGACCTGCCAATCCCGGTAGCGGCGCCGCCAGCGCGACGCTGGTTCGAGCCACACCGCGAAGGTCTCGGCAAAATCTTCATCCGGGTGCTTCTGCGCGTAGTGGTACATGCCCGCGCGATGCAGGTACCTTACGTAGTCGCGGCTCCAGGGATTCGCGTTGTAGACGTCGCGGTAGGGACGGCGAAAATCGCCGAAGGTTTGCGTCCAGTCTTTACGCTTCCACAGCTCGAAGGCGTAGTTGATGGCGTGGCCCGTCTCGTGGCGCAAGTACATCAGCACTTCTTCGCGCGTGTACTCGAAGAGGTGGTCGTTGACCATCTGCCACAGCACGGAGTTGGCGAGGTACCAGGGCATGTTGATGCTGACGGCGCGATCCGTGGTCCAGAAGTCGTCGTCGCCCAGGTAGTACTCCGGGATGAATGTTATTTTCTTCGCCCGCAGCTCCGCGCCGACCTGGGCCAGACAATCGGCCAGCACGTCTTGCGGCTCAAGCTGGAGATCGCAGATGCGGGTGGAGAGCAGCTTCTGCAGTCCCACCTCGCGCTCCACCGGATCGTCTATTGGCAGACGAGCAACGCTACGCTTCATCTTGAGCGCCGGCAGCGACATGGACGAGGAACATCTACCACGGCGACGATGCCCCCACCCTGGAAATGAGCCAATGCGCTGTGCGGCATCGTTTGCCAATGACACGTCGTGGAATGTGACATCTTCGCGAAAACACACGTGTATTTGTCATTGACGATGACTCGACCGCGTATATTGCCGCGAGTCTTGTGAGCGCAGCCCCGGGAATTGCTGGTATCTTGCGGCTCATGTCAGGGGTCGCCCGAAGCTGGTCCCGCGCGGGGCTGGTGCTGGCTCTCTATCTTGCGCTGGCCGCCGTGGGAGTGGTGTGGTCGACATGGCGAGGCGACGGCGGGCCGTGGGGCTTTCCGGGGCGCGAATCCAGCCAGAGCTTGCTTGGGGCCGTGGCCGGAGTCTTGATCGGGCTCGGGTACGTGTTCGCGTCGCGCCTGGCGGTACACCGGTTTGAATGGGCGCGGGCGCTTCACCGTGATATGCGCGCCATGCTCGGGCCTTTGCCTGACGCCGAGGTAGCTGTCTTGGCCGTGGCATCGGGGCTGGGCGAGGAGATCTTCTTCCGCGGAGCCCTTTTGCCCGCCATCGGCCTTACCGGGTCGAGCCTGATCTTTGCCCTGCTCCACCTGGGACCCAAGCTCCGCTTCCTGCCGTGGACCATTTCTTCGTTCGTTGCCGGCTTGGTTTTCGGGCAACTCTTCATCTGGTCGGGCGATCTCACCGGGCCGGTGGTGGCGCATTTCACGGTGAACTTCCTCAACCTGCGCTACCTTTCCGCGCACGAGATGCGATGAGCGGCCGCCACCTGCAACGAATCATCGTCGGAAGCGTTCTGCTTGCCGGGGCAATCGAGGGGCACGCGGCTGACGAGTTCTCGGGTGCTGACAAGCTGCGCGCCATCTATTCGGCCGAGTTTCGTTTCACCCGGGAGGGTTTCCCGGTGGTGCCCGTGGCGATCGGGGAGGGCCTGGCGCGGGTGACCATCAGCGCCGGTCCAGCGGGCGGACTGCGCCTGTTTCCCGAAGGCGAGGGCGGGTCCGAGGTTCGCGGTGAGGACGCCTGGCAAATTCGCGCATCAGCGACGGTGCCGGCCAAGCTGAGCCACTGGGCGGTTGTGTGGCGGGGGAAACCGGGACAAGGGGGCGACGCTGACGCGCAGGTGAAGCAGTGGAAGGAACGCGGGGAGAAGCCGCGCCGGTTCGAGCAGGGCACGGTGTTCGGCGTGGGCGGCGAGGTGATCGATCGGCGCGAAGTCCTGGTGGCGGTGGGTCCCTTTGGCAAGCCCGAAGAGGCCGAGAAAGCCATTGAGGGGCTGGCCCGCAAAACACCGCTGTCGAATCCGGGCGTGTTCACCGAACTGGTTGATCGGCCGCACGGGCAATTGGAGGCGGTCGGCAGCAAGACCGGGATGCACGTGCGCAATGAGGGCGTGCTGTGGTTCGCTCCCGGTGGAGACAGTCCGCTGCAGGTTGAGGCCGAGGGTGCGGCGGGCAAGACCGCGACCAAGGTTTCGGGCGCCTACTTTGGCAAGCTGTACGTGACCTTGGACCGCAATGGCAGCCTGGCTGTGGTCAATGCCTTGCCTGAGGATCGATTCTTGGCCGGCCTGCTGCCCGCCGAGATCTTTCCCAACGCCCCGGAGGAGGCGCTCAAGGCGCAGGCCGTGGCAGCGCGTGGCGAGCTTCTGACCAAGATTGGCACGCGCCACCTTGGTGATCCCTTTCGGCTGTGTTCGCAGACGCACTGTCAGGTCTATTCGGGGGCGGGGCGTGAGACGGCGCGAACCACGGCTGCCGTCGCAGCGACTCGGGGCGAGGTGTTGTTCGCCGCCGACGGAAAGGACCTGGCCGATACCGTGTACTCCGCCAACTGTGGCGGCCACACCGAAAACAACGAGAATACCTGGCCTGACATGCCGGCCCTGGCGGCCCTGCGCGGCCATCGTGATGCGCCCGCGGAGGGCAAGCCCGATGCCTATGGCGCGGGCGTGACCGCGGAAAATGTTGCGCGTTTCATTGACCAGCCACCGGCTGCGTATTGTGGCCAGGCCCATCTGGGCGCGGGCGATCGTTTTCGCTGGACCGTGAAGCGAAGCGCGGCTGAACTGAGCAAGCTGCTCGACCGATACCACCTGGGAGAGATTCGCGCCATCGAGGTGCAGCGGCGAGGAGTTTCAGGGCGTGCGCTGGCAGTGCGCGTGGCGGGTGTAGCCGGCAGCGAGACCATCCGCGGCGAGTTGCGCATCCGCCAAGCATTCGGCGGGCTGCGCAGCTCGCTCTTCGTGGTCGAGGTTAGAAACGGGGACGCGGTTTTTCGCGGTGCCGGCTTCGGTCACGGCGTGGGTATGTGCCAGACCGGCGCGGTCGGCATGGCCGAAACCGGCAAGGGTTACCAGCAAATCCTACGTCACTACTATCCAGGCACCGTGCTGCGGAAGCTTTGGTAGCTAGCCATTCTTCCCGTCAGGCTTCTGCGTTTCTTTGCCCTTGGGGCCGTTGTTGAGAATGAAATAGTCAACGCCGGGGGTGCCGCAGGCCTCTTCGTTGCGATGGAAGGTCCAGTGGATGTAGACCTTGCCGTTGCCGGACAGGATGGTCGGCGGCGGGGCGGGGTAGGGCGCGGCGCTGTAGACGACGTCGATGGCCGCGCTGTCGTAGACGGTCAGCCCCGACGAGTGTACGACTGCCACGCGATCGACATTCCCCTGACCATCGAGGACGATTTCCAGCTTGGTCACCAGGCTGGGATTGTTGAGCGGCAAGGTCGAGGGTTTGCTGTCGAGTCCCTCCATGAAACCGAAGGCCCACAGTTCATGGATTTTTCGATGCATGCGCGTGATGAACTGGGCAAAGGGCGCGGCGCGGGTGTTGAGCGCGGTCTGGTTGCCCGGCTTGACCTCGGTGATGAAGTTCTCAAGCGCCGAGCGCACCCGTTCGCGTCGCTCGGAGGAATTGCCCTTTCGTTTGGAGCGTTGGGCTTTGGCCAGGGCCGCGGCGGCCTCGGCGTCGGTGCCGAACACGGACTCGTACTGCCTGCGGCTGAGGCGCAGGTGTTCCTTCGCGCCGCCCGCCGGGCCGCGTGAACCGTGTTCCTCTTCCTCGGGCATGGCAAGCATCCCCTCGGGCGACACCGTTGCGCGTTCGGTGCTTTCCGCTGGGCGCGGGCCGCGCATGGACAGGGTGGCCCTGCCCGGCGTTTCGGGCTTGAAAGACTCGGGCAGGGGGCGCTCGCCCGTCTGACCCGCCCGCTTTTCAGGTCGCGCCTCGCGGTCTTCCAGACCGGCAATCTTGTTTTCCTCATCCGAGGGGTGCGCTTCTTGGCCGGCCTGCTCTCGTTCCAGGTTGGTCTCGCGTGCGCGGGTCTCGTTCTCGGCTCGATTGTTCTTCTGGGCCAGGTACTTGGCGTTGTCGGGCGCCTCGACGTCCTTGCCCATGTCCAGCTCGACGATCTTCTGGTGCAGCTTCTCTGGCGGGGGCTGGACGGGCTGAGGCGGTTCTTCCTGTTTGGGCGGTGGAAGAAGCGCAATCGGCTTTTCTGGCGGCTTTTCTGGGGGCTTGAGGACGGGCGGCAGTTTCTCCGGCGGCGGCAGTTCGATTTCTGGCTCGGGCTTCTTGGGTGCCTGCGCGAGCTTCTCCGGCTTCTTCTTCGTGGCCGGCTGTTCGTCGGGCGGAGTGGGCTCGTCCACGGTGGGAAGCCCAGGCGGCAACTCACTGTCCTTTACCGATTCAAAGCTCAGGTCGACTTCGTTCGACTCGTGCTTGCCGTAGATGATGGCCAGAACGACCAGCGGCAGGATGATTTGCGCATGCAGCAGGATCGACGCCAGCAGGCCACGGCCGATGTGGCCGTCATGTCGCTTGTTTCGTCGGGTGCGCATGGCGCAGTCGGAGGTTACCCCATCTGCGACAGCCGTCCACGAAGACCTGGGGCGGTCAGGCGGTCTTGCCCGACTTCGGGCGCGGCATGAGCGGTGCGCTGCGGGCTTCGTCGCCTACGCGAACGGGCAGCACGGCCATGGCCAGGCCCTTCCAGTGCAGGCGGCGCTCAACCTGGTAGGCGGTCTCGTTGTGCAGAATTCGCTGCATCCACGTCTCGCGCTTCCAAATGAGTTTGCCGGCAAAAAACACCACCCGGGGAAATTCGTCTGCAATCTTGATGCACAGGCGGCTGGCTTCGTACACGGCATCCAGCCCCTCGGCCATGCGGTAGCTGGAATTCCAGCCCAGGCTCTTGGCCAGGGCGACGTACTTCTTCAAGGTCTCCTCGACGCGAAGACGCTGCGAATCGACCTCGGCCGCGCCCTTGAAGGTGCCTGAGTCGTGTACCGCCACCGACACGAACACCAGGTTGGCAAAGTAGCCGGGATAGGTGCGCTGGATGGACAGCATGGAGTGTACGCCCAGGCCTCCGTACTGCCCCACCAAGAGAACCGCTGTGGGCTTGGTCGCATCCGGCTCGCCCCCGTTTCCGTCGAGCCCAACCAAGTTGTCGAGGTCAGCATCGAGCAGGGCGAGCTGGCGCGAAACCTCGCGGTAGTGGGATTTGACCAGCAGGCAGATGACGATGAGGGCGGTGGTCACGAGAAGGGTCAGCCAGGCACCCTGGGAGAACTTGAGGACGATGGTGAAGGTCAGGATCGCCAGGCACATCACCAAGCCGACGACGTGAACCAGGATATGTCGCCACCACTTTCGATCGCGGGCTCTCTCATGCACCCAGAAGCGGCACATGCCGAGCTGCGAGAGCGAGAACGTGATGAACACGTTGATGGCGTACATGGTCACCAGCGCGTCGACATTGCCGTGGGTGAAAAGCAGCAAGGCGATCGCAGCCACGCCAAGCAGGACGACCCCGTCCTTGGTGGTTAGGCGATCGGATAGAGATGAAAATCGCCGCGGCAGCCACGAATCGACAGCCATGTTGGACATGACCCGCGGCCCGTCGATGAAACCGGTCTGCGCTGCGACGAAGAGCAAGGCGCCCTCGGAAACCAGGGTGATGCCGACGAAGACCTTGCCAACCGGTAGGCCGAGCATCTGCCAGTTGGACGCGAAGGCCTCGACCAGCACGCCGTTCATCGTCTTGCCTGCTTGCGGACGGATGCCGAAGAGGAGGTAGCACAGCAGGATGCCGCCCGCGGTGAAGGCCAGCGACAGAGAAAGATAGACCATGGTGCGTTTGCCCGTGGTCACCCTCGGTTCGCGCATCATCTGCAGGCCGTTCGACACGGCTTCAATCCCGGTGTACGTGCCGGCGCCGCGTGAATAGGCGGTCATGAAGATGACGAAGACACCGAACACACCGTAGCTCTGAATGCTTTGCGAGAAATCGTGCCTGAGAGTAGCGGCCACCTCGGGCGCGTGCCCGATGTGCGATCCGAGGCCGCCCAGAATCAGCACCAGGTGGGTGGCCACAAAAAGCAGGAAGATCGGCACGAGCGGCATCACCGATTCCTTCACGCCCCGAATGTTGAGGACGATAAGGAGTGCGGCGACGGTAAACTCAAGCGGCAGCTTCCACGCGTGCCACGCAAGCGGCAGCATGTTGAACAAGGCATCGCCGCCCGATGCGATCGACACCGTGATGGTCAGGATGTAGTCCACCAGCAGGGCCGAGCCGGAGAGCAGACCAGCCTTCTCACCGAGCAGTTTGCTCGCCACCACGTAGCCGCCGCCGCCAGTGGGGAAGTGTTCGATGATGCGGCTGTAGGCGTAGGACATCACGAACACCGTCATGGCGGTAGCCACCGCCATGAAAGCCGCCAGGTAAGTGGTGTGGCCGTGTTCGAGGAGCGAACGGAACGACTCGTCGGGACCGTATGATGATGACGACAATCCGTCAGCGCCCAGTCCCACCCAGGCCAAGAACGCCACCAGCGAAATCTTGTGGAAGACGCCGGGATCCTTGAAGTCCCGCGGTCGACCCATCATCACCCGCCACCCTGCCTCCAAGAGGGAGGCCTTGTCTTCCGGCCTGGTCGTTCCTTGACTACTCATGCAACTTTCTTGGCCGGCCCCCCCCGTCCTTCGGGGCCTCTTTCACCTACGAGGTTGGCAGACGGGCTCAGAAGGAGTGCTACTCCCGGCGGTTTGGGAAGTCAATCAGTGCAGTTTCCGATAGACCCCGATGACCACGCCCAGCAGATTCACGCTGCGGAAGTCGCGTTTGCGCACCACGATGGGTTCCATGGTGGCGTTGGCGGGCTGGAACCGGATGGAGTCGCCTTCGGGGTAGTAGCGCTTGACCGTGGCCTCGTCACCAATCATCACGACCACCACCTCGCCCGAGCTGGCTTGGATCTGCTTGCGCACAAACACGTAGTCGCCATCCAGGATGCCAGCATCGATCATGGATTCGCCCTGGACGCGCAGGGCGAAAACCTCGCGGTTCTGTCCGATGAAGAAGCGATCCACCTTGACCGTGTCTTCGTAGTTTCGCACCGCCAGCAGCGGCTGCCCGGCTGCGACCCTGCCAAGAATCGGCACGTCCACGGTCTGGCTCGATGCCAGAAGTGGGCGCAGGGCGCGCGACTTGAGGTCCTCGCGCTGCAGGTAGCCCTTCTTCTCCAGGGCACGCAAATGATCGTTCACCCCATTGGTGGAGCGGATGCCGAAGTGGGTTCCGATTTCTCGCAAGGTCGGCGGATAGCCGCACTTACTGATCGATCCGGAGATGAAATCCAGTACCTCGCGCTGGCGATCGGTCAGATCGCTGGAGGGATCATCGTCGCGCACGATAGTGAGGTGGCCCATGTCGCTCCTACTTAGGGTAACTGAACAAACGTATGGTACGGAACAAATGTCCCGTGTCAAGTTCATGTCGCCCGGTGCTTTGTACGCAACTTTGGCTGAGCTTTGCCGACAACCCTGGCATGAGCGAGATCCCAACCAGTCCAACCCTGAACGCCATTGTCGGCAACGATCCCTCGCTGCGCCTTCTGCTGGCCCGTGCGGCGCGGGTGGCGCCCACCCGCATCCCCGTCTTGGTGACGGGGGAAAGCGGCACCGGCAAGGAGCTACTGGCTCGTGTCCTGCACGAACTCGGCCCCCAGCCCAAGGGGCCGTTTGTCGCGGTCAACTGCGGGACCCTGTCCCGCGAACTGGCAGAGAGTCAGCTCTTCGGACACGAACGGGGCGCCTTCACGGGCGCCGGCGCGCGCCGTCCGGGCTGGTTCGAAGAGGCCGCTGGGGGCACGCTGGTGCTGGACGAGATCGGCGAGCTGCCCATGGACCTGCAGCCCAAGCTTCTGCGCGCGCTCGAAACCGGGCGCATCCGACGCGTGGGCGGCAGCGGCGAGATCGCGGTGCAGGTGCGCGTGGTGGCCACCACGCTGCGCGACCTGCGGCGGGATTCCCAGCGCGGCTCGTTTCGCCTGGATCTGTTTCACCGCCTTGCCGGTTTCGAGCTGCGAATGCCGGCCTTGCGCGACCGGCCGGGGGATGTGCTTCCCTTGGCCGCGCATTTTCTGGAGGAGTTCAAGCCCGACCTTGGCCCGCGCGCCCTTTCGGCGGAAGCGGCGACCAAGCTGCTGGCGCACGACTGGCCGGGCAACGTGCGTGAGCTGCGCCACGTGATTCGCCGGGCCGCCATTCTGACTAGCGCCCTGATTGATGCTGCCAGTGTCGAGATCGAAGGGACAGTCGACGGCGCGGCCGGGGCATCGCGGGCGGCCGACGGTTTCGGGGCGCCGCCAGCCGCGGTTGTGGTTGGTCAATCGGCGGCGGCGCTGCCTGTCGACGGCGACTTTCTGCCGTTGCGGAACAAGTCCTTCGAGCAGATACAGACGGACGTGTTTGTCTGGGCACTTCGGCGCAACGGCAACAGCCGTCGCCGTGCCGCTGCGGCGCTTGGCATCTCGCGCTCGACCTTTTGCGACCGCGTGAGGCGGCTGGGTCTGGGCGCTGGCCTTGCGCCCGTCAGCCCGTGAGACCTACAGATTTTCGCTGGCAGGCTGGGGCGCGGCCGCGGGCGGCGGCGCGTTTGCGGGCGCGGGGGGCGGCGTGTTTGCGGGTGCGGGGGGCGGTGGCGCATTTCCCGGGGCCGGGGGTGGAGGAGGCGTCTCTTCGGGCGGGGGATTGTCTATCCTGGGATCATAGTGCTGCGGGTCGACTCCCGGTGGTGGGGTTGGAGGTGGTGGGGTTGGGGGTGGTGGAGGCGGTGGCGGCGCGGGCTCGCTCGGGGCGGAGGGCTCGGCAGCGGCCGGAGCGGGGGCGGGAGTGGGAGTGGGATTGGGCGTGGCACTGGGCGAGGGCGGGGGAGGTGGAGGTGTGAACGCGGATCCCGACTTGGCCGCGATCGACTTGGGACCCGAGGCTGGGGCACCGAAGGGCGAGGTCTTGGACCATATCGGCATTCCGAGGTGGCTGAGGCTTCCCGTGAGGCGAAGGCCGTAGAAACCGTCGGGGCGCTTTCCGCCTGCGCCGGCAAATTGCATGATGGTTCGCAGTTTTTCGGAACTCTTGAGAAGGGCGTCGCTTAGCTTAAAGCGGATGTAGAGATCCATCGAAGAAGAGGCGAAGCGATCGGCGAACTTGACCTCGCCTTCAATGTAGATCTCGCCGTCAGGCGATTTTGCCTGCACGCCCTGCAGGCGGCCCACGCCCTTGTCGATGGCCACATGACCGACGAAGTCGCCCAGACGGATTTTGGGAAGTCCGAGGCCTTCGGCCAGAAGCGGGTTGTTCGCGATGACGAGCTTGGCCTTGCCATCGCCCACGGAGCAGGCGCCGCACGTCCACGTCAGTGATCCGACCATGGCCGAGGCGCGATTGCCGGGCATCTTCTCGTCAAGCTGGACGTCGAGACTGCCCGACAGGGGCAGGTTGATGGCAGCCTTGATCCACGGGAGATCGGACAGATCAATGTCGCTGGTCTGGACGCGCAGGCCGCTCTCGGTCTTGCTGCGGCTGGTTTCCACGTCCACGTCGCCGCCGAAGACCTTGGCCGAAAACTCGAAGGTCTGGCGGCCGGCCAGCGCGCCCAGGAGCGACCAGTGCGCCTTGGCCAGCGGGACCACAATGCGCGTGGGCTTGCCGCCGCCCGACGGACGCGAGGCGATGGTTATCTCCTTGGCGCGGATCCCCAGACCCAGCGCAGGCCCCAATGACTTGACCTCGACGTCATAGCCTTGCTGGTCGGCCAGAACCACCAGGTAGTCCTTGGCGCGGCCGTAGGGCAGCGTGAGAACGAAGACCGTGAAGAACACCAGCCAGCCAAACCCGGCGGTGGCTCCAATCCTCAGAAGGCGGCGCGCGCGATCGCTCATCATGGCGCTAGCCTTTTGCCTTCCCTGGTGTCTTCTTGCGATGCTCTTCTTTCACGCGCTCGTAGGCGGTGGCCGTCATCTCGACGTCCAGTTTGTCGCCCTCGGCAAAGCTGCGCCGAATCTGCAAACGGGTGATGGCAATGAGGCGCGGGTTGGTTTCCACCTTGTTGAGGAAGATGGCCAGTTCCTTCAGGCCCACCTTGCGCAGCTTCACGTCGAGGCTGTGCTCAAGGTAGCGTTTGCCCGCGGGACTGGGTGGACGATCCACGGTTTCCGGGATCTGGATGCCGGCTTCCTTGCCTGCCGCTTCGAGATCGGCGGCCAGTTGGGGTGGATCGACGCCGATACGCGCCTCCTGTGATTTCATGCGCGACTGGGCATCCAGGTACTCGTCGCGATGCTTGGCGATAGCAGCAAGCGCCTCGCGCGTGTCCTGGTTGCTGGTGCTGATCTCCTGCAGCGAATCGATGATGAGGTAGCCGCCCAGTGACAGGGCGAGCAGAAGGACGGCGCCCGACAGAATCGAGATGAGCTTGCGCTCGCGGGCCGCCATGCGGTTCCATTCGGAGGTGGCGTAGGCGGCGGGCCGTCGCAATCCGCTGGCGAGTTTTGCTATCAGACGTTTGAGAAATCCCACGGTTTCCTCACGGGCACTTCGAGTTGATGGTCAGGCTGAACTGCTTGGCCCCACCGCTGACCTCGGTGAGGGGACCCTTGTTGATCTCTTCAAAGCAATCGATCTCTTTGAGCTTGGCCACCACGTCGTCGAGCGCCGCCGCGGAATCCACCGTGCCCTTGATGCTGGTCTTCTTGCTCTTGATTTCCAGGTCCTGCACGTCGATGGCCACCAGGTCGGCCGCCGGCATTTTGCGCGAGATCCGGTCGAGCAAGTCGTAGGCCGTGACCCGCGGCAAGGGCGCCATTTCATCACGGAACGAGCGTTTGAGTGCCGCCGTCACCTCAGTCGCATCGCCGCGCGCCTCCCCGAAAAGTTCCTTGGTGGCGACCTTCAGTTTCTCTTTGAGTTGCTGCTGTTCACCGGACAGGCGCCGGAGCGCGACGGTGCCGTCGACCGCGGCACAGGCCAGCACGGCAGCGGCGAGCACGACCAGGTGCGCGGCCTTCTGGCGCATGACCGAGTAGCTGACGCGGAATTGGAAGGGGCCGCGTCGCAGATCGAGTTCCCTGTGACCCCGCACCCCGGCCCAGGCCAGGGCAAAGGCCAGAGCCTGGCGCGCCCGGCTGGCTGAGCCTTCCTCGTCGACCACCGACACGACGGTGTCGTCGTCGCTCGCGGGCGATTCGACAACCGAGGGTTCGGGCGGGGCCGGCCAGAGGCTGGTGGGGATGCCCAGTTCCTCCTGCAGAAACTCGGGCAGTCCAGGCAGGCGCGAGCTGCCGCCAGCCAGCAGGATGGATTGCACCTCAGTTTTGTTGTGGGCGCGGAAGCTGGCCAGGGTCTGGCGCAAATCGCGCAAGAAAGGCGCGAGGGCGTCGCGCAGAAGCGAACCAAGCTGGCGTTGCGCGCTGGTGGTCGGCGGCCGCGCCCGGCTGGGCACGAACCCATGGCTGTGTTTGGCCTGCTCGGCCTGTTCGAAGGTCCATTTGCCCCCGGAGGCCCGCGCCAGAGCCGCAGTCAATTCTTCGCCCGCGTGGCTGCTGGTCCGACCGAAGACAGCCTCGTGGCCGCGCAGGAAGCAAAGCTGGCTGCGCTGATGGCCCATGTCGATGAACAGCCGGCAACCAGCAGAAGCGTCCTCGCGGTGCTCCTCGGCCAGCAGGGCGTGATAGATGATCGGGGCGGCGTAGAGCGTGCGTGGTTCCACGCCGGATTGCTTGAGCAAGGCGAGATAGGCCGCGATGTCCTCGGTGCGGGCCGCGACCGCCATGGCCCGCGAGCCGGTAGTTTCCCCCTGGTCGGTGCTGGGCGCCGACAGGATGACGTGGTCCATGACGACCTCGGACAGGTCGTGCATGATCTGTCCCTCGAGTTCATAGCCCACCACCTGTTCCACCTTGCGGGCATCGGCGAAAGGCAGGTCGAGCACGCGCAACGCGAGCATCTCACCGGGCAGCGCCATGGTGATGGTCGACTCGGAGGGCAGGCGCGCCATACCGGCACGCAACGCCTCGGCTTGCCGTTCGGCCAGAGGGGCCTCGCCCGGCGGTACCGGCTCTTCAAAGGACGTGTTGATGCGCGCGCGGCGAAATCCCGCGTCGAGGACCGCAAACTTGATCGACCGCGATCCCAGGTCGATTCCGGTGATGGTGTGAGCCATGAGTGTGTTGCCTCGCTCCTACTCTTCTCGCCAGTACTGGACCACGCCCGAGGCCTGCTCGCCCACGGGGTTGTTGGTAACCGGGTTGGACAGAAAGCCCTGGCTGTCCAGGATGACGATGAGTCGTTTCTTGACCTTCCCTGACTCGCCCGTGGCCACCACCCGGTAGACCCGCGGCGGGCCCACATAGGCCACCTGTTCAAGTTGCTTCTTGGTGATGGTGATCCCGGTCAAGTTCTGCATGAGCTGGTAGCGGGGATCATCCCGAGATATCGAAGCGGAGGGATTGGTCAGTACGCCTATCAGCGTGTCGAGTGAATCGAACCCGACCGCCCGGCTGCGCTCGCACAGGATGCTGGCCAGCGGGTACAGGCGATTGTCATCGAGGATGCTGAGGTCGAGGGGAGGCTTGCTGGGATCGGGGAAGAGCGCCGCGCGCACCAGGCCCACGACCAGTGGCGTGCAGTCACCTTTGACCGAAGCCAAGTTGACCCGGCAATTTTGACTCGGGTCACTGGCGTAGACCGTGAGATTCGAGGCAAAGGCCTCGGCGTAGTCAGGGTCCATGCCGCGAACCAGGTTGATTTCTTCCAACGTGTCGTAGTTGTTGTTGTGGGCCAGGTAGGGATCCTCGCGCTGGTCGTAGCGGTAGTCTTCCGGCCCTGTCGAATTGGCGTCGACGCCGAAGGCCTGCTCGTCGCCATCGGCCCAGTCGATGATCGCGCGTGCGAGATCGACGCGGTCGACGAATTGGCCCTGGGAATTGCGCTGTTCAAACAGCCAATTGTAGCGGGGCGAGGCCATCAAGGCCTGCAAAAGCCGAAATACCATGAGCTGACGTGAACGGACCGGCGCGCTGCCGCCGCCGCAGTTGATGTCGATCTTGCCGTCCTCATTTGTGATTTCTGCTTCCATGTGCCCGGCGGGGATGCCGAGGCCGGTGGCTTCGGTGGTATCGACCCCAATGATTCCGCTCAAGAGCGCGGTCTCCGCCTTGGAGCCGGAAAAGAAGCCAAGCAAGGGGGTTATGTAGTCGGTCACGCGCAGGCTGATGCCGAGGTCCTGGCCCCCCATCTGCTCGGCGAGCATCGTCTGCGCCGTCTTCATGATGGGCTCGACGAAGCGGAGTTGAATCTTGATGAGCAGACGCGACAGCGCCAGGGCAGAGCGGGCCAGATAGTGCGCCCGCACCTCGTCGCGGGCGTTGGCCGCCTGGGCCGCGTCGACCGTGGTTCCGTAGGTGAATTGGGCCACCAACGCCATCAGCAGGGAAAGCGCCGAAATCGTGATGAGAAAAGCCACGCCACTTTGTCGGTCACGCCTGCGGCGGGCGCGAAAGCGCGCGACCAGGACCCGGCGCCAGCCGGCGAGCGGTCTGTGAAAAGAGTATTTCCCGTGTTCCCTCATGGCGTGCTTTCAGCCCCCGAAGCCCTTCGGGTGATAGCCGACCCGCTCGGTGACCTGCAGGCGCGCGGTGCTGGTGAAGATTGCGGGCTTGCCGCGTTCATCAATGACAGTCAGGGAAATGCGCACCTGCGTGGGTAAATACTGCAGGCCGTCCGCTCCCATGGTGTTCCATTCCTCTTTCCACTCCTTCTTTTTGTAGTCGTAGAAGCTGAACTTCACGCCGGCCACGGCAGGACAAAGAACGTAGGTCTCTCCGGGAATCTTCGTCGGATCCTTGGTTTCCAGACGACGGGTTTCCCGGCGCATGAGGTTGGTGACCAGTCGGCTGTCCGGATCGGGCTCGGGGAAGTAACTGACCACGGCGGTATCGGCTTCGGGGCGATCGGCGCGCAGACGTTGGTGGCCGAACCACGAAAAGCGCATTTCATCGAAATCGGCGTGGGTCGTGCCCACGAACATGGTGCGCTTTTCTTCGACGCCGATTCTTTCGGAATCAGACAAAAACGCCATTTCCAATTCGCGGGTCATGCGCATCAGCGCCACGCGGATGGTGTGTGTTCGCTCCTGCGCATCTTCCATGCGCTTCTTCACCTTCGCCGTCTGGCTGAAAGAACCCCACAGAAGTGCGGTCACGAAGGTCATGATGGCGAGTGCCAGCATCACCTCGATGAGGGTGAAGCCGCCGGTTTGTCGGGTGGGCCGGGGTCGCATCACCATTTGGAACCCGATAGCGGTGTTCCGCCGCCGGTTGTGCTCGACGAGCTTGTGCTTCCGGACAGCGGCTTGTTGCCTGCGCCCGTGCCTGCGCCTGCCGCCGCGGCTGCTGATCCTCCCTGCAAGGCCATGTCGAGCTTCGATGGGTCAGTGAGGAAATTCACGATGGCAAAGACCTGGTCCGGCCGGCCCGGCTCAGTCCACTTGACCTTGACCGTCACGCGACGAACCGACTCCTCCAGGGCAATGCGGATGGGATCCATCAAGGTGGTCATGAAGCTGCCCATGAACCCAGCCAGAACCTCCATGGGATTGGTGGACTGGGTCTTCTGCTGGGCCGCCTTTTCCACCTGCTTCATCGCTCCCGCGGGCAGCTTGATTCGCTCGACAGCGGCGTACCACTGGAAGCGGGGAAAGCCCTCCTCGGTGAAATCGCCCTGGTCCTCACCCTCCATCTCGCTGAACCCGATTTCGAGAATGCTTTGCTCAATCGACGAAATCTTGGTGCGGGCCAAGAAGGTGGCCGCGGTCATCATGCGTGCGTGTTGGGTGGCGCGGACGTCGCCCGTCACCGTGCGGGTGAGAACCACCAGGGCGATGGCCAAGATCGAGATGGAGATCATGACCTCAAGCAAAGAGAAGCCGGAGCCACCCGATCGTCTCATGGGACGATCTCCTTGCCGTCGTCGTCGAACTGCTTCTGCACGGGCACTTCAACGTAGAAGTTCTTGATCTGCACCCGGCCGGTCAAGGGATGCACCACCAGGGAGTAGACCGCCTCGCGCTTCTTGTCAGTGAGATGCACGATGGCGGCCTCGGTCATCCCGAGAGGAAAAAAGTAGATGTAGCCCCGCCCGGCCTCGAGCGGCTCCGCGAGCCGCGGGGTGAAGACGTCGGTGATCAGCGCGCCTTGGAGATCGACCGGCTTGACCACCATTTCCCTGAACGCATCGAAACGGGCGCGCCTGGGGCGGAACTCCTCCGGCTTGTAGCGCGCCTGCATGGCGTCGAGACCCGACTTCTCGCCCTCGCGCTTGGCGGCCTCTTCAGCCTCTTTGGCCAACCGGTCGGCCTCCTTCTTGCGCGACTCCTCGGTCTCGCGTCCACCCGCCATGACGAATCGATCGTCCGACACCTCGGCCCAGTAGCGGCCTTTGTCGATGTCCAATACCAGGCGATGAATCTTCCCGGTGGTGGAGGCGCGGTCGAATAGATAACGGACAGCTCCCGCCATCTTGCTGGCCGACGCCCGGAGATCGCTCTTGGCGAGAGAGCGAAACCCCACGGCGGCAGAGCCGACCACCAAGGCGATGAGGACCATCACGATCATCAATTCGATCAGGGTCACGCCGGCATGGCCGGGTCGCGCGGAGGCGGCATATGTCGGTCTTCCCGTCACTACTCCGTGGCCTTGATGTCGTCGGCGGTGCCCTCGGTGCCATCAGGCCCGATCGAGATCACGTCGATGCCATCGGTGTTGATTTGTCCCGGGCAGCGCATGATGAAGTCCTTGTTCCAAGGGTCCTTCTGCTTGCGCGGCATGTACTTCTGGGCCACCAGATCATCCATGCCCTTGGGACACTCGTTGTTGTTGTCCATCATGTACTGCTGCGCCTTCTGCATGATCTCGTTGACCTGAATGCGGGCGGTCTTGACCTGACCCTTCTTGAAGTAGTTGAACGCGCCCACGCCCACGGCCCCCATGATGAGGGCAATGAGGGCGAACACGATCATGATCTCCATGAGAGTCATGCCTGCGTCTCTGGCCCGCCTGCGTGCTGGCGATACGTCCCCGGCGACAGGGGCCTCGGTCTCACCGTTTTTCGTGTCTGTCATGGCTAGCTCCTTGTTCGTACCAATCGTCGTTATTGAACCATCTGGCCCATGTCCATGATGGGAACCAGGATCGAGAAAATGATGAACCCGACACCCACCGCCATGATGAGGATCATGATGGGGGCCAGCAGCGAGGTCAGCCGGGTGACCTCCATCTCCACGTCGCGTTCGTAGGCGCCAGCCACGTTCTCCAACATGGCCTCCAATTGCCCGGAGCGCTCGCCCACCGCCACCATGTGGCACATCATCGAGGGGAACTGTCCCGACTTCTTCAGCGTCACCGCGATCGACTCACCTTCGCGGATGGCCACGCGGGCATCTTCAATGACCTTTTCCAGCACCGTGTTGTTAAGCACGCGTTTGACGATCTCAAGCGCGGTCAGCACCGGCACGCCGGAGGACAGCATGGTGGCCAGGGTGCGAGCAAAACGGGCCACGGCCAGCAGACGAACGAGGCGCCCGGCAATCGGGATGCGCAACTTCGCCCGATCCATCAAGGCGTGTCCTCTGGGCTTGCGCGCCCAACGCCGAAGCAGAAGAACGGCCCCAATCAACAGCGGCAGCACCAGCCACCAGTAACCGCCCGCAATCGCCGCCACGCCAATGAGAAACTGCGTGTTCCAGGGCAGGGCCTTGCCCGAGTCGGCGAAGATGCCGGCAATGGGCGGCACCACCACCACCATGAGCACGGTCATCACGCCGGTGCCGACGACCGCCATCAGGATGGGATAGGCCATGGCGCTCGACACCTTGGAGCGCAACTCATTCTGGGAATCGAGGAAGTTCGCCATGCGCGCCAGCACGGCGTCCAGGTTGCCGGCGCTTTCGCCCGAGCGGACCATGTTGACATAGAGGGCGGGGAAGACGGTGCCGTGCTCGGCCATGGCGTCAGCCAGCGCGCTGCCCTCGTTCACCTTCTGGCGGATGCCGGCCAGGATCATCTGCAATTTGCGGTGATCTGATTGCTCCGCCAGGGCACCCAGCGCCTCGGCCAGGGGAATCCCGGCGTGCAGCAAGGTGGCGAGCTGGCGGGTGAAGATCGACACGTCCTGCGGGCGCACGCGCTCGAACCACTTCTTGATGTCCACCTCGCGCCGCATGCCCTTTTTTCCACTGGCCGACGACGCCACCGCTTGTTTGGTCTGCTGGCCTCCCGCCACCTCGTGCAGCTCCGTGATGAAGACGCTTTCCTTGCGCAGATTTTGGCGCAGCGCTTTGGGGCCATCCGCCTCGCGCGTGCCCGTCGCCGGCTTGCCAGCGGCGTTGATGCCTTTCCATGTATAAAGCGCCACGCTCGCGTCTCCCTAGTTCTCGTCCCCAGTGGTGATCATGAGCACCTCGGCGGCGCCGGTCATGCCGGCCAGCACCTTCTGCGCGCCGTCTTCACGCAAGGTGCGCATGCCGCCGCCTTCGATGGCGGCGCGCTTGATGGTGCCGGCGTCGGCGTTCTTGATGGCGAGCTGGCGGGTCTGCTCATCCACCATCAGAAGCTCATAGATCGCGGTGCGGCCCTTGTACCCGGCATTCAGGCAGCTCGCACAGCCTCCCTCGCGCGCCCGATAGAGCATGCCGGGCGGGGGCGGCACACCTTCGTTCTTGAAGCGCACGCGGCGGGCCTTGCCTGCGAGGAAGACCGCTGGGTCGAGACCCAGACTCACCAGATCCTCATCGGTGGGCCGGTAGGTTTCGCAGCAGTCGCGGCACAGACGTCGCACCAGGCGCTGGGCCAGAAGCGCCATCAGCGAGGAGGCCACCAAGAAGGGTTGCACACCGAGGTCGACCAAGCGGGTAATGCCACCCGCCGCATCGTTGGTGTGGATGGTGGACAACACCAAGTGGCCGGTCAGCGACGCCTGGATGGCGATTTCAGCGGTCGCCAGATCGCGGATTTCGCCGACCATGATCACGTCCGGGTCATGGCGGAGAAAGGACCGCAAGCCGTTGGCGAAGCTGAGATCGATTTTCTCGTTCACCGCCACCTGGGAAATCCCGTCGAGCTGGTACTCGACCGGATCCTCGATGGTCAGAATGTTGAGGTCAGGCGAGTTGATCTTGGCCAGACAGGCATAGAGCGTGGTGGTTTTGCCTGAACCCGTCGGCCCGGTGACCAGCAAGATGCCGTGCGGGCGGTGGATGAGATCATCCATCTGGCGCAGGTGATCGTCGCCAAAGCCGATGTCGGCCAGGTCGTGCAGAATGTTTTCACGGTCGAGCAAACGAATCGTGATGCGTTCGCCTCCCTTGACCGTGGGCGCGGTGGCCACGCGCATGTCGATGTCCTTGCCCGCGATCTTGCGCCGGATGCGCCCGTCTTGCGGCAGGCGCTTTTCTGCGATGTTGAGACCGGCCATGATCTTCACACGCGAAATGATCGACGGAATGAACTGGCGGGCCGCGCGCCGGGTTTCGTAAAGCACACCGTCGATGCGGTAGCGGACGATGACTTCCTTCTCGCCCGGCTCGATGTGAATATCGCTGGCCCGTTCCTTGACCGCGTTGAACATCAGGGCGTTGACCCATCGGATGATCGGCGCCTCGTCGTTGACGTCGAGGATGTCGACCAACTCCTCTGCCCCGCCCATCTCGTCGTCGCTCTCGCCTTCGCCGAGCGTGCCCGCGTCCTGCTTGCGTCCGTAAACCTGGTTAACGGCGTCGAGGATCTTGTTGCTCGGGACCAGCAGGGGGTCGAGATCGCCACCCACCCGGCCCCGCAGATCGTCCAGGGCGCCCACGTCGAGCGGGTCGGCCATGGCCACGGTCACCGTGGTTCCGTCTCTCCTGATGGGCAAAAGCCGGTGCTGCTTGGCAAACGCGATCGGCACCAGCGCCGCCAAATCCCCGTCGATCTGTTTGACGTCGAGGTCGGCCGAAAACGACATGCCGAGTTGGGTGCCGAGCGCGCGCAGCACGTCTTCCTCGGTGACGGCGCGTGCTTTTTGCAAGATCTCGCCGATACGGCCGCCTTCTGCAACCTGCTGGGCAAGGGCTTGCTCCAGCGCCTCACTGGTGATGGCGCCCGCTTCAAGCAAGATCTCGCCGAGTCGCTTGCCGGCCATGCCTATTCCTTTTCCGGCGCGGGAGCCGGCTTGCCGGAAGTCGCCGGTGGGACGGGTGGCGCCGGCTGGGTAGGTGGGGTCAGCGGCGACGCCTTGGCTGGGGCCAGGGTTCTGGTCTTACTTGGTGCTACGGCTGTGGTCTTGCCTGGTGCCGCATCTGTTGTCTTGTTCGGTGCCGTGCGCGGGGGTTTGATTGGTGTCTGGCGCTTGCGCGGCGCCGTCTTCGCGGCGGGAACCAGCCTCTCCTCGGTGGGCGCTTCTTCCGCGCCATCGTCGGCCGGCGCGGGCGGGCGGTTCTCGTCCACCTCGGGCGTGGCCGCGGGCAAATCCTTGGCCAGGGTCGGCTCGATGGGGGTCGAGTCGTCGGTGCCGTCGCGCTCGCGAATCCCGCGCAGCTCACTCTCTTCCTCCTCCATCTCCCGCACCGTCTTGTTGATCTCCTCCAGCATTCCGCGCTTGCGTCTGAAATCCAGGTCCTTATCCAATGTCACGCGGTCTTCGAGTGAACTGTAGCGTTCGATGAATTCACGTCGCTCGCGCATCTTCTTTTCCGCCACCCGGCGCAGATCCGCCAAGTCAGAGATCACATAGGGCGTGATCGCGATGATGATGTTGGTCTTCTTCATGTTCTTCTGCGTGCTGCGGAAGAAGAAGCCAATGACCGGGATGTCTCCCAGGATGGGCACCTTGGTCACGGTTTCGCTGGCGCGGTCGCTCATCAAGCCGCCGATCACCACGGTCTGCTGGTCGCGCGCCACCACCGTGGTTTTGGTCGACCGCTTGGATGTGGCCGGGCCAAGGTTGTTGTAGTTCGGCGATTCGACATCGGAGACTTCCTGCTCCACATCCAGCCGGATCACGTTGTGTTCGTTCACGCTCGGCAACAGCTTGAGCTTGAGCGCGACATCTTGGCGGTTGACTGACAGGTACGGGGTGTAGCCGGCCGATCCGCCGATCGCGCTTCCCATCATGGCGCCGGGGAAGGGCAAGTTTTCACCCACCGTGATCTCGCCTTCCTGATTGTTCATGATGAGCAGGTGCGGGTTGGAGAGCACGTTGACGTCGTTGTTGGTTTGCAGGAGCTGCAAGAACACACCGAACGAGGGGATGTTCACGTTGAGAACACCGAAGAGCTTGGTCTGACTTGAATCGATGGCGGGCCCGAACAGCGCGGCGCTGAGCCCTCCCATGCTGCTGAGCAATGTCTTGGGGTCGAAGGCTGTGCCCAGCGTCTTGTCGGCGTTGAAACCGCCGAGCAGCAGGCTCTGTGCGCCTGCGATGTCTTCCGATTTTCCGGCGTGGTACGAGACGCCGACGTTGCGGGATTTGTCTGTTGTGACTTCTAGGATGAGGGCCTCGATGAAGACCTGCTTGCGGGGCGCATCCAGCTTTTCGATCACGCGGCGCAGAGCCTGGAAATCCTTGAACGACGACATGACCAGCAGAGAGTTGGTCGGTGCATCGAAGGTGACGCGCACATCGCCTTCGAACATGAGGGAACTCTGGTTGCCCTGGTTTTGGGCCGGGGCAGCGGCCGTCGGGGCCGAGGCGCTTCCCCGGCGCCTCACGCCGGTGCTGAGTGAGCCGACCACTTGCACGCCGGTAATGGCGCTCAAGGTGGCCGCCAGCTCGTCGCAGTTCGCGTTGGCGCAGTTGTAGATGTGGAAGCGGACCTCGGCGCCGCCGCGCACCGATTCCTCGGGCGAGACGTCCAGTTTGTGGACCAG
>Ga0265316_10001306_pt1 | contig 26818 bp, 20 predicted proteins | sample 4522metaG_FD_202092 | JGI IMG/M metagenome (GOLD analysis project Ga0265316, IMG submission 202092) | Rhizosphere microbial communities from Carex aquatilis grown in University of Washington, Seatle, WA, United States - 4-5-22 metaG | ecosystem: Host-associated > Plants > Roots > Rhizosphere >... | reverse complement strand
CCTCAGCGTCCCGAACGCTGCGCGCTACCAAACTGCGCTACGCCCCGCAACTTTTTTATTATAGGTTAAATTACTGTTAATAAGCAAGGGGAAGCATTTGAAATACTGTGTTTTAATCATGGACGGCGCCGCCGGTTTACCGATACCCGAGCGCGGCGGTAAGACCTCGCTGGAACTGGCCCGCACCCCCAACCTGGATGCGATGGCCGCCGCCGGTACCGTTGGACTGGCGCATAACGTGCCGCCGGATTTAGACCCGGACAGCGCGGTGGCCTGCATGTCCATTTTTGGCTACGACCCCAAGGTGTATTACACCGGCCGGGCCCCCATCGAGGCCAGAAGCCTGGGCATCGATATTAAGCCGGGCGAAGTTGTTTTCCGTTGCAACCCGGTGACCATCCAAAACGGTATCATGGTCAGCCACAGCGCCGGTTCCATCAGCACGGAAGAAGGGCACCTGTTAATGGCCGCGCTGAATGAAAGGATCGGGAGCGATAAAGTCCACTTTTTCCCCGGTGTCAGCTACCGCAATATTTTAAAACTGAAAGAGGCGGAAGAAACCGCCCTGGCTTTCACCACGCCCCCGCACGATATCCCCGGCAAACCCATCTCGGGATTTCTCCCAAGCGGTAAGGGCAGTGACCGCCTACTGGAACTGATGAAACGTTCCGAAAACGTGTTTAAAGACCACCCCGTTAATAAAAAGCGTATCGAGCAGGGTAAATTGCCCGCCACCGGAATCTGGCTGTTCTGGGGCAGCGCTCAAATGCCGGTTTTGCCGCCTTTCAACGAGCTTTACGGCCGCCGGGCGGCCGTAACGACCGGCGTCGATCTGCTGCGCGGTCTGGGTTTACTGGCCGATATGGCGTTGCTGCAGATTCCGGGCGTCACCGACGGTCCGGATAACGATTATGCGGCGCAGGCGGTCGGCGGTCTTGAATCACTGGAAGACTGTGATATAGTAATTATACATATCGAAGCCCCCGATGAGGCGGGCCATGCCGGTCTTATCGATAAGAAAATAGAAGCAATCGAGAAAATCGATGCGGAAGTCGTCAGCCGGATAAGGCATTTCAGTCAGGATAAAATCCGTCTGCTGGTGATGTCCGACCATCCCACCCCTGTGAAACAGCGGGTGCACACCACTGACCCGGTGCCTTTATTGCTCTGGGGGAATGGCTTTAAAGCTAACGGCGCTCAAAGGTTCACCGAGGCGGAAGCCGCAAAAACCGGTTTGCATGTCGACCAGGGACACAAAATCATGAATACATTGATCAGAGGGTAAACGATGGCAATAATTGTGCAAAAATACGGCGGTTCATCCGTTGCCACCGCGGAAAAAATTAAAAACGTCGCCAAAAGAATCGGCAAGGTTTTTGACGGCGGCGACCAGGTGGTGGTAGTCGTTTCGGCCATGGGCGATACGACTGACGACCTCATTGCCCTGGCCGGTCAGGTCACCTCAGACCCGCATCCGCGTGAAATGGATGTCCTGCTTTCTACCGGTGAACTGGTTGCTTCAACTCTATTGGCAATGGCAATCCGGAGTTTAGGCTACAAAGCCATCAGTCTCAGCGGCGCACAAGCCGGTATTAAGACAGATACTTCCTATCGTAAAGCCAGAATCGTGAAGATTGATACCAAACGTATCGTAGCAGAACTGGAAAAGGGGCATATTGTCATCGTTGCCGGCTTCCAGGGGATTACCGACGATATGGATGTTACCACCCTCGGCCGGGGTGGGTCGGATACGTCCGCAGTTGCGCTGGCGGCCGCGTTAGGCGCCAAAGTATGTGAACGTCTCACGGACACTGATGGTATTTATTCCGCCGACCCCCGTATCGTACCGGAAGCCAAACGCCTGGCGGAAATTGGTTATGAAGAAATGCTGGAACTGGCCACTTACGGCAATAAAGTAATGCAGCCGCGCGCCATCGAACTGGCCGAACTGTATCACATCCCCATCAGGGTGGCTTCAAGTTTTAACGATAATCCCGGTACTTTAATTCACGGAGGAGTCTCAATGGAAGTCAGAAACAAAGTCAGAAGCGTTTGTTATGATATGGACGTGGCTAAAATCAGTGTGTTAGGCATTCCGGACAAGCCCGGCATCGCCGCCTCGATATTTGTCCCGCTGGCAAAAGCCGGTATCAGTGTGGATACCATCGTCCAGAACTCCAGCGTGAATAAAATTGCCGACCTGACTTTTACGGTCACTAAAGACCAGGTCAACGATGCCATGAAAGTGACCAAACAGCTTGCCAAAAAACTCGGCGCCAGCGATGTTGTCAGCGATGCCGAACTGGGCAAAGTCAGCATCGTCGGCACGGGCATGCAGAATACGCCCGGTTTTGCGGCCAAGATGTTTGATACCCTCAGCAGTAACGGCATCAATATTGAAATGATATCGACATCTGAAATCAGGATTACCTGTATAATCAAAGAGTCCAAAGTTAAAGAGGCTGTGCGTGCTCTGCACAAAGCGTTTGAAACAGAAGAATAAAGATAATATTTAGCAGCATCCTGAAATATTTTTACGGCGGGGAACAGCGCGAATGAGTATCACTATTGACATTTCAGGATATTTTCCTTAAAGTGTGGTAACTTAAGTAAAGTATAGTATCGTTTTTCGTGTTGATTTGGGGTGAAATAGTATGACCTACCAGGAAGAAGAACAGTCCAGGCTCAGACGGCAAGCCAGTAAAGAAGCCATTACCCTCGCTTTACAGGGGCAGTGGAAAGAAGCCATCGCCATTAATTTGAGCCTGATAGAAAAGTTTCCCAGTGATGTTGAGGCGTTAAACCGTCTCGGCCGGGCTTATATGGAATTAGGTGAATATAAGGATGCCGAAACTGCTTACCGGAAAACCCTGGCAGTCGACCAGTATAATGGTATCGCCCAGAAAAATCTACAGCGGCTTTCCTATCTGAAAAAGACTAAAACCTCCGCGGATACCAAAACCCATAAACTGGAACCGCAGCAATTTATCGAAGAAATCGGCAAAGCCGGCGTGGTGCAATTAAATAACCTGGCAAAGCCGGCCGTTCTCGCCCGCATGGTAGCCGGAGATTTAGTTAACCTGAAAGTCAGCGAAAACAATCTGGATGTAGTGACCTCCCGCGGTGAATACCTGGGACGTGTGGACCCGCGTCACGGCCAGCGCCTGGCGCGTTTAATCCGCGGCGGCAACCGCTATTCGGCAGCCATCGTCAGCTCGACGGACAAATCAGTAACCGCTATTATTCGTGAAATATATCAGGACCCCGGTCAGTCGGGTCTGCTTTCCTTCCACACCCGCGGTATCGAAGCCGCCCGTCCTGACATCAGCGACCGGGTTATCCGACGTGAATTGGAGCAGGAGGACGCTTTGAACGGCGACCCCGGCTACACCATAGTCGGCGGTGAAGAGCCGGAAGCGCTGGCAGAATCGCCGAATGAAGATGATTTTGACGATGATTCCGGGGACGAGTAGCAAATAGTCACCCTGCTTTTAATCGTGCTTTGGTAGGGTCGGGTTTTCTTTGATACTCAACTTCTTAGTTGATGTACGAACCCGACCTCTTTTTTTAGGTCTGCCGCCAGTAATTATTTCCCTGAGAGACGATATATTCTACGCTGGAAGACGTCCGTTTATTTTTTCCCTATAAATGTATCGGGAACAGTCCCAAATGTGCTATTATTATTTAGGTTCCCTGCACGCACAAATTACTACGCGTGTATCTTAATCCTATGAGCTTGATGTCGAATCGGAGTCTATAAAAAATGACAACTGAAAGAATTAAAAATGTAAATATCGAAGAGGAAATGAAAAGTTCCTACCTCGACTATGCGATGAGTGTCATCGTTGCCCGTGCTCTTCCCGATGTCAGGGATGGCTTGAAACCGGTGCACCGGCGCATCCTCTACGCCATGTCAGAACTTGGGCTCGCCCATAATACCGCCTTCAAGAAAAGTGTACGTATCGTCGGTGAAGTGCTGGGGAAATATCATCCTCACGGGGATTCCTCTGTTTACGATGCCATGGTGCGTATGGCTCAGGATTTTTCCATGCGTTATCAACTGGTGGACGGCCAGGGTAACTTCGGCAGTATTGACGATGATCCGGCCGCTGCCATGCGTTATACGGAAGCCCGTCTGACGGAAATTGCCGAGCAGATGCTGCTGGATATTGACAAAGACACGGTCGACTTTCAGCCCAACTTCGATGACAGCCTTAAAGAACCGACCGTTTTGCCCACCCGTTTGCCGCAATTACTGGTCAATGGCAGTTCAGGCATCGCCGTCGGTATGGCGACGAATATTCCGCCGCACAACCTTACCGAGGTTTGTGAAGGCATCGACCATCTGATCGATAATCCGAATGCCACCATCGAAGAATTGAACCAGTTTATCAAAGGACCGGATTTCCCCACCGGCGGGGTCATTCTCGGTGAAGACGGCATCCAGAGTGCCTATGCAACGGGTCGCGGCCGCATGATTGTCCGCGCCAAAGCCTATATCAGCGATATGCATGACGGCACCCGGCGCCAGATCATCGTAAATGAACTACCCTACCAGGTCAACAAGGCGGCGTTAATCGAGAAAATCGCCGAACTTGTCAGTGATAAGAAAATAACAGGCATCGGGGATTTGCGCGATGAGTCCGACCGTCAGGGTATGCGCATTGTTATCGAACTAAAGCGGGATGTCCAGCCGGAAACGGTGCTGAACAATCTCTATAAATATACGGCCATGCAATCCACGTTTGCGGCCAATATGCTGGTAATGATCGACGGGCAGCCCAAGGTTATCAATATCCGGGAAGCCCTGCAAGCCTACATCGATTTCCGCCGCGAAGTGATTACCCGCCGCACGAAATTTGAATTGAAAGGCGCCCGGGCGCGCGCCCATATCCTGGAAGGTCTGAGGATTGCGCTGGATAATATCGATAAAGTGATTGCTATTATCCGCAAATCCGAGACGACCGATGTTGCCCGGCAAAACCTGATGAGCGGTTTCAGTTTGAGTAAAGCTCAGGCCGATGCAATTCTGGAAATGCCGTTACGCCGTCTGGCCGGACTGGAAAGAAAGAAAATTCTGGATGAACTGGCGGAACTTTTAAAGACAATCTCCTATCTGGAAGATTTACTCGGCAATGCCAGCCGCGTCCTTGCTTTGATTAAACAGGAAACCAATGAACTGAAAGAAAAATTCGGCGATGAGCGCCGTACCGAAATTAATCAGGAAGGCATCAAAGAATTCCGAGAGGAAGACTTGATTCCCCATGCAGAAATGGCCGTAATTCTCAGTAACCGCGGCTTCATCAAGAGGGTACCGGCGCAGATTTATAAAGCGCAGCACCGCGGCGGCAAGGGCATCATCGGCATGGTCACCAGGGAAGAAGATGCCGTGCGGCTGCTGGCAATCGCCGATACGCATGACTATCTACTCTTGTGTACCACCCGGGGCCGGGTTTTCAGCCTGAAATGCTACGAAGTCCCGCCGGATACTTCCCGCGTCGCCAAGGGATTGGCTGTCGTCAATCTCTTCTCCATCCCGCCGGAAGAAAAAGTCTCCGATATGGTGGTTATTACCAATTTCGACCCGAACCTGTATTTGCTGATGGGCACCCGCAACGGCGAAATTAAAAAGACCTCGCTGGACCACTTTACCGCCGTCCGCAGCAGCGGCCTCATCGGTATGGATGTCGAAAAAGATGATGAACTGACATCGGCGCGCATTGCCACGGAACAGGATGATGTGGTGATGGTAACGCAGAAAGGGCAGTCCATCCGCTTCCCGGTGGAAAGTATCCGCACCAGTCAGCGCACCAGCGGCGGCGTCAAAGGTATCAAGCTATTTGACGGCGATACTGTTGTCGGCATGGGCATTGCCTCACCGGGTTCTTACGTGCTGGTTGTTTCCACGGAGGGTTACGGCAAACTGACCCAGATTGACCGTTATCCCAAACAGCACCGCGCCGGCAGCGGCGTCCGCACCATTAAGCTGGTGGATAAAACCGGGGAACTGGCCGATGCCAGGATTGTCTCTCCGTCGCAGCAGGTCATGTTCATCTCGGCTAACGGTATCGTTACCCGCACGCCGGTGAAAGAGATCAGTATCCTGGACAGAAGTACTCAGGGCGTGCGCCTGATGCGCATGGATGAAGGCGACCATGTGGTCGCTGTGGCTCATATGGAAACCACCTAACCGTTTTATTGAAACGAATTTAATCCCCTCTCCCTTGCCGGAGAGGGGATTCTTATTTAAGAAGGATAGTTCCCCCACAGGTAATTTTTAATTTCGAACAGCATATGCACCTGCATATGCAATAGCGGTGCGAGAAGGGATGAGCGTAAAATATGGATACTCCTCAATATAAAATAGTTCGTGAGCAACTTGGTGTCAATGTTTCCCTGACCGGCATTTATTTTCGCTACGGCGGTAACATTTACATCTTCAGTTATCAGAAAGACGGTATCACCAGACACACATTAATCGATACCGGTGACCGCCGCCACCGCGACAGCATTTTATCCATTCTGGCGGAAAGTAAGATTGACCCCAAAGCCATCGAAACCATGATCATCACCCACAGCCACCCGGACCATTACGGCCTGGCGCATATTCTGGCCATGCAATCCGGGGCGAAAATCCTGGTGCACGCCAATTTTAAAGGCGCCATCGAGGGCGATCGCAATGTTTTGGAACGTAATTTACTCGGCCTGCGCAGCCCTAAAGAACTGAAAGAATGTAAAATTGAATTTCTTTCCCCCGATAAAGGGGGATGTGCCATCAAAATTTTCGGCATGGATTTCTTCCGTCTTTTGGAACCGATTTCTTTCGGCGGCGCCGAGAAGCTGGATGTTCTGGCGATTCCGCAGAGTACCGACGCGCACACCCATGACCAGATCGTGGCGATTTATTCCGCCCGGGATTACGCCAAACCTGACAGCGCTGCGCCCAAAGGTTACCGTCCTGATAACGACCTGCTTTTCTCCGGCGACCTCTGGCTGATGCGCGGTCCGCTCTTCGACCGGAAGATGAAGGGCTTTTCATTCTACATTAGGCGCGGATTATTCCGCATCCGGGGCTTGCTGAACGGGCACGGGTGGCACGGTGTCACTGTCCTGGAGCAGGATGTCGCCGTCAAGGAAGCGCTCAAAGGGCATTTCAGCGTCGTCCGGGTGAAACCGGGGCACGGACAGGAATTTCTCGGCAGCAGGATTCTGCCGCTGGGATTACCGGCAGACAGCGACCTCCTGAAAACATTAGGCTGCGCCTCCGAGATTGAAGAAGCGGAGAAACAAGACGCGCTGCTGAAAACAAAAATGGCCGGCCTGCTGGAACAGGCTTATGCCGGTTTTGTCAAAGAAGTGCTCTTCTGGCAAAAACAAGGCTACACCCTCGAAGAAATTTCGGAGTTTCTGGTGCGCGTTTACAAAGAACAGTTCGGCGGTAGTCACCAGGTTGCCATCGATAGAAAACAGCGTCGGGAACGCATGAAAGCCACATTGTCCCGAATGGAGAAAGATACAGCGGTTTCTCCGGACTTACGCCGCCTGGCCGAAATGACCGCCGCGAAACTGGAAAAAATCAGTTAGCTTGCAGTGCTCCGTGATAAGTCAATAATCTCACTTTATTGAGTTTGCGCCGCCCTGAGTCCATACCGGCGAAGGCTCGGAGATACTTTGCGCAGCATGCGAAGCAAATGTACGGTATCCAGACGATTCGATACTTCATTCTATGTTTTTATGACCGCGGCAGTACTAACGTTTGAAGTATCTGTCAGGTTAATTCTTCGCTCATGCGGCTCATAGTATAATGAGTTCATGGGTACAAGAAATCGGAGATTACCGATGAGCGCAGGCATTTTAATGCTGACTGCCGGTGTATTTAATGTCTTGTGGCTCGACGGCGTTTTTACCCGTATCCTCGATATCAAGGAGTTGCTGCGTATCACCTGGATGATATCGCCATTCCCCTATTTGATTCTGGACATCGGATTTGGCGGTAACAATTTTATCGCCTCTACCTTAGCGTTAGTTTTTATTCTCGGGATATTCTCGGGCATCATCAGGGCCTGTATTTGTGTTCCGTTGCTTGGGATTGCCGCGGTAATTATCATGGTATTATCCGGGAGCCAGTCACTCAATAAGAAAAGTCTTAATCAGAGGGAAACATGACTCAAATAAAGTCTGAAACAGACAAAATGCAGATTATCATCTACGGCGCAGGCGCGGTGGGCGGAGTGCTTGGCGGCCTGCTGGCGCTTTCGGGCACGCCGGTCGTCATGGTCGGCCGTCCCCAAAATGTGGCTGCTATCCGCGAAAACGGATTGAAGTTAATCACGGCCGCAGGGACAAGTATCGTGCAGTTGGCAGCGGTTACCTCGCCCGACCAAATCGAGTTTAGTCCGGCTGACGTGGTTTTTCTGTGCGTCAAAGGACAGGATACAGACAGCGCAATGCGTGACTTGTTTGCCCTGGTCAAGGATGTCCCGGTTTTTTGCTTCCAGAACGGGGTGCGTAATGAGGAAATCGTCAGCAAATATTATCCGCGGGTTTACGGCGTGATGGTGAAAGCCGGCGCGGTCTTCATTCGGGACGGCGAGGTGGAAAGCCGCGGCAATCCGCCGGGCCGGTTTGTACTGGGGAGATATCCCGACGGCACGGATGCTTTAGTCGCCGCTGTCGCCGCCCGGCTGCGCAATGCCGGATATGAAGTTGAGGCCACCCCGGAAATAATGCCTTCCAAATGGGGTAAACTGCTGGAAAATCTGGCCAATGCGGTTGGCGCTGTTACCAACGCCGTTGGGCCGGAGGCTAACCGCATCGCTTTGGCTGCGCAGGATGAGGGCAAAGAAATTCTGGCCCGGGCCGGAATACGCTGGGTGCCGGCAAAAGAAGCAGCCTCCCGTCCGCCAACAAATATTACACCGCCTCATGATGACTCCTTTGGCCGGCCGTTAGGCTCAACCTGGCAGAGTCTGGTCCGCAATCAGGGCACCGTCGAAACAGAATTTTTGAATGGCGAGATTGTCCGGTTGGCCGTGGAACGGGGCATACCGGCTCCCGTTAATGAGGCTCTTTTGCGCATCACATTAGAAATGGCAGCCAATCATGAAAAGCCCGGAAAATACACTCCCGCCGAGCTACTCGGGATTTTAAAACTGGACTAAATTGCGGATTTCATTCTGAAAGCTGTCAGCTGATAGCTATTCAAAATATAACACTTTCGTTTGCTTCACTCTAACCCTTGTGCTAACATAATTTTGAACAGGCGTTCATCATTACCTTTCTGAAAATATCAAAATGCCCGGCGGATTTTGTCCTGTGCCTTGCGCTTAATTCTTCAAGAAATCTGCCGGCGGACGAGGTTTAAATCATGTCAACAAGACCTTTTGCAGGACTGAAAATTATCGAATACGGCGAGTATATTTCCGCCCCTTACTGCACCCGGTTATTGGCCGGTCTCGGCGCGGACGTCATCAAGGTGGAAAAAACCGGCGGGGACGAAGCCCGCATCAACGGCCCCTTCCCCAAGGACATCCCCCACCCCGAGAAAAGCGGCCTCTATCTCTCGCTCAACGCCAACAAAAAGGGCGTCACCCTCAATCTGGACAAGCCCAAGGGCAAGGAAGTCTTCAAAAAGCTCATCGCCAATGCGGACGTGCTTGTCGAGAATAACATCCGCGGCTGCATGGACGGCCTGGGGCTCGGCTACGACGTTTTGAAAGCAATCAATCCCAAACTGGTGATGGTTTCCATCACCCCCTTCGGGCAGACCGGCCCATATAAAGACTGGAAAGCCTATCACATCAATTCCTGCGGCGCCGGCGGCATGTCCATCGGCACCGGCGACCCCGCCCGGGAGCCTTTAACCATGCCCCTGTCTCAAGGGGGCTATGAGGCTGGATTGAGCGCCGCTACGGGCATCCTGGCTGCGCTGCTGGCCCGCGAAAAGACCGGCAAGGGTCAATTTATCGATATCTCCGAAGTCGAAGTCTGGGCGACCACCCACGCCGGCCAGTACGTGCTGACTTTTCTTTACCGCGGCATTACCGGCATCCGCCGGGGCACTCACGGCCCGCAGGTTTACCCCTGCGAAATCTTCCCCTGCAAAGACGGCTATGTCAGCCTGATCGCCCCGCAAATCGAGCAGTGGCTGCGCTTTGTCGAAGTGCTGGGCACGCCAGGCTGGACCAAAGAGCCCCGCTACCGCAACCGCCGCGCCATGGCCGAAGATTATCCGGACGAGGTCAATGCCCTGATTATCCCCTGGATGATGGCGCGCACCAAGGAAGAAATCATGAAGCTCTGCCAGGACAAACGGGTGCCCTGCGTCCCGATTTACGATATCGCCGAGGTCGTCAACCACCGCCAGATTAAGGCCATGGATTTCTTCGTCGAACTCGACCATCCGGAAGCGGGCAAACTCAAGTATGCAAAAGGTCCGTGCACCTTTGAAAAGACCGACTGGCAGTGGCAGACATCCGCGCCCTTGCTCGGCCAGGATAATGAAAAGGTTTATTGCGAACAATTAGGATATACCCAGAAAGAATTAGCCGGCCTGAAAAAGTCGGGAGTAATTTAGCGGCTCGGATTCAGCCGGGGAGGATATACATGCAGTCATTGGAAGGTTATAGATTATTGGATTTCGGCACCGCGCTGGCCGGCCCGCAGGTCGGGCAGCTGCTGGCTGATTTAGGTATGGAAGTCATTAAAATCGAGACCCGCATCAAACCGGACGGCCTGCGGCTGGGGCGACCCATCGTCGGGGACGATATCGCCGGCGGCGACGACGGCAAATGGCTGGATATGCAGCCGATGTTCCACGTCACTAACCGCAATAAGCTCAGTTTTACTATCAATCTGAAGCAGCCCGGTGCCATGGACGTGTTCACCAAACTGGTCAAAATCAGCGATGTCGTGCTGGACAATTCCAGTCCGGGCGTGATGGGACGGCTGGGCCTCGACCAGGCCAGTCTGGAAAAAATCAAAAAAGACATCATCTCGGTATCTCTGTCCGGCTGCGGTGAAATCGGGCCGCTCAAAGATACGCTGGTTTATGCTCCACTGATTATTGCGCTGGGCGGACTGGAAGGCCTTCTCGGCTATTACGGCGATACGCTGCCGATGAACCTCGCGCCCGGCTACGGCGATACCAATGCCAGTATGCACGGTGCTTTTGCCGTCCTCGCCGCTTTGTGGCACCGCGAGAAAACCGGCGAAGGGCAGCACGTTACACTGGCGGAATCCTATGCTGTTACCAACCTCATCGGCGAAGCGATTATGGACTACAACATGAACGGCCGCATCCAGGGCCTGCAGGGCAACCGCCACCCTGTGTTGTGCCCGCACGGCAATTATCCCTGTCAGGGCGACGATAAATGGGTCTCCATCGCCGTCGATACCGAAACCGAATGGCAGAACCTGTGCAAAGGCCTCGGTGCGCCGGAATGGCTTGCGGATAAGCGTTTTGCCGATAAAGCCAGCCGCCGTCAGCACTGGGAAGAACTGGACAAATTGATTGCCGCCAAAACGATGAAATACGGCATGTATGATATCAGCGAAATCCTGCAGAAAGTGAATGTCGCCGCCACGCCGGTGATGAACTGCGAAGACCAGTTCAGCGACCCCCATTTCCGCGAGCGCGAAGTCAACGTCGAAATCCAGCATCCTATCATCGGCACGGAATACGTTTATAATAACCCGATGCGCCTCAGCGATATGCCGCCGACTATCCGCCGCCCCGCTCCCTCCATCGGCGAGCACAACGATTACGTACTCAAAGATTTGCTGGGCTATTCCACAGAGCAAGTCGCCGATTTAGTCGCGCAGAAGATTATTCTCTAAAATCAATTCAGTTTAAATAAAAAGAAAGCCCCGGAATCATTCAGTGTGGTTCAGGGGCTTTTTGGTTACCTCTCCATTTTCACCCACAGCCTCGTCCCGTCCGTTATGCATTCCACCGTGCCGTTCTTGTCCGTGCGGTAAATATTATCCGCCCCCACGACATCTGCCAGCCGCTGCAGCGTGTCCGCGCCGGGGTGTCCGAAGGTATTGTCCGCCCCCACCGAAATCACCGCCAGTTTGGGGTCGGCGACGGCCAGAAAAGCGGCCGTGCTGGAATCGTTGGAACCGTGATGCGCTACCTTCAGGACCGTGCAGCTCACGTCCGCCCGCTGCGTAATCAGGTCGTGTTCCGCGTCTGCGGAAATATCCGAGGTTAACAGGAAGCTGATTTTTTCGTCGCTTAATTTCAGCACAATACCGTTATCCATCGCCGGCACAGTCGACCCGGGCGTTGGGTTCACCACTTCCAAAGTCGTGTCTTTCGTGCCCAGGTCGATTTCCTGCCCCGCCGTTGCCATTGTCGCTTTGATGTGTTTCTGCTGAATCAGATTCAGCCATTCCTGCTCGTCTGGCAAAGTATAGGTCGTGTCCAGGTAGAACACCTGCTTCACCTTGTACCGCTGCAGCACTTCCAGCAGGCCGGTCAAATGGTCTTCGTGCGGGTGTGTCAGTACCACCAGTTCGATAGTCCTGTCCCAGAACGGCAAAAGTTTGCTTAATTGCGCGCTGATAGCCTGCGCGCTGGGCCCGCCGTCTACCAGGATGTCCTGATGATTGGGCGTCTGAATCAGAATCGCGTCCCCTTGCCCGACATCGAGGAAGCTGACGTGTAGTCGGTTGTCCGGCATCGCGTACGCCGCCGTCGAGGTCAGTATCGCGACAACCAGCAGCGACGGTACCGCCCACTTTTTCGGTACTTTATCCAGAGTCGATGCCGTCCGGCTGAAAAACGCGCCGACGGTTTTTCTGTTTGGTATCAGCCACAGAATCGCCGCCAGCGCGGCAAAATACGCCCAAATCCAGGCGGGATTGATTGTCCCCACGTTGATTGCTGAAAAAGTCAGTTTCGCGAAACCATTGATGATGACCAGCATGTAAAAGGCTGCTAACCAGGCCAGCCAGCCCACAATCTGTCCGACCGGTAACAGGAAAATCCCGAGCACCGCCGCCAGCGTGCCGCTGCCCAGGAGGTACGGCAGAGCCGGCAGCACCAGCAGCGATGCCAGCGGTGAGACCACGGAAAAAATCCCGAAATAATAGACCAGCAGCGGCCAGATGGCAATCGTAACCCCCAGCGTCACAAACAAGCTGTCCGCAACCCAGTCTGCCGTCTTCACGACCCCCCCTTCTTCTCCCAGTTTGTCGGCGATGATATTTTTGCCCCAATTTTGTAACCGCGGCGCAACCACGACCATCCCTAACGTGGACATAAACGTCAGTTGGAAGGAAGCATCGGCGAGAATTTTTGGGGTAATGGCAACCATTAATGCTGCCGCGAACCCGATGGCTGTCATTGCGCTTTTTTGTCTCCCCAGCAGGTCGGCAAAGAGAAAAATACTGACCATCACCGCCGACCGGATGACGGGCGGGCTCATACCGGTCAGCAGCGCGTAAATCCAGATCGCCGCCAGCGCCAGCCAGATGTAGAAAAAGCGTCGTTTGCCGAAAAGCCAGATGCCCGTCGCCACCAGTATTCCTGCCACGATATTGAATTGCGAACCGGAAATCACCAGGATATGCATCGTGCCGCTCTGGATAAAAGCGTTTTGCAGCTCCGGCGTGATGTTGCCGCGGATGCCCAGTATCATCCCCTGTGCCAGTGAGGTCTGCGGCTCCGGGATGGTCGCCGACATCGCCTGCGACAGCCGGTTCCTTAACGCGTAAACCCACGCCAGCGGCCGGAACCCTTTGCCCGTGCCGATTAAGTATGTCTGCGGGGAAAGCATCATGGTGTAAATCCCCTGGTTTGCCAGGTAACCGGGGTAATTGAAATTGTCGATTGGCTGCGGTGTTTCCAGCTTGCCTTTGACCAGCAGTTCATCACCGTAATTGTAAACCGGGAATCGCGGTACAAAAATTAGCACGGTGCCTTTCAACTTTTGCCAGCCGTCGGCGGTTTTCAGTTCGATACCGGAAAGGTAGAGGTGCGTGCTTTTATCCCGGACATCCGGGGCTTGGCTGACAGTTCCTTTTAATTCCACCGCGGTCTTATCGTTGTAAAATTGAATGTAATTCTCATCGACGACCGGAATTGCGGCCTGATACCGGACAATCCCCCCGAGCAGAGCCAATATCATCAGCGCAGCCGTTATCAGCAGCTTTTTATGCTGCCGGGAGGCAAAAATAAACGGCAGCGGCAGTAGCGATAATGCCAGCCAGACCGGGGACAGGCTGAGTTTCGTGCCCAGCAAAATCCCGGTTATCCACGCGCTGCTGAGATAAATCAGTAACAAATATGCTTATTCCCCGACGGTAATTAACGGCCTGATTTTTGCCAGCACGGAGGCACTGATGCCCTTCACCTTGGTCAGTTCGTCGATGTTACGGAAGAAACCGTTTTTCGTGCGGTAATCGATGATGGCCTGCGCTTTGGTTGCCCCGATGCCCGGCAGGGCGTCCAGCAGCCATTCCTCGGCGGTATTAAGGTTGATTTTCTGCGGCGTTGCGGCGATATTGGCCTCGGCGATGTTGAGCTCCAGGCTGTCGGAGTTGCCGTCTGTGGTCACGCCCCCCGCTGCTTGCAGCAGCGAAGCCACGGTGTCATCCCCTGAAAATTGGTAAATCCCGGGATTGGTGATTGCGCCGTTGACGTAAATATTTCCGGTAATTTCCTGTTTCTGCGGTAAAACAATCTCGATGGGCAGGCTGGGACGGTATTTCGTCCAGGCAATCGAAGCGGTCACAACGATGGCTGCAATCAGGAGAATAATCGCGATTATCCAGAATCGTTTTGCCCCGGTTCCCGCCACAATACCCTCCCGCTATTATTAACAAGCAAATATGAAAGAATCGCTAATATAATAATAGTAATGGGAAGATATTGTCAATATAAGGGGTCAGCAAGGATGGTTGCTCCGATTGGATGTAGGGACAGGTTTATAACCTGTCCGCCTTGACGGTCGGGTCCGTAATCATTGTGCCCTCTGAAATTTCCGGCTATTGCCTCCCCGGAAGCCCACTCCTAAAAAGAAATAACTATTATTTCGCCCTCAATGCCGCCCTCAATGCCTCTTCCGAGGCTGAAGATGTCACCGCAATCACCTGGTCCCCTGCAAGCAGCACCGTCGCCGCGACGGGCACAATCGGCTTCTGGTCTTTGCGGATAATCAAAGAGAGCATACTGCCGGCCGGAAGGGAGAGGTCTTTCACCGCCTTGCCGGCGCTGGCCGAACCCGCCGGTATCCTTAGCTCCACTACCTCCATCCCGTTGTCCGGAATTTCCATCAGGTGGGTCAGCGGGTGCGTGGGGACTTCTTCGGTAATATGTTCCAGGATTACGTTGGTGCTGCAAATCGTGACATCGACGCCCAGTTTCTTGAAAAGGACTTCATTCTTGGGATTTTTAATGCGCGCGATAGTGCGCGGCACCTTGAATTTCGTCTTCGCGATCTGGCAGGCCACCAGATTATGCTGGTCTTCCCCGGTAACTGCCACGAACATCGCGGCCCGTGCTGTGCCTGCGTCCGTCAGCGTACTGACCTCACAGCCGTCACCGCGCCGGCAAATGCTCCCCATTTCATGGTTAATTGTCTCGCAGATAATATGGTTCTGTTCGACTATCAGGACTTCGTGCCCTTCTTCTATTAAAGCTTTGGCAAGATAGTAACCGACGCGTCCGCCGCCGACAATGACAATATACATAATTTGCTCCTCAGTCCTCGACCCGTTTCTTCAGCATATCGGCGAAAATGGTTGTCGGGCTGATTGTCTCCAATCCCAGGGTTTGGTAAATCTCTTGCCGCAGGGGGTCGTAGATACGGCAAATTACCCGCGGCACATTAAAAATATGCTTGGCCATCTGCGCCGCCATAATATTCCGGTTGTCACCCTGCGTCATCGCGATGAATACTTCAGCCTGTTCGACCCCGGCTTTCTTCAGCACTTCCAAATCCATACCGTTGCCGACCAGCGCCTTACCCTTAAATGCCGTCGGCAGCCGACGGAAACTATATGCATCGATATCGATGACGGTAACGGTGTTCCCGTCGGCATCTAGCATCCCTGCCAGCCGCCCGCCGGTCCGTCCGCACCCCATGATTACTATTTTTTTCATCTGTTTATCTCTCTCAGCAGCCATTATATATCAGCTGTCATCTGTTAAGTTTCATGTTAGCTCTGGTTTTTCGAGGTTTTCTTCCGCCGTCATTGGTTCTTCTTCCAGCGGCACCTTATCCACAATCACCTCACAGGTCGCCCGCCGCATAATCTCCAGGCTGGTCTTGCCCCATTGACCGGATGCCCTCGATTTCACACCTACTCCCAGGATAATTGCGTCCACGTCTTCCTCGGCGGCGACATGCAGGATCGCATCCGGGATACTGCGGTTGCGCACCACGCGTTTGGTAACATTGTAGCCGTACCTTTTAGCGATGGCGGCGCCCATTTCCAGCGCGTTCTCGGCCCTTTTCTCCTCTTCCGGCGCCGGGTCGTCCAGTGCCATTGAATACGGCATCAGGATAACATTTAACAGCAGCATCTCTGCGCCCTGTTCCTGTCCGATACGGCAGCCAAGGCCGATGGCACGTTCCGAAGGAAATGCATCGGTGATTGCCACCAGTACCTTATGCACGGAGCTCAGTGAACTGTATGCCCGGGCGGCCGACATCGTCGAGCCTTTCGGCACGCGGAACATCCATATCAGCAGCCCCCCGACCGATGTCACAAATATCGCTGCCAGCAAAATACCCAGCGGCTCAACCTGAACCATTGGTTTTCTCCCTGTTGGCTTTCAACTGCTTGAGGCGGGTATAACCCAGCCATAGACGGTAAACTCCAAAACCGATGAAAGCGACGCTGACCATGACGGCCGGCGGTGATATCGCGACCACAATTGCGCGCCACAAAATTACCACGCCCAGTATCACCGCAACTACACCCAGGAACAGTTTGTATTTATCTATTATCGTGAATTTTGTCGGTGGGGGCAGCTTTCGAAACATCATGTTTCACCTTCTTATCCCGTTGTGCCAGCGCATTCTTATATTCTTCCACCAGGTCGTATTCTTCGGCGCTGGTTAACACATCGATTTGTTCTTTTTCCCAGTTGTGCTTCACGCTTCCAAACAGCGGCAGATGGTTGCGCCTTCTCCAGAAGAAATAATAGATTAAGCACAGGATTACCCAGGCCGGTCCGGCAATCCGTCCGATGGCATGGGTAAAGATGACTTCAAACAAAATAAAAGTGACGCCGAGAAAACCCAGTATCCCCAGCACGGGGAAATCCACCGTGTTGCTGCCCGATTGTATTTTGGCATTGACCGGCATTTTATAAGGACGCGGCGAATACGGGTCCCGGTAGCGCAAAACTATCAGGGAGACAAAAACAATCATGTAACCCAGCGTCGCGCCGAAGGCATACATATTGCCGAGGGTATCCATTGCGCTCGGCGTGAGAAAAGCGAGCAATGCCTCCAATGCCCCCATCGATGAGAAAATGACAATTGTCCGGACAGGCGTATGGAAACGCGGGTGAATTTTGTCCAGCCAGCCGGTTACCAGGTGCAGTTGACTCATGGAGAGCGTCAAACGCGATGCGCCCATTACGCCGGTATTGGCGCTGATCAGCAAAATTGTTGCCCCGAGAACCGCGGTAAATGGCCCGGCAATAAATCCCAGGTAGGGAATGGATTTCGCTATTTGGGCCACCGGGTCGCTGACATTTGCCGAAAACTGCTGCCACGGCAAAATACCCAAACCGACGGTGGAAAAGCCGACCGCGAAGATGAAAACCGTAAAAATCAGCGCGATACTGGTTCGCGGAATAATTGTCGCCGGGCGTCTTGTCTCCTGGGCGGCCTGGGAAATCGATTCCAGTCCCACAAATGAGATTATCGCCAGGCTTGACCCGTACATAAATTTACTCAACGGCAAGGAATGCAGCGCCGTGTGCCACTGGCTGGCCAGCAGCGCCGGGTGCCAGGCCAGAATAAATCCCAGCATGACGACGGTGGTTTCCAGTATCAGGTCCATTGCCCCGAGGATTTCATTGAGGCGGGAGGAATGGCGTACGCCGCGGATATTGATGAACATCAGGGAGAAGATGAGTACCATCGTCTCCAGCAGCCAGACAATCTTGATATCGTGTAACGGCCCTAATGCGATGATGATATGCGCCGGGTTTATCCCGAAAACCGCCGGCAAAAAGAAGTTAACATAGCCGGCCGAAGCGACGGCAAAGAGCGCAATATCGATGGTGTAGTCCAGTAAAAGCGCCGCCCCCGCTACGAAACCCCAGAAATCCCCCAGCCCGCGTAAAGCAAAATAATGGCCGCCCCCGGCCACCGGATAAGTCGAAGAAAGTTCGGTATACCCCAACCCGATCAGGATGTAAATCACGCCGGCTAGGGCGAATGCCAGCGGTGCCAGGCCTTCGGCCGCGGCAATGACCAGCCCCAGCGCGGCGTAGATATCGGCGCCCACATCTGCATAGCCCCAGGTATATGAGCCCCAGACCGTTACATCCCGCCGTAACTCCTGTTTCCCGCCGGCGTCAGCGCTGCCGTTGGTTGTCATGCTTCACTCTCGACAGAACTTATTACATATTTATTACGTGCTAAGTAAAGAATTGTACTCTGTCAATCGAATGAAATCAAGCCCATAAAAAGCGTAGCGGCAGCAACAGATTTATTGTATGGATTCTCTCTCCTTTTTAAGGCGTCAGTCCGCCTGGGGAGGAAGGGATTAAAGAGAGAATTTGGTAATTCTTATTTTGAATTTGCCGGAGGTCCTTCAACTGAAGGATAAGTATTTCGTATTTAGAAATTAGTATTTCATTGGTAGTTGGCTTTTGCCGTTTAGGCCGAAGCGAAGCGAAGGTACTTTGTCGTAGACAAACGTATATTCAGTTCAACGAGCTGATGTAGAATTTGGAATTTTACTTCTGGCACCTGGGGCAATAATAAGTCCCCCGTCCGCGCACCACAATCCGTTCCACCGGCCCGCCGCAGACTGCGCATTCCTTTTTCTGGTTATGCGCCACGTTGAAATGCTGGTGCGCTGTGCCAACCGAACCGTCCGGGTGAAAATAGGTCACCACGCTGGCGCCGCCGTATTTAATGCCCGCGGCAATCACTTCGCGGATCGCCGTGTAGAGCCGTTTGATTTCCGTCTTTTTCAGCGAATCGGCGGGCCGCCGCGGGTCGATTCCGGCCGCAAACAGGGCTTCGTCGGCGTACATGTTCCCGATGCCGGCGATAAATTTCTGTTCGAGGATAAATGCTTTCACCGGCGCGGTGCGTTTGGCCAGTCCTTCGCTGAAATATTGCATGGTAAAATCTTCGTCCAGCGGTTCCGGCCCCAGTTTGGCATCGATTTCTTTGGTATCTGCCACCAGTTTCATCACGCCGAACTTACGCGGGTCGCGGAAATAAACATTCTGTCCGTCATCCAGGTGGATAATCGCGCGGGCGTATTGCGGGGGTTCGGCGTCGGTCTTATTCCCCAGTATGAGGGAACCGGTCATTTTCAAATGTATGATCAATTTATTACCGCTGCTCAGATGAACAATCAGGTATTTGCCGTGACGGCCCAATTCCAGGATTTTGTGTCCTTTAACTAATCTGAGGAATTCGGCGGGATCCTGCCCCTTAACCATCTTTTCCCATAGTAAACTAACATTTGTAATCGTGCGCCCTGTAATCTTCGGCGCCAGTTGATTTTTAACGGTTTCGACTTCCGGCAGTTCTGGCATTTATTTCTCCATTTCTCCCCAGTTTTTGCCCGTTTTGGTTTCTACTTTCAGCGGGATAGTGAGTTTGATGGCGTTGACCATCATCTCCGGGACAAGCTGCCGCATTTCCGCCATTTCATTCTCCGGCACTTCAAAAACCAGCTCATCGTGAACCTGCAGCAGCATCTTGCTTTTCAGTTTGCGCAATAACATTTCACGGTGCAGGTTAATCATTGCTTTCTTGATGATGTCGGCGGAAGTCCCCTGTACCGGCATATTAATCGCCATCCGTTCGGCGGCTTCGCGCACCTGCCGGTTGGAGGAGTTGATATCCTGAATCACGCGTTTCCGTCCGAGGATTGTCTGCACATAACCCATCCGGCGGGCCTGCTCTTTGGTCGCTTCCAGGTATTTTTTCACGCCGGGATATTTATCAAAATAGGCGGTGATGAATTTGCCCGCGTCTTCCCGGGAAAGTTCGGTGGCCTGTTCCAGACCGTACCCGCTCATTCCGTAAATGACCCCGAAATTCACTGTTTTGGCCAGGCGGCGCATGTTCGATGTCACTTCCGCCGGCGCTACGTTGTAAAGCTGGGCCGCTGTTGCTGCATGGATGTCTTCATCATGACGGAAAGCATTCAGCAAATTCTCGTCCTGTGAAAGGTGTGCCAGTGCACGCAGGTCAATCTGAGAGTAATCTACTCCCATTAATAGTGAACCGGCCGGGGCAATAAAGGCCTCGCGGATGCGCCGGCCTTGTTCATCGCGGATGGGGATATTCTGCAGGTTGGGGTCGCTGGAGGAAAGCCTGCCCGTGGTCGTCCGCGTCTGATTAAAACTGGTGTGGATGCGCCCTGTTTTCGGGTTCACCAGCGCCGGTAAGGCGTCGATATAGGTCGATTTCAATTTGGTCAATTGCCGGTAATCTAATACTTTCCCGATAATCGGTCTGTCGTCGCTGCGCAGCCCTTCGAGGATATCCGCGGCCGTCGAGTAACCGCCGCTTTTCTTTTTCACCGCATCGATGTGCAATACATCTGCCAGTATCATCCCCAGTTGCGCCGGTGAATTGATGTTAAACCGCTGTCCCGCGAGCTCACAGATTTTATCTTCCAGCACTTTGATTTGTGCCCCGAAGTAGCGTGACATGGTATCCAGAATATTTTTATCCAGTGTAATGCCGTTTTCTTCCATGGTCAGCAGGACGGGGACTAAAGGCATTTCGGTTTCGTCATAAAGCTGCCATAAATCCTGAGACCGTAATTCTTTAGTGAGAATATCGTTCAAGCGCCCGGTCATATCGGCATCGGCGCAGGAATAATCGGATGCTTTCTCAATCTCTACCCGGGACATCGGAATCTGTTTGCTGCCGGTGCCCATCAGGCTGGTAATCGGGGTCATCTCCACCTGCAGTTTACTGAATGCCAGAGTTTTCAATCCGAGCGCCGGTTCGCTGAGCAGATAAGCCGCGATCATCGTGTCTGATGTCAGGTTCGTTACCGTGATGCCCGCTGCAGCCAATACTTCCATATCGAACTTGCCGTTGTGGGCGATTTTCGCTTTATTAACATCATTGAAAATCGGTTTGAGCCGCTCTACGACCTGATTTAGCGGTAATTGCGGCGACTGCATCATGCCGATGTGACCCACCGGGATGTAATAAGATTCGCCGGGCGCGGGGGAGACGGAAATCCCCACCAGGTTCGCGGTCATCGGATTCAGGCCGTCGGTTTCAGTATCAAAGGCAAATGATTTTACTCCCAGGAGGCGCGAAATCAGTAATTCCAGCGCTTCGGGGGTATTCACCAGGTGGTAATCGGTTTTAACTGCCGGTGCTGCTTCAATTACGGGTGCCGGTTTGGTTTCCGGCGCGGCTTCGACGCTTTCCGGTAATTTGTTCAGCAGGCTGGAAAATTCCAGCTCCCGGAAAAGGTCGGCGACTTTATTACGGTTGAAATGGCTGGCCTGAGTCGCCTCCAGGTTGAGCGTGACCGGGGCATCGGTAACAATCGTGGTCAGGATTTTGCTCTGGCGGGCAACCTCGGTGTTTTCCCGCAGTAATGCCTGCAGTTTCGGGGGCGTTACTTCATCAATATGTTGGTATATTTGCTCGATGTTGCCGAACTGTTGAATCAGCTTTACTGCTGTCTTTTCCCCGATGCCCTTGACGCCGGGGATGTTATCCGAAGGGTCGCCTTTTAAAGCTTTGTAATCGGCGATGTGCTCCGGCCCGATTTCATATTTCGCCAGTACGGCTGCGGCATCATATAGGTCGGCATCCCCGAAACTGCCGCGCGGCTTGGGGTACAGCACTTTGGTTTTATCCGTTACCAGCTGCATCATATCTGCGTCGCCGGTTACAATCACGGTATCCATGCCCTGTGCGGCCGCCTGCTTGCTCAACGTACCCAGGATGTCATCGGCTTCGAAACCGTCCATTTCAAAAATCGGGATATCGAAAGCCCGTACCAGTTCCCGGACCCGCCCGAATTGCCCAACCAGTTCCGCCGGGGTTTCCGGCCTTGTCGCCTTATAATCTGCGTACATCAGATGCCGGAATGTCGGAGCTTTTCGGTCGAAAGCGACGGCGTAATTCGTCGGTTTCAGGTCGTTGATGGCTTTCAACAAAATGGAAGTAAAGCCGTACACCGCCCCCACCGTTTCGCCGGTTTTGCGGACCGTAAACGGCGGCAGGGCGTGGAAAGCCCGGTGAATCAAGCCGTTGCCGTCGAAGAGTACTAATAAAGGTTTTTCGGACATGACACCATTATAACAGAGCTATCAGCTGTCAGCCATTAACTTGCAGTCGTGTAGGGTTTTGAAATTTGATTTCTGTCCTTCGCTCTAGACGAAACGCTTTCCAACGGTCATAGGCTGCAGACGGAGGTGATTTACTGAGTAAATATGTACCGAAGTTGTTGAAAAATGATAGGGGATACAAAGTCGGAAGATGGGAGATGCACAATCCCCATAAAAAGAAAAGAGAAGCATTTCTTCGGGTCGAAACCCTTGGTTGCTTCTCAATGTCTAACTTAGTATATTATAACACGTTCTTAAATTGCTTGTCAACACTTTGTGCCTGAAATCGAAAAATCCCACTGCCTGTTGAAAGCATTTTTCGTATTTTCGGATTTGTTTGGATTTTGGTTTTCGGGATTTTCTTGAAGTATTGACACTTGATTCTTGAATATTGTTTATTTGTATCTCGCCAGCTTCAAATCTAAGCTGTAGTGTGGTATAATAAGTACATGTTAGGTTCTTTATCTGAATCAGATAGTAATTATAGCCAATCCGGCTTCCTTTCTGATATCAAATCGTTAGTATTATTAAATCCCCGGAGTGAGTGTCAATTATGACTGAAAATAATATACCTGCTTCTATGCCCAAAAGAGACCGGCATAATGACGGTACCGCCGAATATAATGCCGCGGCAATTTCCGTCTTAGGCGGACGGGAAGCAGTGCGCCGCCGTCCCGGTATGTACATCGGCAGCACAGACCAGCGCGGTCTGCACCATCTGGTCTATGAAATTATTTACAACAGCGTCGACGAAGCCATGGCCGGCTACTGCACGCATATTAAAGTCACCATCGAAAAAGATAATTCCATCACCGTGGAAGACAACGGCCGCGGCATCCCGGTAGAAATCCATCCGGCGACCGGTAAATCCGCGCTGGAAACCGTCATGACCGTACTCCATGCCGGCGCGAAGTTCGGCGGCAAAGCCTATACGGTCTCCGGCGGCCTGCACGGCGTCGGCGCTTCCGTAGTGAACGCGCTTTCCACCTGGGTCAAAGTCTGGGTGAAACGTAATGATAAGTTGTATTTCCAGGAATACCATCAGGGCATCCCCCAGGTGGATGTCGCCGTGGCCGGTAAGTCCGAAGGCACCGGCACCAAAACCGCCTTCCTGGCCGACCCGGAAATTTTCGGCACGATAAAATATGATTTCAACACCATTTGCGACCGTGTCCGGGAAGTGGCTTACCTGAACAAAGGGCTGGAAATATCTTTAATCGATGTTGCGGAAGACAAAGAACAGACCTTCTATTTTGAGGGCGGCCTCGCCAGTTTCGTGCGCCATATGAACCATAACCGTGTCGTGCTGCACAAACAGCCGATTTACATTTCGAAAACCAACAACGGCATCGGCGTGGACGTCGCATTGCAGTACAACGACGGTTTCAGCGAATCTATTTTCAGTTTTGCCAACTGCGTCAATACGATGGACGGCGGTACCCATCTCACCGGTTTCCGTTCCGCCTTGACCCGCGTCTATAACGATTATGCCCATAAAAATAAGTTCCTCAAAGAAGAAGATGCAAATCTGAGCGGTGACGATGTGCGGGAAGGTTTGACCGCGATTGTCAGCGTCAAAATCGGCGAGCCGCAATTTGAGGGGCAGACCAAAGGCAAACTGGGCAATGCCGAAGCCAAACCGGCCGTGGAATCCGTGGTGGCCGAAGGGCTGGCTTTGTATCTGGAAGAGCACCCCGATGACGCCAAATCGATTATCGATAAATGTTTATTATCTGCCCGCGCCCGGGAAGCAGCCCGCAAAGCCCGCGACCTGGTGGTCCGGAAAAACAGCCTCGATACCGGCACTTTACCCGGCAAACTGGCCGACTGCTCGGAGAAAGACCCGACGCTTTGCGAATTGTACCTGGTGGAAGGTGATTCCGCCGGCGGCTCCGCCAAACAGGGACGGGAACGCCGTTTCCAGGCCATCCTGCCGCTCCGTGGTAAAATTCTGAACGTAGAAAAAGCCTCCCCGGAGAAAATGCTGGGCGTGGCTGAAATCCGCTTTATAATTACGGCGCTGGGCGCCGGACTTGATGAGAGTTTCGATTCAGTAAAACTGCGTTACCATAAAGTGATACTGATGACCGATGCCGACGTGGATGGTTCTCATATCCGCACACTTTTACTCACTTTCTTCTTCCGGCACATGCCGAAACTCATCACGGAGCAGCACCTTTTTATTGCTCAGCCTCCGTTGTACCGCCTCAAAACCAACAAAGAGGAACGGTGGATTTACTCCGACCAGGAACGCGATGTTGCGCTGAAAGAGCTGAAAGACAAACGGGTAGAAGTACAGCGTTATAAAGGTCTGGGTGAAATGAACAGCGAACAGTTGTGGGAAACAACCATGAACCCCGCCACGCGCACGCTGCTGCAGGTCAATGTGGAAGATGCCGCGAAATCCGACCAGATTTTCCAAATCTTGATGGGTGATGAAGTCGCCCCGCGTAAGGCCTTTATCACCGCCAATGCCCAATACGTTAAGAACCTGGATGTTTAATGAGTTCTGAAGAGAAAAGAAGGATTTTCCGGCAGGTTGCAAAGCATAATCCCCCTCTCTCTAACTCTCTCCCACTATACTCATGACCTTTGTCATGGTATACATCGGTTCGTTGAACCGAGTACCTGACGGCCTCCGCGCATTTTGGTGAAATGCGCTACGGGGGGCGAGAGAACTAACCAGAAGGGCATAGTTCTGATTTTTATTCTCAAATGATACATCGGCTTTACTTTTACAATTAGTTTGTAGTACGATGTTACAATCAATATTTTCGTAATATTAAATCCACACAGAGGGATAGATATAAAATGATAACTTTAGCAGAAATGCGAAGTACCGCAAAAACTTATACTGCCGAAAAAACGCACATCGGTGTCATCGGTTCGCATTCCGCGCTGGCAATGGGCATGGCGGCGAAAGCTTTCGGCGCCAAAACACTGTTGGTCGTGGAAAAAGGCCGGGACGCGCTTTATGCCCGCGAGCATAAGCACCTGTACGACCATATCATTACGCTGGAGAAATTCAAGGATATCCTGAAACCCGAAGTCCAGGCTGAATTATTGAGTTTTAACACCGTCTGGATTCCCCACCGTTCGTTCACGGTTTACGTCGGCATAGACGGTATTGAAAATGAGTTCAAAATCCCGATGTACGGCAATCGCAAGATGCTGCGGACGGAAGACCGGAATGCCGTGAAAAGCCAGTATTACTTTCTGGAAAAAGCAGGCATCAGGTTCCCCAAACAATTTGAAAAACCGGAACAGATCGACCGGCTGGTGCTGGTGAAAGTGCAGCGGGCGGACAAACCGCTGGAAAGGGCGTTTTTCTATGCCAATTCCGCCGAACAGTATTATCAGCAGGCAGAATTTTATACCGGCAAAGGCTTGATTAATGCCGATTCATTAAAGAAAGCCAGAATAGAGGAATATGCCTTCGGCTCCAGGGTCAATGCTAATTGGCAAGCCTACGGTTTGGTGGATAAATTCGGCGATTTGGACCTGGTCGGTTTCAGTGATAGAAGACAGGTAAATTTGCAGGGATTTTTACAATTGCCGGCCCAGCAGCAATTGCAGCTGAATATACCGGTGACCAATGAAGAAGTGGGGCATTACGGGATTACGATGAGAGAATCGCTGCACCCGATGTTCTGGGAGGCGGCGCATAAATTTATCGAAACCGTGAAACGCGAGGAACCGCCCGGGATGATTGGTCCGTTCGGATTGCAGGGTGCGGTTGTCTATGCACACGATGATCCCCGGAAACTGGAGTTTGTCATCTTTGATGTCTCCCCCAGGATTCCCGGCGACCCGGCCATTGGGCCTACTTCTCCGGAAATGAGAAACCTGTCGTTAAAATTTCAAAAGTTATTAAAATCAAAATATGAAGGGCGCCAGATTAACGACCCGCTGGACCTGGTCGTAATCGATATTCTGGAAGCCCTTAGGCTGGGTAGACTCAGCGAGGTGGTGACGTAATGGATAAAAAAGTTAAGGCAGTATTAGATTCCTACGACCCGAAAAAGATAACTATCGGCACGATTTGTTCGCACTCTGCGCTGCAGATTTTCTACGGCGCCAAACAGGAAGGATTTAAGACTGTCGGCGTCGGTAAGCCGGATAGAAAAGCCACCTATGATGCCTATGCAGCCGCCACACCCGATATTTATATCGAAGTGAATGACTGGAGTGAAATCCTGACGGAACGGGTGCAGCAGGAATTAATCGCTCATAATACCATCATGATTCCCCACGGCTCTTTTGTGGAATATGTCGGCCTTTCAAACATGATCG
>Ga0265316_10001305_pt1 | contig 26818 bp, 23 predicted proteins | sample 4522metaG_FD_202092 | JGI IMG/M metagenome (GOLD analysis project Ga0265316, IMG submission 202092) | Rhizosphere microbial communities from Carex aquatilis grown in University of Washington, Seatle, WA, United States - 4-5-22 metaG | ecosystem: Host-associated > Plants > Roots > Rhizosphere >... | reverse complement strand
GGGTTGAAGCCGGTGCAGCGGCGAATTCTCTTCGCCATGCACAACGACTTGCACCTTTACCCTGATGCGCGTTTCCGCAAGAGCGCGACCATCGTGGGCGCGGTCATCGGCAAGTACCACCCGCACGGCGATACCGCCTGCTACGACGCCATGGTGCGCATGGCGCAGGACTTCTCATTGCGCTACCGGCTGGTAGAGGGTCACGGCAATTTTGGCTCGCTCGACGGAGACGCGCCCGCCGCCTACCGCTACACCGAGGCGCGCCTAGCGCCGCTTTCCACCGAGCTGCTTGACGAGATCAAGCAGGGCACGGTGGATTTTCGGCCCAACTACGATGGCACCTCGCAAGAGCCGATGGTCCTGCCCGCGCGCATTCCGCAACTGCTGGCCAACGGCTGCGCCGGCATCGCGGTGGGCATGGCCACCAACGTCCCACCCCACAACCTGAGCGAGGTGTGCGAGGCCGCGGTGGCGCTCATCGATAATCGCAAGCTGGAGAGCAAGGACCTGCTCAAGTACATCAAGGGTCCCGATTTCCCCACCGGCGGCCAGATCATCAATTCCAAGAAAGAGCTGCGCGAGATCTACGAGACCGGCCAGGGCCCGGTCCGCCTGCGCGGAGAGTGGAAGCTCGAGGAGAGCAAGCGCGGCCAGCAGCTCGTCATCACCTCCATCCCCTACAACGTGTCCAAGGCCAACCTGGTGGAGAGCATCGCCCAGGTCATTCTGGCCAAGAAGCTACCCATGCTGGTGGACGTGCGCGACGAATCCACCGACGACGTGCGCGTGGTGCTGGAACTGAAGCCCGGCGCGGATCCGGCGCTGGTGGTGGCGTACCTGTACAAGCACACCCCGCTGGAGCTGTCGTTTCACGTCAACATGACCTGCCTGGTGCCGACGGAGAATCGCGAGGTGGCCGGGCCCGTGCGGCTCAACCTGCAGGCCATCCTGAGCGAGTTCCTGGATTTTCGCGAAGAGGTGGTCACCCGACGTTTCCAGTTCGAGTTGGCGGAACTACGCCGCCGCATCCACATCCTGAAGGGCTTCGCCATCCTCTTCGATGCCCTCGACGAAGCCATCCGCCTCATCCGGAAGTCCGAGGGCAAGGCCGACGCGGCCAGCAAGCTGCAGGCTCGCTTCAAGCTCGACGACGAGCAGACCGATGCCATCCTGGAGATGAAGCTGTACAAGCTGGCGCGCCTGGAAATCCAGGCGATCCGCGAGGAGCTGGCCGAGAAGCAGGCGCGCGCCAAGGAGATCGAAGCCATCCTGAAAGACAAGCGCCGCTTGTGGAAGGTGATCCGCGGCGAGATTGCCGACATCGGCCAGCGCTTCGCCGACAAACGGCGCACCAAGATCGGCGGCAGCGGTGGCGAGGAAGTGGAATTCCAGGCCGAAGACTTCATCGTCGACGAGGAGGTCACGGTCATCTTGTCGCGCGACGGATGGCTCAAGCGCGCGCGCGAGGTGAAGGATCTGTCAGCCACGCGACTGCGTGAGGGCGATGCCGTGCTGGCAGCTTTGCGCGGCTCCACCAAGGACTTTCTGGCCATCTTCTCCAACCTCGGAAGTTGCTACGTCAGTCGCATCCACGACGTGCCGGCCTCGACTGGGCACGGCGAGCCGGTGCAGAAGCTTTTCAATTTCCGCGACGGCGAGCGCGTGGTGGCGGCGCTGGTGGTCACCGGCACCGGGCCGTCGGCAGTGCCGGCTGGAACCCTGGCCATCGCCGTGACCAAGCGGGGCTACGGTTTCCGCTTCAATCTTGATCCGCTGCGCGAGCTGAGCACGCGCGCCGGCCGTCGTTTCGCCAAGCCCGCCGAGGGTGACGAGGTGGTGGGCGTTCTGCCGGTGCGTCCCAAGGACGTGCTGTGCGTGGTTTCAGCGCGCGCCCGCGCTCTCGTGTGCCAGGCCGACGAGGCGGCTGAACTCGCCAATCCGGGCCGTGGCGTCACCATCATCAAACTCGACGAGGAAGACGCGGTCATGGGCTTTGCCCTGGGCGCGCGCAAGGACGACACCGTGCTCATCGCCGAGACTGACGCGGGCAAGAAGATTCCCGTGGGCCCGGGCCGCTACCACGTCACCGCGCGCGGCGGCCGCGGCCACGCCCTGGCCCGCAAGTCCAGCGTGGTGCGGGTGCTCTTCCCCGAACCGCCAGCACCGGCGGATGAGCCGCCCAAACTCTTGCAGTAGGAAGTCTTCTCGTCACCATGCCTCCGTCAAACTCATACACCGCAGAACACATCACCGTCCTGCAAGGCCTGGAGCCCGTGCGCCGGCGGCCCGGCATGTACATCGGGGGAACCGACACCAAGGGCTTCCATCACCTGCTGTGGGAGATCGTGGACAACTCGGTCGACGAGGTGATCAACGGTTACGCCACCCACATCGAGGTGACCCTGCACAAGGATCACCGCTCGGCCACCGTGGTGGACAACGGTCGCGGCATCCCGGTTGACCTCAAGAAGGAATTCAAGAAATCGGCGCTGGAGCTGGTGCTCACCACGCTGCATGCCGGGGGGAAGTTCTCCTCGGGGCAGTATCAATACTCCGGCGGTCTGCACGGCGTGGGCGCGTCGGTGGTCAACGCCCTGTCCGAGGAGATGGTGGCGCGCGTGCGGCGCGACGGCTTCGAGTGGGAGCAGAGCTACGCGCGGGGCGTGGCCACCAGCAAGCTGACCAAGAAGGGGCCGGCGCGTGGTTCGGGAACCACCACCTTCTTTCGGCCCGACCCGCAGCTCTTCGGCAAGCAGGAGTTCTCGGCGGACACCATCCGTTTTCGGCTGGACGCCAAGACCTTCTTGCACAAGGGCCTCAAGATCACCTTCCGCGACGAGGCCGCCGGCACCAGCGATGTCTTGCAACACGAGGGCGGCATCGCGGACTTCCTGGCCAAGATCGTCGCCGACCGAGGCAAGCCGCCCACGGTTCCCCAGGTTTTCTACTTTCAGCGCGAGGACGGGGTGCGCATCGAGTGCGCCTTGCAGTGGACGGAATCGCACGAAGAAACCCTGCGCACCTTCGTGAATGGCATTCCGACCACCCAGGGCGGGACGCACGAGCAGGGCCTGCGCGCCGCCATCATCAAGGCCATGCGCTCATTTCTCGACGACGCGGGCCTGGCGCCCAAGAACCTGAATCTGACCGCGGAAGACATCCGCGAGGGCATCGTGGGGGTTTTGTCGATCTATCTGCACGACCCGCAGTTTCAGGGCCAGACCAAAGAGCGCCTGGGCAATCCCGAGGCGCAGGCTCTGGTGGACAACGCCATCCGACCGGCGCTGGAAACCTTTTTGCACCAGAACCGCACCGCGGGAACGGCCATCGTCGAGCGCATCAGCTTGGCCGCCAAGGCGCGCGAGGCTTCGCGCGCCGCCTCGCAGGCGGTGTCACGCAAGACGGCGATTTCGCACCGACTGAATCTGCCGGGCAAGCTGGCGGATTGCTCGTCGACCGACCCGGGAAAGAGCGAGCTGTTTATCGTGGAGGGCGACTCGGCCGGCGGCTCGGCCAAGCAGGGCCGCGAGCGAAAGCACCAGGCCATCCTTCCCTTGCGCGGCAAGGTGCTCAACGCCGAGCAGGCCTCGCTGCAGAAGGTTCTATCGAACAAGGAACTACAAGACGTGGTGTCCGCGCTCGGCTGCGGCGTGGGCGAGCAGTTCAACCTGGAGCGCCTGCGCTACCACAAGATCATCTTCATGATGGACGCCGATTCCGACGGCCACCACATCGCCACCCTGCTGCTCACTTTCTTCTACCGGCATTTGCGACCGCTCATCCAGGGCGGATTCGTCTACCTGGCGCAGCCGCCCCTGTTTCGCGTGGACCACGGCAAGGAAACCTTCTGGGCGCTCGACGAGGCGGATCGCGATCGCATCGTGGCTGCTCTGCCCAAGAACGCGAAGCCGGAGGTCATGCGCTTCAAGGGCCTCGGCGAAATGCAACCCGAGGAACTGCGCCGCACCACCCTGGATCCAGCCACCCGGCGGCTGCTGCGCGTGACCGTCAGCGACGGCCCGGAGACTGACCGCATCTTGACCGAGCTCATGGGCAAGGACGTCGAGGCGCGCTTCAAGTTCATCATGGAACATGCGGCGCAGGCGGATCTCGATTTGTAGGAGCGGGTTGGGAGCGGGTGAGGGGGTGGCGGCTGAGAACACTGAGGGGAGAGGGGAGGGCACAGCGGGGTGTGAGCTCTCCCCTTCTTCATCCAGTCCCTGTACTCCTAGCGTTGTGCATCTTCGCTAGCCGCGAAGATTCTTTCTGCACGCCGGAACATCAATGCGTGTTCTCCGACTCTGTGGCCTCCCCTCTCACCCCTGCGTTCTCGGCGGCGGGTGGCTGACGAGATGAATCACCTCAACTACCGATTGACAGCGCCAGGCGAATGGGGGAATATATAGCACAGCATATGTTAGCAAAGCAAGTACCGATCGGACTCTTGCTGGCTGACCTGCGACGTCGGCAGCGCCAGGCTGTGGAGATGCGGGTGCGCGATCTGGGGCTCTCGAACCAGCAATTCTGGTTGCTGGTGGCGCTGGTGGAACGCCAGGGGGCGTCGCTCGCCGAGATCCTGGCAGGCTTGCCCATGGACCAGCCCACGGCGTCCCGTGTGTTGGCCGCCTTGAGCCGGCGCAAACTGGTTCGCCTGGACAGCGACCCCGCCGATCGTCGGCGTCGCCGCATGGTGCTGACCCCTCGGGGTGAGCAATTCGGCGCGCGCTGCCTGGTCGTGGCAGAGGAAGTTCGCAAAGCAGCGGTGGCGCATTTCTCGTCGGAAGAGATCGCCACACTGCGGGGCTGGCTCCGGCGGATGGTGGACAATCTGGATGAACTGGACCGCAATGTGCCGCCTGCACCGGCGCCGTCCACGAATGGGCTGGCCGAACGGCGAGCGCGCGATAGATAGTGGCAGGAGATGCACATGAACTGGCTCAAGTCGACCAAGTTCTGGGGCGTGGTGGTGCTGGTGTTGGCGCTGGCCGGGGGTACGGCCTATCTGGTGAAACGGCGATCCAGCAAGCCCAAGGTGCAATGGGAAACCACGGCGGTGGATCGCGGCCGCATTACCGCGCGGGTCACCGCCACCGGGACTCTGTCGGCGCTGGTTACCGTGCAGGTTGGCAGCCAGGTGTCCGGCTCGATCCTGAAGCTCTATGCCGATTTCAACTCGACGGTGAAGAAGGGGCAGGTCGTGGCGAAGATTGATCCCCGTCTGTTCCAGGCCACGCTGGAAAATGCCCGCGCCAACTATGCCCAGGCCAAGGCCACTCTGGACAAGGATAGGGTGCTGGCCAAGTTCGCCGACAGGCAGTTCAAGCGGCAGGGCCCGCTGGCGAAAGACAAACTGATCGCCATTTCTGACCTGGACACTGCCGAGTCCAATGCCGGCTCGGCCTCGGCCCAGGTCGAGGCCGACCAAGCCAATGTCAAGCAGGCCCTGGCGGTCTTGCACCTGGCCGAGGTGAACCTGGCCCTGACCGACATCGTGTCGCCCACCGATGGCACGGTGATCTCGCGCAACGTGGACGTGGGCCAGACCGTGGCCGCTTCCTTGCAGGCGCCGGTATTGTTTGTCATCGCCGAGGATCTGCGCAAGATGCAGGTCGACACCAGCGTGGCCGAGGCTGACGTGGGCAAACTGCGCGCGGGCATGCAAGCCACATTCACCGTGGACGCCTTTCCGGGCGAGCCGTTCAGAGGTGCGGTTCGCCAAATTCGCAACGCCGCCACGACGGTGCAGAACGTGGTCACCTACGACGCCGTCATCGACGTGGACAACTCCGATCTCAAGCTGCGGCCGGGCATGACCGCCAACATCAGTTTCGTGTTCGCCAACAAGGACGACGTGCTGCGCGTGACCAACGCAGCCCTTCGCTTTCGTCCCAGTCCCGATCTGGTCAGCGCGCTCAAGCTGGAAATGCCCCACGGACGCCGCTCCGGCAGTGACGGCGCTTCGGGTGGTCCGCCGGCGGGAGCGGCCGGGCCAGCGCGTGCGGGCGGCTTGGCGAAGAGCGACGAGCCACCTGATCGACGCACGGTCTGGGTGTTGCGCAATGATCTGCCCAGCCCGGTTCGCATCAAGACCGGCACCAGCGACGGCAGCAAGACCGAGGTGGTGGACGGCCCCTTGCAGCCCGGGGATCTGGTCATTAGCGATGCGACTCTGCCGGCGGGTTTCAAACCGGCCGTCACGGGGACCGGAATGTTGCCCGGTGCTGGGCCGCCGCCCGGTGGCCCGCGCCGGTTCTAGGTGCACAGATGGGCAAGCCCCTCATCGAGGCCAGCAAGATCAGCAAGGTGTACCGGATGGGCGACGTGGATGTCCATGCTCTGCGCGACGTCTCGCTGACCATCAGCGAGGGCGAGTCGGTGGCGGTGATGGGACCTTCGGGCTCGGGCAAGTCCACCCTGATGAACATTTTGGGGTGTCTCGACCGTCCCAGCTCGGGTGGCTACTGGCTGGTGGGCGACGAGGTGTCGCGGCTCGACCGCAACGCCTTGGCGCGGCTGCGCAATCACACCTTGGGTTTCGTGTTTCAAAGCTTCAACCTGCTGTCGCGCACCACCGCGCTGGAGAACGTCGAGCTGCCTCTGCTGTACGCGGGCGTGTCGGCGCGCGAGCGCCACGTGCGTGCGCGCGAGGCGCTTGAGCACGTGGGCCTGGGCGAACGCATGCACCATCATCCCAATCAGATGTCGGGCGGGCAACAGCAGCGAGTGGCGGTGGCGCGCGCCCTGGTCACGCGACCGCGCCTCATCGTGGCTGACGAACCCACCGGCAACCTGGACTCGCGCACCAGCGTCGAGATCATGGCGCTGTTCCAGGAACTGGGCAGAAGTGGCATCACGCTCTTGCTGGTCACCCATGAAGCGGACATCGCCCGCTACGCCTCGCGCGTGGTGGTCATGCACGACGGCCGCGTGCAGTCTGACGAGCGGCAGACGCCGCTGCGAGCCGAGCCCATTCCCGCCGGCACGGAGGTCGCGCCGTGAGTCCATTGCAAGTGCTGCGGGTCGCGGTGCGTGCGCTTCTGCGCAACAAGATGCGCTCGTTCCTCACCACCCTGGGTGTGATCATTGGCGTGTCCGCGGTGATCGCCATGGTGGCCATCGGCGAGGGCGCCAAGGCGCGCGTGGAAGAGGCGTTCGCCTCCATGGGTTCGAACCTGCTCGTGGTCCTGTCTGGCACCACCAGCGCGTCCGGGGCGCACGGTGGCTTTGGCAGCATGCCCACCTTGACCTGGGACGACCTGAAAGCCATTCGCAGCGAGGCCAGTGCGGTTCGCTACGCCAGTCCGCAGCTGCGCAGCAATCAGCAAGTGATCAGTGAAGACCAAAACTGGGCCACCTCAATCAACGGCGTTTCACCGGAGTACTTGCTTATGCGCACCTGGCCCGTCGCCATGGGCAGCCCCATCAGTCAGTCAGACATCGAAGCGGGCAGCAAGGTGGTGTTGCTTGGGCAGACCGTGGTGGACAAGCTCTTCGGTTCCAACGCCGATCCAACCGGTCAATCCGTGCGCATACAGAAAGTACCCTTTCAGATCATCGGCGTGCTGGCGCGCAAGGGGCAGTCGGCCACGGGGCAAGACTACGACGACGCCGCGTTCATTCCATACACGACTTTCCAAGCCAAGATCCAGGGCGGCTTGCAGAAGTTCATCGCGGGCGCGCTCATGGTCAGCGCGGTGTCGAGCGAGGCCACCACCCGCGCGCAGAATCAAATTGCCACCTTGCTGCGCGATCGCCACCACACTCCCATTGGCGCCGACGACGATTTCAGCATTCGCAACCTGACCGAGATGGCCAGTGCCCAGCAGGAAGGTGTCAAGACGCTGACCACGCTTCTGGCCAGCATCGCCGCGGTGTCGCTCATCGTGGGCGGCATCGGCATCATGAACATCATGCTGGTCAGCGTGACCGAGCGCACGCGCGAGATCGGCATCCGTATGGCGGTGGGTGCGCGGCCGCGCGATGTGCTGTCGCAGTTCTTGGTCGAGGCGCTCGCGCTGTCGATCGCCGGAGGCATCATCGGCATCCTGCTGGGGCTGCTGGCCGCCAACCGATTGGCCGCCAACTTTGGTTGGCCCATTTTGATTCGTCTTGACGTCATCTTGATCGCGGTCGGCTTTTCCGGTCTGGTGGGCGTAGTCTTCGGGCTCTACCCGGCGCAAAAAGCCTCCCGTCTCGATCCCATTGAAGCCCTGAGGTACGAATGAAACACTCTATCTTCTTTCCCGTCGCCGCACTTTGCCTGCTGGCGAGCCATGCCAACGGTCAACAAGGCCGCGTCTTGACCTTCGACGAGGCCCTGCGCATCGCACGCGCCACGCACCCTCAGTTGCAAGTTGCACACGCGCAGAGCGAAGCGGCCGATGCCCGCGCCTATGAGAGCCGAGCGGCGTTGCTGCCGCAGGTGAACGGCGTGGCCTCGTACCAGCGCACGACAAACAATTCCCCGTCAGGTGGCAACCCCGTCGCCACGATTACGCTCATCAACACAGCTACCGGCACAACCACCAGCACATCCACCTCCACCGGCAGCGGGACGAGCGGGTCGAGCCATGGGAGTTTCGATACCAGCAACTCCTTCCAATTCCGTCTGACCGCGAGCCAGCTCATCTACGATTTCGGGCAGACCACGGGAAGGTGGAACGCGGCCAAGATCACCGCTCGGTCTCAATCAGACAGCGAGGCGCGCACGGCGCAACAGGTCTCCTACAATGTTCGCGCCGCCTACTACAATGCGGCCGCGACCTATGCCCTGGTCAAGGTGGCGCAAGATGGTCTTACCAATCAGGAAGCCCACCTGGTGCAAGCCCAGGGTTTCGTGCGCGCGGGCACGCAGCCGGAGATCGCTCTGGCCCAGGCGCTGACCAACCGGGCCACTGCGCGGGTGCAGCTCATCACCGCGCAGAACGCATACGACGTGGCCAAGGCCCTGCTCAATCAGGCCATGGGTGTCGAAGGCCCCATCGACTATCAGATTGAGTCGCCCGCTGCCGACCCGGTCGAGGGCGAGGACAAGAACACGGATGATCTCTTGCCCTCGGCGATCAAAGCGCGCCCCGACTTGCAGGCCCTGGGCGACCAGGTCAAGGCGCAGGAGTACACCATCAGTGCGACCAAAGGCGGCTACTATCCTGGGTTGAGTGCCATCACGGCGCTGAGTGATGGGGGGCCGGCGGTCGACAACTTGGCGTGGAACTGGTACGGCATGTTGCAATTGAGTTGGCCGATCTTCGGAGGCGGCATAACCAACCAACAGGTGCGCGAGGCACGTGCCACCGCGAGCGTGCTGCGCGGCCAGTACGAGATCCAGCGCCAGCAGATCCGCCTGGACCTGGAGCAGGCGCGCCTGGCTGTGCGTTCGGCCAAGGCGAGCGAGGAGGCCACCCACGAGGCGGTGGTCAACGCGCGCGAGCAGCTTCGCCTGGCCGAGGGTCGCTACCAGGCCGGCGTGGGCAACATGATCGAGTTGGGCGATGCCCAGGTGGCCATGACCACGGCCGCGGCGCAGGAGGTGCAGGCGCACTTCGGTCTTGCCACGGCCCGCGCACAGCTCCTCTTGGCGCTGGGGCAACCTTGAGATGAACACCGACGATAAATTGTCCTTCATCTTCGGTCGGCGCAGCATCCGCGAATACCAATCCGCGCCCGTTCCCGACGAGCTGGTGACCGATCTCCTGCGTGCGGCCATGGCGGCGCCGTCGGCGTGCGCGAAGGATCCTTGGCGCTTCGTGGTGGTGCGAAACCGCGCCACCTTGAACTTGATCGCCGATGCTTTGCCTAACGGCAAGATGCTGGCACACGCGCCGGTCGGCATTGCGGTGTGCGGCGATCTGGGCGCGGCCCACGCCAGCGAGCTGAGCTATCTCTTGCAGGATTGTTCGGCTGCCATCGAGAACCTGCTGCTCGCAGCGCACGCCCTGGGCCTGGGCGCGTGCTGGTTGGGTGTGCACCCGCGCCAGCCGCGTATTGAAGCGCTGACCAAGATCCTGCGGCTGCCTGACAAGATCCTGCCCGTTTCCTGCATCGCCCTGGGCTGGCCCGCCGAAACGCAGCCGCCGCGCACGCGCTTTTCGTCCGCGCACGTGCACGACGAGTCCTGGTGACAACGCGTGCAAGAGGAATTCATATCAGCCGTCCTCTAGTGAATCCTGCGGTTCCATCTCTCTTCCCGTGCCGACGGCTTCGGCGTCCGCCGCCCGTTCCGTTTCAGTCTGCCGCGGGAGAAGGTGCCGCGGCAGGAAGGCGACATTGGCGATAAGGGTAGGCACCAGAGCCGACCCAATGACGACCGCGACCAGATGAGAATACTGCTGCCGGGTGACGAGCCCGTGGCTGAGCCCGTAGAGCGCCGAGATGGTCCCGAAGGTGAGGCCGGTCGACATCATCAGGGTGTAGTACCACCGTTCGTTTCGCTCTCGTCGAAAGGCCCCTATCACCGGGTAGAGGCCGAAGATCTTGCTGCCGACCTTCCCGGCGAACAACGCCAGGAAGACCAGGGGAGCCGCCAACAACGCGGGCACCGACACGAACGAGCCGGCGCGCAGGAAATAGATGGGCGTCAGGAAGCCGATGGTGAGCGTCCGCAGTCGGCGCACGAAGACGTGATCGGTGCCGAGGGTGGACGCCAGCACCATCCCGGCGATGTACGCCGGGAGAACCGCCTCGCTGCCGGACCATAGCGCGAGCGCGCCGAGGCCGAACAGGATGAACAGCACCCATTTGGTGCGAAACGCGGCGGTGCGGTTGGCGTAGTGGTTCATCAGGTGCGGCGTCACCACCGGGAGGAGCGCGAAGGCCGCCAGGCACGCGACCCCGAACACTGCGGTACGCCAGGTGAACGGAGCGAACATCAAGCCGAGGACAAGCACGGTCCCGAGGTCGTTCACGAAGCAGGCTCCCAGGATGCCCTTGCCGAAATCGGTGCGGTTGAACCCAGTTTCCAGCATCACGGCGTAGACCACGGCCATCGATGTGGTCGAGAGCGCGATGCCTGCAAGCCAACTCGCAGTCGGAGACCAGCCCAGGACGAAGCGAGCCACCGCCGCGCAACCGAGGAACGGAGCAAGGAACCCAATCGCTCCGACCAGCGAGACCTCCTTCCATTTTCGCCGCATCACCGCTGGTTCGAGTTCCGCGCCTGCCAGGAAGGTGAGCAGCACCGCCCCGGTACTGGCGAGGAATTTGAGCCCGGGCAAATCGGCGCCCATGGCATCCTTGCCGAAAAAGTGCCCAATGGCCGCCGCCGCCGCAATTCCCACGATGATTTCCATGAGCGCCATGGAGATCTTCAGCCTGGCGGCGAGGAACGTGGCGATGAGAGCCAGACCAAACCAGAGGGCCGCGATCGAAAATGCTTGTTCCATCGGTCAGCTTCCTTGCGCCGCAGCGCTCGTAACAGTTGCTCCTCGGGCTGACCTCAAGATCCAGCTTTGATGCCTCCTAGCGGAGAATCAGCCCCGTAGGAGTCATCGGCCGCGGTAGGATCGTGGCGGTTGTCGGCGGACTCCACCGCCATTGTCGTCGGTCGTCGCGTCGTATACTAAAGCCGCGAGAGCCGGTCAAGCCTGTTCCCCAATCATGGTGCGGTGGTAGGTTTCGCTCTCACGCATCCAACGATTGTACTGGGGAAGCGAGGCCCTCGTGACTTCCTCGCGAAGGGAACCCATCGCATGACAGCCCTCACATCCATCCATGCCCGGGAGATTTTCGATACGCGCCGCCATGCTGGTTCGAAGCTGACTTGATCGGCCGCGAAAGAGCCACCGCATGCAGCGATCCAGGCGAAGGTCGGGCTCGAAACAGCGCCGAGCCGCGCGTGCGGCGGAAAACGGTGGCCGAGAAACCACGGGCGTTGCTTCTGTCGCGAATCGCAACGTCAGTCGAGCCATTGTGGCTGGTCTGGTCGTGGTTTCCGCGTTTCTGCTGCTATGGAATCTGGGCGACCAGCGCCTGTGGGACGACGAGGCGCAGACCGCGCTCATCAGCCAGACCATCCTGGACCACGGCCTGCCCCTGGGACACGACGGGGTGAATTCCTTCTCACAGGAGGCGGGCGCGGAATTTGGCGCTGACCACGTCTACAAGTGGCATCCCTGGCTGCCCTTCTATTTGCTGGCGACGTTCTTTCGGCTGTTCGGCGTCAGCACCTTCACTGCGCGCCTGCCCTTTGCCCTGCTGGGGATCGCCTGCCCTGTGCTGCTCTATTTTCTGGCAACGGCGCTGTTTGCTCGGCGGCGCGTGGCCATCGTCGCCGCGTCCTTGCTCGTCTTCTCAGTGCCGTTCCTGCTATTGGCCAAACAATGCCGTTACTACAGCCCGGCCATGTTCCTGTCCCTGTTCGGGCTGTACGGCTACGCGAGCGGCAAGCATCGCAGCGTGCTGGCTCCCGCCTCGGTGCTGCTGTTCTACACGCAGAACATCTACTTTCTCACGCTGTGGCTGGCAGTTCTTATCCACGCGGCGCTGTGGAAGGCGGAGCGGCGAAAAGAGTTGATCCTGCTCTGTGCCGCGGCTGCGGCCCTGTGCGTGCCCTGGCTCATCTACACGTTGGGTGTGAGCTACCGGCAGGCTTATCCCCGCGTGCTGACCTGGGCGCAGTTCTTGCGCTTCCTCGGAGTCTACGCTGCCCAGATCCGATCGTATCTGTTTTCGCCCTTCGTGTTGTTGGCGCCGGCAGCGGTCATCGTCTGGCGCGTCTTGCGCAAGCAGGCGCCCGTAGATCGCAGTCAGTGGAACAGCGTGGCCCTGTTGCTGATCTATCTGGTGGTCTCATATCTGGTGCTGTGCAGCTTCAGTGTGCTGCCCTTCTTCAGATACCTTGGCCCCACTATTCCAGTCTTTTGCCTGCTCACGGCTCTCTTGCTGGAGGGACTGGCCAGCATCCACGCCGTTGTGTTTGTCGGCGCAGTGGCGTGGATCATCCTGAACGGAAACATCAGCCGCTACCTCTATGAGATCACCCACGACTTTCGCGGGCCCATCAGGGGCATCACGGACTACCTGCAAGAGAACGCCAAGCCCAGCGACACGGTCGCAATCACCTACGGCGATCTGCCTATCAAGTTCTACAACCACCTGCGCGTGGTGGGCGGGCTCACGGGCGAGGATCTGACCCCGGGCCGGCGTGCTGACTGGATCATCATGCGTAAGCACGTCACCTGCGTGAAGGATCTGGAAGTGGGGAAGTACCTGCACTACAACGTGGACTGGAAGAGCTACACTCCCATCACCATCGACGCCCCTGACACCATCTTCGAGAACCGAGAGGACCCGGCCGTGCACCTCTTCGAGAGCAACACCACCGAGGATAAGGTCGTGATACTGAAACGGATTGGGGGATAGATGAACAGGCGAAGCAAACGCGGGGCATCGTGGCGCGCAGCACGTGAAAAGGCGCCGCCTCCGCCCGCGGAGGCCCCTGCGATAGCCGAGCGGCTGCCGCGGTCGGCGGCGACCGGGATCATCGGGCTGGTGACTGCGATCATGCTGTCGTGGACCTGGGACCGCTGGCCCAATTTGCTCATCGATTTTGGGCGCGATTTTTACACCGCGGCTCAGCTTGCCCAGGGCAAGGTCTTGTACCGGGACGTCGCCTTTTTCACCGGGCCGCTGTCGCCCTACCTGAATGCCCTGTGGTTTCGTCTGTTCGGGCCAACATTGCAGACCCTGGTGTTTTGCAACGTGATCCTATTCATCGGTTTTCTGTGGCTGCTCTACAAGGTGCTGCGCCGGGTGGGCAGCCGAACCGCAGCGACTGCGGCCACTGTCGTGTTTGTGACCATGTTCGGATTGGCTGATCTCGTGCCCATGGGCAACTACAACTTCATTTGCCCGTACTCGCACGACATGGTCCACGGCCTGGCCCTGAGCCTGGGCGCGATTCTTTGCCTGGCCCGTTACACCGATGCTTTGTCTGCTCGGCTAGCTGTTCTGGCAGGCGTGCAACTGGGACTGGTATTCCTGACCCGTGCGGAAATTTCGTTTCCCGCCTGGGTGGCCTGTGGCCTGGGATTGGCGGCGACCCTGGCCTATGACCCGCGGGCGTACGCAAAACGCTGGGCGATTCTGGCTCGAGTGTTGGCACCAGCCTTGGCGGTTCCCCTCGCAGCCCTAGCGCTGCTGGCGAGGCATATGCCCTGGGCAAACGCTCTGCGCGGCGTGCTCGGCTCGTGGATCTGGGTCTTCGATGCGAAGGTCAATGCCCTGAATTTCTATCGCGAGAGCATCGGGCTCGACCATGTGGAGATCAACCTGCGCCGGATTCTTGCTTGGGCTCTGATCTACACGCTCGCGCTCTTGCCCTTCTTTGTTGCGGCCCTCGGCATTCGCGCGGAACAGGGCCGCAGAAAGGCTGTCTGGTTTCTGGTCGCTGCCACCGCGGCCGTGATCATGGCCGTCCTGTGGCGCCACATCCTTCCCTCGGAGCTGGCGCGTCCCCTGCCGCTGTTTCTGGTCATTCTTGCCGTGATGACTATCCAGGCACTCAGCAAGAACCGAGCCGATTCCATTGCCAGACCGCAATTGACTGCGCGCCTGATGCTCGTCGTCCTCGGGCTGGGATTGCTGGGAAAGATTCTGCTCAATGCGCGCTTCTACAACTACGGCTTCGTCCTGGCGGTGCCGGCAACCATGCTGGTGGTCATGGCCCTGCTCGACTGGATCCCGACGGCCATCGCCCGGCACGGTGGTTCGGGAAGCGGCTTTCGTTTGATGGGCCTGGCCCTGCTGGCCGGCTTCGTGGTTGTGCACCTGCAAATCAGCGAGCTGAACCTTTCCCGCAATACCGTCACCGTTGCCGAGGGCGCCAATTCCTTCCTGTCCGACAATCGCGCCAATCAGGTCAACGCTCTGCTGACCTTCCTGGCGCGCAAGGTGCCGCCGGGCAAGACCCTGGCCGTGGTTCCCGAGGGAGCGATGATCAACGTGCTGGCACAGCGAGTGAATCCCAATCCCTGCCTCAACCTGATGCCGCCGGAGATTGCTTCTTTGGGCGAGGCCCACGTGCTGCAACAACTTCAGGCGACGCCCCCCGAAATTCTGGTTCTCGATCTGGACCGGATTTCGGCAAAGGGCTTGTTGTTCCGCAACGAACCCTACGCGCCAGAAATCGCCGCGTGGATTGTCGCCAACTATGAATTAATGGAGCGCTTCGAGACCGCGCCACAGGAACCAATGCAACTGCACCTCGGCGTGATGCAATTTCGGCCGAGAGGGGAGGCGGGGTCAGGAGGATGAGTGGGTGGTCCCGCGCTCACTTCGACTTGGATCTTCCAGAAGGGGCGCGCCGGCCTCCGCTCGGCGCCAGAGCGGCGAGAAAGACGGCGCCGTAGCTGGCCAATTTTTTGGGGCCCACGCCGGAGATGGCCAGAAATTCGGCGCGCGTGCGTGGGCGCGCGGCGGCCATGGCCAGCAGGGTGGCGTCGCTGAAGATCACGTAGGCCGGCACTTTGCGGCTGTCGGCGAGGCGCTTGCGCAGACCCTTGAGCGCCAAGAACAAGGCTTCTTCTTCGCTCGTCGGCAGATCAGCCGTTGCGGTCATTGCGGCCTTGCCCCGTCGCTTGCTCACCGGCTTGCTCTTGGCCACCACATCGAAGCCCGCACAGATGTCGCAGGACGCGCGGCAGGTACCCATGGATTCGCCGAAATAGCCGGCCAAGCCCTGGTGTCGGCAAGTCGTGGCGTCGGCGAGGCGGAACATCTCGCGCACGCGCAGCCGGTGCTGTTCCAGAACCTCGGGCGTGGTTTCTGTGTTCAGCTCGAACAGGCGGTCGTAGTTGGCCACGTCGGCCCACGAGTAGAAAAGCACGCAGTCGCTGGCCACGCCATCGCGGCCGGCCCGGCCAATCTCTTGATAGTAGGCCTCGATTGACCGGGGCATGTCGCGGTGGATGACGGTGCGCACGTTGGACTTGTCGATGCCCATGCCGAAGGCGATGGTCGCCACCACCACATCGGCATCGTCGCAGCGAAAGGCGTCTTGCACGCGCGAGCGCTGGCGCGGCTCCATGCCAGCATGATAGGCGAGGGCACGCACGCCGTGCTTGCTGAGAAATTCGGCGGTTTGCTCGGTCGATTTTCGCGACAGGCAGTACACGATGCCGCTCTGGTCGCGGCGGCTGCACAGAAGGCGCAGGATGCGGTCGCGCACGCCCGGGGCGTCGTCGCCCTTGCGATAGGCTGACAGGTGCAGATTGGGCCGAAAGAAACTGCCGCGAAAAGTGGCAGGCGCCTGCATACCGAGCTGCTGGCCAATGTCGTGCACCACCTCGGCAGTGGCCGTGGCGGTCAGGGCCAGCACCGGGGGATTTCCCAGCCGGGCTTTGAGCCCCGAAAGATTGCGATACGCGGGACGGAAATCGTGGCCCCACTGGCTGATGCAATGGGCTTCGTCCACGGCGAGCAGCCGCGGACGTACCCGCCCCATGAGCGGGCCGAGCGACGCCTCCAGCCCCTCGGGCGCGGCATAGACCAATTCGAATTCGCCACGCAAGACCGCGGCCACGCGCCGGCCGCGCTCGTCGGGCTCCAGGCTCGAATTGACAAAGGTCGCGCGCAGGCCCACTTCCGAAAGGGCGTCGACCTGGTCTTTCATCAGGGCAATGAGAGGCGAGATGACCAGGGTGGTGCCGCCCAGAAGCCGCGCCGGAATCTGGAAGGTGATGGATTTGCCCGCGCCAGTGGGCATGACGCCCACGCAGTCGCGGCCGGCGAGAATGGTGCCGATGATCGCCTCTTGGCCAGGCCGAAACGACGGATAGCCGAAAACTTCCTGCAACACCTTGCGCGCTCGCGCGAGGTCGGCGCCGGGGTCTTGGTTTTTGAGGCTGCCTGCGATGCTGCGCAGGGTTTCCACGTCGCCGCTGGAAAACAAGTGAGGTCGCGCCCGCCAGCCAGCGCGCAGTCGATCGAGATCGGCCTGGCAGGCCGCGCCCGCCCGCTCGCCGCGTTCTACGCCTACGCGCAGCGCCGCGATGGCATCGAGCACATCATCGCGCGTGTGCAGGTCAGCGGAGCAATCGTCAAACAAGCGGGGCTCTCGCCGGTTTTTCCGTTACCGCCAGGAAGGCGGCGAACATATCTATGAGACCCATGGTCACAAACAGCATCTTGAAGGAAAAGTAGGCCACGATGACTCCGCCGAGGAGTGCCGCGACTCCTGCCACTAGGTGTGTGCTCCCTGACCAGATCGACCAATGCCTGGCCGACGAGTCCTCGATGGCGTCGGTGAAGAGCGAGTCCCAGGCCGGCTCGACCAGTCCGGTGGCCAGCCCGGCGATCACCTGGGCACCGAAGAGCTGCCAGCGGTTCTGCACGAAGATGTACGAGAGGTCGCAAGCAGCCGACCCAAGGAACCCCAGGACCAGGAACGTCTTCACGTGGTGCTGAAAAAACGGCCGCGTGCCTATCAGACTGACGAAGACTCCGGTGGCCATGGAGAAGCAGGCAAAGGCGATGCCGGCATCGAGAATGCTGCCTCCGACGCTCTCGGTGAAGACAGCGTACATCGGCACCAGCATCGACTCGGCGAAGGTGGTGAGGAGACTGATAACGACGAGCAGCCGCCGTTGTCGAGAGAAGGAACTCGGCATCGAATGATAAGTGGCAGGTGGACGGGAGTTATCCCGGACTACGCATGACCAAGTTTCGAGGGAACGGCTGCGCTGCCAGATATGCCTATTTCGGCCCGCCGACGATGATGTCCCGTAGCCCCTGTACCGTTAGCCGCGGAGTCCTTTTCTCTTCCTCAAAGATGATCTGCGCCATGGTGGAAGTCGTGATGTCGCCACCGGTGCCGTGAGCGACAACCTGGATTTCCTCTCCCTGGCGAATCAGAGCGGCGAGCTGTTGCAGGGTTACGTAGTGGCTGTCGACAGTGTCGTACAGCTTTCGATTCGAGTAGCGGCGAATGATCCTCATGTGATGCAGTATAGCATGTTCATTCGCAACCCTTTGGGATTTGGTTGCCCATATGCCATTTGCCCCTTACCATTGGCAGTCACAGAACCCCTGGAGAACCAATGCCCAACACCGACCCCAACATCACCGCTCAGATCGAAACCTTCACCCGCCAGATCGTGGCCACCGTGGAAGCAGCCGTCGCTCAACGAATCCAGGCTGCCCTTGCCGGTGCCCTCGGCGTTCCACAGAAGCGCGGGCCTGGCCGGCCACCCAAGCAGGCCGTGGCGCGCGTGGCACCCGTGGCGACGCGGAAGAAGCAACTGTGTCCCGTGCCCGGCTGCAAGAACCCAGCAGCACCGATCTTCGGGATGGTCTGCAAAGATCACAAGAACGTGGCCAAGAGCAAGATCAAGAAGTACCGGGAAGAGCGGCGGGAAGGCAAGGTCACGCGGCCGACTGCGGCCAAGCCGGCGAAGGCACGGAAGGTGAAGAAGGTGACGCCGAAGGTTGCGCGGGCGCGGAAGCTTCAAGGACAATACTTGGGTGCCTTGAAGTCGCTGCAAGGCGCGGACAGGGCCAAGGTTAAGCAGATAGCCGCCGAGAAGGGCGTTGCCGACGCCGTGAAGCTCGCACTCTCGCTCAAGAAGTAGAGCTCGCAGACTGTGCGGTTCGCCGGCGGCCACCCAATCCCCGGCACAAGACGATACCGGACTCGCGCCGCACCGCCGGCCGCGATGGGAGCGAGGCTTGTCCAGCAACCGGGAATAAGGGGACGGCCACGAAGAACCCAGTCATCCCGGCGTATCCCGAGTGTCGAACGCGCGCGCACGGGCGACATTCCTGCTTCGTCTTGACAAAGAGAGCGCGATGCCGCAGGAAGGAGACCGGTTCCTCCTACTGCCATCCGTGGCGAGTCGAAGGACAAGGGTTGCGGCTTTCCAAACAGAAGCGCGCCAGCATCGTTACCTCGCCAGCGCAATGGAGTTGTCAATGAGAATTTCAGACTGGCTTTGGCCAAGGTGGAAGCATTCCAATCCGAAGCTTCATCTGACGGAGCGCCCGGCAGGCCCGGATCCGTTACCTGCGCGGACCTCGTGTCCCAGCCGGACCACCGGTCGATTCATGCTCTTGGCGATGGGACTCACGGCGGCTGTGTCGGTCGCCTCGGGCTGCAACCCGACATTGATGGAACGGCTCAAGAAGGGCACACCCAGTCTGCTCAGCGGGGAGATCCCACCGTTTAAGCTCGACTCGAAGGCGTCGATGGTCGTCTACGAAGGTAATGTCTCGCCCGATCAAGCTGACGCCGATGATGTCCGGGATGTGCTGGCCAGCCTACTTCAGAATCGCTACGGACGGCGGGGAGTGACACCCGCGCGATTTCGTCTCCACGTCCACGTGAGCTACTGGTGGTGGGTTTTCATCCTATGTGTCGACACCCAGCCCGCCGGCTGCCCGACGGGGTACACCAGTGCGCGCACCACCCTGGAGCTGCAGGTCGGCGAGCAAATGTTCACTGCTCACGGCGAGGGGAGCGGGTACGGTGGTTTCTACTACAACAAACTGACAGGTATTGACAGCGCCGTCGGCGAGGCGATCAGTGATGCAATTGGGAACTTAACGTCCAGTTGAGAGATCACCTCATCGTGAAATCAATTGATATTGCAAAAGGATTCGCGGCCCAGCCGAAGACTTGCCCTGGGACACGAATTGTGAAAGTGAACTATCGGACCATCTTGCTTGCAAGCGTGGCGTGCGTCTTCGGATGCTCGGGCGTTGTCACGTCGAAGACAATGCCAACCGCGGCCTTCCCCACGGTGTGGACCGACGAGCCGGTCGTCACCAACAGAGGCAATACAACGCAGACGGTCCGCGGCCCGTCTGCGCCGACGCAGCAGTCAATGGTTTCTGCGGCCGCGCAAACTGGCAACAAGCGCCTGGCGGTACTGGAGTTCCAGGGCAAGAATCTGGACCAGGACATTTTGATGACGTTCTCCGACACCATCCGCGGTGGCGCCCTGCAAGGCATTCAGGGCCATGGGGTCGTCGTGATGACCCGCGAAAACATGTTGGTGTTATTGAAGGACATGGGAAAGCAAGATTGCGGCGAGGGCGATTGCGAAGTCGAGACGGCCCGCAACATTGGCGCGGACTACGTGATCTCCGGCAAGGTGGTGCGGATGGAACAAGCTTACATCGTCACGCTCAAGCTACACGAAACCAAAGGCGGCAGCTTGCTCGGCGCAGATACTGTCGAGGGCTCGAGCCAGGTCGAACTGCTGGGCTTGCTGCGTGAGCACGCACGACAACTGACGACCGCCGCGTTCAGCCCGCGATTGGCCCCGAGGTAGGACGCGTGGTGCAGCTCAGCGGCGTGCAGTGGCGCGCATTCCCTACTTTGCTGCCCGGCCTAACTCAGCATAGCGCGGGAAAGAAAAAGGGCCGTCATCTATTCCCGCTTTCTGGTTGGGGTCTCGTGCAGGTCAGCCGTGGTCAGCGCAGCCGAGCCGAACTTGTCGTGGATGCGGTCGAGCGCGGCGTTGAGCCGACCGGTGCGCCGGTCGGAATCGAAGAGTGGCAACTGCCCACCTTGCGAGAGAAGCCTTTGCGCTGAAACGCCGGTGAGTCTAGCCTTCTGTTTCAGTTTCTCCGCCAGCAGGAGGGCGCTCGCCGCACGATAGATCGCCTGGCCGTCGTCTGTCGGTTCGTGCAACGTCGTCTGGCGCGTGAGCAGTGTGAAATCCGCCAGCTTCAGCTTGAGCTGCACCACCGACGTCTTTCTGTCCGCCTGGCGCAGACGCCGTCCCACGCGCAGAGCCTGCGAGTGCACATGGGGTAGCAGCGCATCCGTGCCGGCCAGGTCCTCGTCAAAGGTGTCCTCGGCGCCGATGCTTTTCGCCTCGCGGTCGGGAACAACTGGGCGCGGGTCGATCCCACATGCCAGTTTCCACAGGTCACGCCCACCGGAGATGCGCTTATCGAGCCAATCGGGATCAGAAGCTGCAATCTGTCCGACGGTGCGAAGTCCAAGGTCTGACAACGCGGCCTCGGTTTTCGGACCGACACCCCACAGGCGTCCGACGGGCAACGGGGCGAGAAATGCACGGGCCTCACCCGGTGCGACTTCCTTTTGCCCATTCGGCTTGGCCAGGTCAGATGCGATCTTGGCCACGAACTTCACTGATGCGATTCCAGCCGACGATGGCAGCCCTACCTCAGATGCAATCCGTGCACGCAGGTCGGAAGCTATCTGGCTCGGAGCGCCGAACAGCTTCACGGATGCGGTCACGTCCAAGAATGCCTCGTCGAGCGAGAGTGGCTCGATGAGCGGCGTCACGGTACTCAGGATGGCGAAGATGGCATCGCTAGCCTCCTCGTACGCTGTCATGCGCGGAGAAACCACGATGGCCTTGGGTGCGCGTCGCACGGCGACCGCCATGGGCATGGCCGAGTGCACCCCGAACGGTCTCACCTCATACGAGGCCGCCAGCACGACCCCACGGCGTGGGTCGCCGCCCACGATCACGGGCTTGCCGCGCAGCTCGGGAGAATCGCGTTGCTCCACCGACGCGAAGAACGCATCCATGTCCAGGTGGATGATGGCGGTGGGAGGCACGCAAGGAAACGGTAGTTCCTGTCGGAAGGTGTTTCAATCCACGTCTTGCGTGATCGTGATGAACCACCGCTCGGGGCTCATCAGAAATCTGGCTCAGACCGAGCGACTTTGCCATTGCCTGCGATAGATTCATGGCTTCTACTCAGGCGATGAGATTTCGCTCGCCCCGCCTGATTGTCTTCTGTTCCCCCCTTCTCGCCTGTTCCAGCTCCAAGTCGTCTTCGGGCGTCGATGCCCACGGCGATGAGGTTTCGCTCGATGCCGCCATCGCCGCCGCAACCCCCGACGCTTCGAGTGCCGTCGATCTTGCTGCCAGCGATACGACTGCGATCAGTGTGCCCTGGAATGCGGCGACGCAGGCGATTCCAACGACACCATTCTTGGTGATCGACCAATTCGGGTATCGCACGGCCGCCGAAAAGATCGCGGTCGTACGCACGCCTGTCACCGGCTTTGATGCAACCGCGACATTCGCTCCGAGCGCCTCGCTCTCCGTCGTCGATGTGTATTCGGGTGCAACGGTCTGGAGCGGCGCACCCGTCGCATGGAAAGCCGGCGCAACCGATAGCGACACCGGCCATGGCTCCGGCGACAAGACGTGGTGGCTCACCTTCAGCGCGCTCGCCACACCGGGCACGTATGTTATCGTCGATGCCGGCAACAACGTGCGCTCGTATCCGTTTCAAATCAGCGACACGGTCTACGCCAACATCTTCAAGGCCGCTCAGAAGATGTACTACTACCAGCGCTTTGGCATCGCGAAGACCGCGCAATATGCAGGTGCAGCTTGGGCGGATGCCTTGGATTTTCCCGGCGACACCGCCTGCCAGGATTTTCTCACGAAAAGCAACCCGCAAGACCTGAGTGGCGGTTGGTTCGATGCGGGCGATTACAACAAATACACCAACTGGGCCGCCGCCGATGTTATCCAACTCCTGCGCGCCTACGCCGAGAATCCCACTGCTTTCACCGACGATGTGAACATCCCTGAATCGGGCAACGGCGTGCCCGATATCTTGGACGAAGTGATGTGGGAGCTCAATTGGATGAAGAAAATGCAAGACGGCGCAGGCGCCAATGGCTCGGTGCTGAGCATCGCGGGCGAAGTCCTGCCGGCAACCGGCGCGGTAAGGTCGCCGCCTTCGGCATCGAACGCAAAGTGTTTCTACGGCGATGTCAATACCTCGGCGACCTTGAGCACCGCCGGTGCGTTTGCCTACGCCTCGATTGTGCTAAAGAAGATTCCTTCGCTCGTCTCGTACGCGGCCGATCTGCTGACTCGCGCCGAAAAGGCCTGGGCGTGGGCCGTGGCAAATCCCGCGGTCCTCTTTCAGAACAACGATGCGGCGTCCAATACCTCCGGGCTTGGCGCTGGCCAACAGGATGTCTCCGCCGCGGCCCTCGCGCAAATCAAGCTGGATACGTCGGCGTTGCTTTTTGCAGCGACGGGAAGTACCACGTACCAGACCTATTTCGACGCCAACTACAATGCGAACAGCCTGACATCGAGCCTCGCGGGCTACGTCGGTCCGTGGAACCTCGGTGATTTCGATGCGCTCCTCACCTACGCCACCGCCAGCAGCGCCACAGCGGCGGTGGCTTCTGCGATCAAGACCAACATGCTCGCCGGGTTAAATGGAGGCGACAACTTCCCTGCGTATACCGGCAGCAAAGGCTCCTACGTCGCGTATCTCGCGCAATTTGTATGGGGCAGCAATCAGACCCAAGCCTCGCAGGGCTTGTTGTTCACGCTGGTCCCGACGTATGCACTCGATCCGACGAAGAACACCGCTGCGACGACGGCCGCGGAACGCCACGTGCACTACTTCCACGGTATCAACCCACTCTCGAAAGTATTCTTGTCGAACGTCAACGCGATCGGTGCTTCGAATTCCGTGACGTCGTTTTACCATTCATGGTTTGCACCTGGCACTGATTGGAGCATCGTCGGCGTGTCCAAGTACGGGCCCGCACCCGGCTATCTCGTGGGAGGCGCCAATCCAAGCTATACGCTGGATGCCTGCTGCCCCGCGGGCTGTGGGTCCCCCGCAAACAACGCGCTTTGCGTGAACCCAATCCCGCCCGCCGGGCAGCCGCCCATGAAATCGTACAAGGATTTCAACGACGGCTGGCCGGTGGATTCGTGGCAGGTCACCGAGCCTGATTTGGGCTACCAAGCGGCGTACGTGAGGTTGCTCTCGAAGTTTGTGAACAACTAGCAACTTGGTAGGAGCCACCGACTTCCTGGGCAATCCCGCCGAGAACAAGGTCACGAATTCTGTCTGACTATTTGTTGGTTGGCACTGGCGCCGCATAAAGGGCCACAATGCCACGACCCACGTCGTGAGATGGGGGTTCCACGGGCATCATGGCCATGTAGTCCGCCACGGCAAGCCCGGCGTCTGGTATCACAGGCTTGGCATCGTTCCTCGGGCTACGGGCATCGACCTTTCCCGCGTCCGGCATGGGCGCCATGTACATATAGACAGATGCCGTGGCCGTCATCGTGAACGTCTTGAATCCCGTTGTCCCCGCATCCGGCATGATTGCCATGTAGTCGGGTACAGCTGTGTCTGTCTCAGTAGCGGTACTCGCTGCCGACTCGGTCGAGGAAGCCTTTCCGTCGGACGTGACCGCTGCATCCGGCATGATCGCATCGATCAAACATCTGCGACTGCCCCGCCGACGGCAACCACTATGCCACGCTCGTTCAAGCTACAGCTCCGTAGCAGGTGCCGGGCGTGGAATAGCACAATCCGTTTACGCAGTAGCCGCTGCAATTGGCATCCGCCGCACATCCCTTGCGGCCACAGCTTCCCCCCGCGCACTCGAAGTCGGTCGGGCAATCCACGTCGCTTTGACAGGAGGAGTGGACCAAGTCTGTTCCCAGCCGCTCGGCACATGAACGATGATGGACACCTTCAGCGGGGTGCGGCTGGGCCTTGCTCTTCTCCGGTGCGCACCTGGGCAGGGTGATCTTCCGACCGCTTCTGGCCGCGCACGCATCAGCCAGGATGCTGTTCACCTGGGCCGGCTCAACGTACACGAGGACCGGCTGCGGTGAACGGTGTGCTCGACAGCCCAGCTTGGGCAGACGCTTGTCTCAGGGCTTGCTGTCAGAGCAGCATCCACCGGCGCCCTTGTCCGAACAGCACTTACACATTCCCTTGAAGGTGTGCTTGATGCCGCCCAGCATCAGGAGCACGGGCCAAACGATGTTGGACACGTTATCGCCGAAGACCCCCAACGCCTTGAGCAGGAAATTGAGACCGAATAGGGCGACAAGAACTCCGATCATACAGTGACACGGGCAGCGGCAGGCTTTTTCTTCTGTCATGCGATATCTCCTTGTGGGCGGAATATGGTTGCGGCAGTGGGGAGGGGATGGAGCCCCGCGAACATGCCTAGCAGCGTGCCCCTTCTCGCGCTGCCGTTGCGCCAGCTTCTGTTCATTATTAGATGTGTGACGGCGCGGAAGATGACCAATCTTGTCCCTCGCCGTCGCCATGTGAACCCGGTTTCGGACGAACACCGTCGCCGGGGTACGACTGGGACGGTCTTGCTCTTCTCCGGTGCGCACCTGCCCGGGATGATCTTCCACCCGCTCCTGGCCGCGCACGCATCAGCCAGAATGCTGTTCACCTCGACCACCATCTCGATTTGGTTGCCCGGCGTTGTTGCCCTTGCGAACGGCCCGAGAGCAAGCCAAGGTGGCCGCATGAGTCGAGACGACAGACGCATTCGAAGGGTGGCAGTCCTTGCGCTCACCGCAGGATCGATTGTCTGGCACACCCATGCGGTTGCAGCCGGGAAACATGAAGAGACCATCGTGCTGATCCGCCACGGCGAGAAACCCGCAGGTGGTTTGGGGCAACTGAACTGCCAAGGTCTGAACCGATCTCTGGCGCTGCCCCGTGTCCTGATAGCCAAATTCGGAAAACCAGCTTTCATTTTCGCGCCCAACCCGCAGCAGGAAACCAGCGAAAATGGCCAGCGCTACGACTACATCCGACCCTTGGCCACCATCGAGCCGACGGCGATTCAACTCGGCCTCCCGGTGAATGCGCATTTCGGATTTCTGGACATCAGGGGAATACAGAACGAGCTGACCCAGACGAAGTACCACGACGCGCTGGTCTTCGTCGCGTGGGAACACGAGCTGCTGGCCGAGATGGTGAAAGGGTTGGTCGCGCAAGGTGGCGGAGATCCGACGGTGGTGCCAGCGTGGGGACATGACGACTACGACAGCATCTACATTGTGAAACTGGCGCGTATCAACGGTGGTCTGGTCGCCTCATTCACCCGTGATCGGGAGGGATTGAACAACGAGAGCCTTGTATGTCCCAAGGCCCACTGACCGGCGCAGCCCGTGGCAGCCTCAGTCTCGTCCCACAGGACGCCGGCCACCTTCCCCGTCGCAGGAGTGTTGGTCCTCGTCCTGGCCATCGTGACCCTGTTGTCCGACCTCTGCTACCCGGCGGCCAGCATCGCTACGGGGTTAGACGACCACACAATGTCTCTTCGAGGACATCGAGGAGTCACGAGGCAAGTCAGTGCGCCGCGAATTCCTTCGACGACCTCGCATCGGGTACAGAGGCAAGACTCCAGGATATCGTGGCTGACAGCCGCGACACTTGTGATGGGGACGGTCCTGAGTTTTCTTCGCCGACTGTTCATCGAGAAGCCGTGGGCATTCCTTGCATGGCCGGCAGTGGCGATGGTCGCGGGCACACTGCTGCACTCTTTCTTGGGTCAGCGGGCAAGCCGACTTGCCATCGTTCCACGCACCTTGGGCGGACTTCTCGGAATCGTTACTGCGCCCTTCGTCCATGGAAACGCCTCCCATCTGGCAGCCAATCTTCCACCCTTTGTTGTGTTGGGCGCCTTGGTGCTTCGCCACAATGATCGGCAGTTTCTCGCGACCGCGTCGTTTATCGCGCTCAGCTCTGGCGGTTTGCTCTGGGTGCTTGGCCGGTCGGCCGCGCACGTGGGCATGAGCGGCGTGATCTTCGCCTTCTTCGGGTATCTCCTCGCTCTGGCTTACTTCACCCGAGGCGTCACCGACGTGCTCATTGCCGGCGGTGTTCTGGTGCTCTACGGCTCCATGTTGGCCGGCATCAGGCCCGCCCGCGACGGCACCTCATGGGAGGGACATCTCTTCGTATCCGTTCGGGCATCCGCGTCTGGTAGTTGAAGGGTGGCTTCGGGCAGGCTCTGTGCATGCCGAAGCAGATTTGCCGGGGTCGTGATTTCTGGGCGCCGCTGGTCAAGGAGTTCGAGGAAGCT
>Ga0265316_10001303_pt1 | contig 26825 bp, 29 predicted proteins | sample 4522metaG_FD_202092 | JGI IMG/M metagenome (GOLD analysis project Ga0265316, IMG submission 202092) | Rhizosphere microbial communities from Carex aquatilis grown in University of Washington, Seatle, WA, United States - 4-5-22 metaG | ecosystem: Host-associated > Plants > Roots > Rhizosphere >... | reverse complement strand
GCAGGTCGATCTCGATGCGGTCCGGCTGGTGCTGGCTGGCCTCGTCGCACAGCACGTGGCGGTTGGTGACCAGGAAGAGCCGATCGCCTGAGGCAAAGTAAAAACCGCTGGCGGCTGTGAGCGCCTTCCGGTTGCGGAAGGTCATCACCCGGGTGGTGCTCAGCAAGATGGCTTCGGTCATCTGACGGCGCCCGGGTTCACGCTTCGGGCAACTCTGTGAGCGTGACGAGGAAGCGCTCGCCGGCCGGGTCGGCGCTGAGCGAGGCACACACGTTGCGGGTCTGTCCCGGCGAGCCGCCCATGCGCACCAGGCCCGCAGCCAGGGGCTCGCCCTGGGTGATGCGGCCCATCAGGCTGTGCAAGGTGTGGGGTGAGGTCATCCAGCCATCCAGCCTGTGACAGATCAAGGCCTGGCGCTCTCGCCCCAGGCTGTGCGCGGCCGTGAGGTTGGCGTCCCACACCCGCGTGTCGGGGCCGATGGTGAAGCAGGCCGTGGGCGCGCAGTCGTAGAGCTGCACCTGCCGCGCCAGCGCCGCGGACAGCTCGTCGTGCGCGGCTTGCAGCGTGTCGGCCTGCAGCGCCAGCTCAACCTGGTGCACCTGCAATTCGTGCAGCAGGGCCAGGGCGTCGGACGCGGTCTCGGGCGCCGCAGCCAGCTCGTACAGCACGCGCATGGCCTGCGACGCTTGTTCGCCGGGCGGTGGCAGCGAGGTGTTGTGGTCGCGAAGGTGGGCGTGGGCGCGCTGGCGCAGGCCCACGGTTGAAGGCAGCGTCAGAGGGGGCGTGGTGGGCATGGTGAGCCCACTCTACGCCTTGCGCAGTTGAGACTCCAGCGCTTTCGACGCGGTGATGTCCACGAAGGTCAGCACCACGCCCTGGATCATGTTGCTCACCGTGCGGTAGGGCATGATGCGCACCGCCAGCCAGCGCGCGTCGGTGGTGGCGATCTGCTTCTCTGTGGGCGTCAGCGTGCGCAGCGTGGCCTTGGCATCCTGGTGCAGATCGGGGTAGTCCAGCTTGCTGTTGAGGTCGCTCAAGGGCCGACCGATGTCGCTGTCGCGCAGGTGGAAGAGGCCGGTGGCCTGCTCGGTGAAACGGCGCACATTGAGGTCGTTGTCGAGGAAGAGCGTGGCGATGTCTGTGCTGTTGAGCAGGTTCTGCATGTCGCTCTGGGCCATGGCCAGGTCGTCGAGCTTGGTCTGCAGCTCGCCGTTGATGGTCTGCAACTCCTCGTTCATGGACTGCGCCTCTTCTTTCGAGGTGGTCAATTCCTCGTTGGTGGATTGCAGCTCTTCGTTGGCCGATTGCAGCGCCTCGTTGGCGGCTTGCAGCTCCTCGCGCGAGGCCTGCATCTCCCGGCGCAGGGACTCGATCTCGCCGCGTGCGTGGTCGAGCTCCTGCTGCAAGGCCGTGTCGGTGCCACCACCTGCTTCGTTGGCCGTGCCGGCAGGGCTTGGAGGCACGCTCACCTCCTTGAACACAATGAGCACCGTGCCGGCCAGGGCCCTGGGCTCCTGCAGGCTTTGCACGATCAGGCTCAAGGTGTGCATGGGGTCGTCGAGCTTGAGGCCGTTCAGCGTCACCGTCTTGCGTTCGGCGATGGCCTCGCGCAGCGCCACGGCCAGCTGGGTGCGCATGGGGCTGCGCGCCATCACGTGGATGTTCCAGTTGGCCTTGCCCGCCGCCGGCTCCAGGTAGCGCCCGGTGCGGCCGTTGATGTAGAGGATGTCTCCCGCTTCGTTGACCAGCACGGCGGCGGGCGCGTGGGTCTGCAGCAGCACGTGGTCGGCCAGGGTCTGGAGGTTGTTGGGTGGCGAGGGGTTGCTGGACACGATGGCTTCCTGCGCGGCATGGCGCGACGCGTGGGCGGGCTTGACCGGGAAATCGACCGACATGGTGGCCAGCGCGTCGTCGTTGCGCTGGTACAGGCGGTGCTTGGCGCTCAAGGCGGTGAACATCGATTGTGCACGGCCAACGGTTTCGCAGCCACCCAGCAGCAGCACGCCGCCGGGGCGCAGGCTGTAGTGGAACAGCGGCATCAGGCGCTGCTGCAGCTCGGCGTTGAAGTAGATGAGCACGTTGCGGCACGAGACCAGGTCCAGCCGTGTGAAGGGCGGGTCGAGGATGACATCGTGCTGCGCGAACAGCACCATGTCGCGAATGTCCTTGTGGATGCGCCAGCCGCCTTCGTGGGCCGTGAAGAAGCGGGCCAACCGTTCGGCGCTCATCTCGGTGGCGATGCGTGCGGGGTACTGGCCTTTGCGCGCCACGGCCACGGCGTCGGCGCTGAGGTCGGTGGCGAAAACCTGCAGCGTCAGGCCTGCGGCTTCGGGGTGGGCGTCTTGCGCTTCCCTGAACAGCATGGCCAGGGAGTAGGCCTCCTCGCCCGTGGAGCAACCCACCACCCAGGCACGGCACAGGCCCTGTGCGCCGTGCTGGGCCAGCATGGCGGGCATCGCCAGGGTGGCCAGCTCGCTCCACACCTCATCGTCGCGGAAGAAGCGCGTCACGCCGATCAGCATCTCCGCGAACAACAGGTCCAGCTCCTGCGGGCTGCGCGACAGCAACTCGGCATACGCGTCCATGGTGACCAGGCCGTGCACGGCCATGCGGCGGCCGATGCGGCGCAGCAGCGTGCTGCTCTTGTAGAGCGACATGTCGTGTTTGCTGTGCGCCTTCAGCAAGCCGAGGATGGTGTCTAGCGCCGGCACCTCGTCCGCGGGCATGACCACGGGCATGTCGGTGGGCGCGTTGGCCGTGACCTGCAGGATGCGTTGCGGCAGCTCGGTCGGCAGCGCCACGATGGCCACGCAACCCGATGCGATGGCACTGCGTGGCATGCCGTCGAACTGGGCGGAGTCTGGCTGCTGGGCCAGCGTCATGCCACCGATGGTGTGCAGGGCCTCAAGCCCGAGCGTTCCGTCCGAGCCCATGCCGGACAGCACCACGCCGATGGCGCGCTCGCCCTGGTCCTGCGCCAGTGAGTTGAACAGCACGTCGATGGGCAGGCGCAGGCCGCGCGGGTGCTGGGACTGCGACAGGTGCAGGCGACCTTTGGCCACGGTCAGCTCGCAGCCTGGTGGGATGACGTACACCGTGTCGGCCTGGACGAGCATGCCATCCAGGACCTCGCGCACCGGCAGCTGCGTCACCCTCTGCAGCAGGCCGACCAGCAGCGTGGGGCGGGTGGGGTCGAGGTGCTGCACCACCACGTAGGCCAGGCCACTGTCCAGCGGCACGTGCCCGAAGAAGGCCTCCAGCGCGGCCAGCCCGCCTGCAGACGCGCCCAGGCCCACGACGCGCGGGGTGTCAGATGGGGGATGGTGTCCGTGGACGCTGGGGCGCATCATGGACCGAGTATGGACCCTGCGGCCTGCCAAGGGCACCTGGGTCTGTGCGCCGGCACACCGACACAGGCATGCCCAGACGCTACAAACGGTGCAAAACCCACCAAGGAGTGACATGGACCGGCCCGCCCACAACGACGCCGTGCTGCTGCACGAATTGCAGGTGCACCAGATCGAGCTGGAGATGAGCGTCGAGGCGCTCAAGGCTTCACAGCACGAGTTGTCCGTCTCCCGCGACCAGTACCAGGGCCTCTACGAGCGCGCGCCCGTGGGCTACTGCACGCTCGATGCCCATGGCCACATCGTGCAGATCAACCCCGTGGGCGCGAACCTGCTGGGTGTGCAGCGCGACGGTGCGATGGCGCAGCCCTTCCTGGCCAGCGTGGCACCGCCCGATCAGGCAAGCTGGCTGTCTGCCTGGGCGCGCGTGGTCCAGCAGGACGCGCCCGAGGACCTGGAGCTGTGCGTGCGGGGCCCCGATGGACGTGGCCAGGCGGTGCACGCCTGCTTGCAGCGCCATCCGGGCGATGCCCAGGCGCTGGAGGTGTTCGTGGTGCTGACCGATGTCACCGAGCGCAAACAGATCGAGGCCGCGTTGAACCGCCACCGCCAGCACCTGGAGCAGCTGGTGATCGAGCGCACGACCGCCTTGCGCGACGCCAAGGAAGCGGCCGAGGCCGGCAGCCGTGCCAAGTCCGAGTTCCTGGCCAACATGAGCCACGAAATCCGCACGCCCATGAACGCCATCATCGGTTTCGCGTCGCTGATGCGCGATGACGGGCCCAGCCCCTTGCAGGCCCAGCGCCTGGGCATCATCCTCGACGCCAGTGCCCACCTGATGGACATCATCAACGACGTGCTCGACCTCGCCCAGGTGGAGGCTGGCAGGATGACGCTCACGCCCGTCCAGGTGTCGTTGCCCCAGCTGCTGGCCGATGTGAGCGCGCTGGTCTCGCCACAAGCCGAGGCCAAGGGCGTGCACATCCTCACCGAATCATCGGTGCTGCCCGCCTGGGTGATGGCCGACCCGACCCGCCTGCGCCAGGCCTTGCTCAACTACGCGGCCAACGCCGTCAAGTTCACCGAGCATGGCCAGATCGTGCTGCGCTGCGACGTCTTGCCCGAGGTCTCGCAGGCCGACTGCCACGTGCGCTTCGAGGTGCGCGACACCGGCATCGGCATCGAGCCCTGGGTGATGGCCCGCTTGTTCCAGCCCTTTGAGCAGGCCAATGCCTCGGCCACGCGGCGCCACGGGGGCACCGGCCTGGGCCTGGCCATCACCCGCCGCATCGCGCAGCAAATGGGCGGTGACGCCGGCGCCAGCAGCCAGCCGGGCGTGGGCAGCGTGTTCTGGTTCACCGCCCGCCTGCCCCGCGTGGCGAGCAGCCGGGCGCTCAGCGCCCAGTCGCCCGATGTCAGCGCTTGATCGGTGTGATCTTGGTACCTTCGATGCTCAGGCTGACCATCAGGCCTTGCTGATCGAGGATGAAAGCATAGGCGTCTTCCTTCAGCGTGGACGACGACAGGTTCTTGGCCATGCCCTCATTGACCACGACCACGCTGGGCCCCACACCGATCTCCCAGCCCTTGGTTTCGGCCAAATAGCGCACGGCCTTGTCGCTCATCAAGAAGACCACGTAGCCGTAGGACTCGGCACCGGCCTGCCAGCCCCAGGATGCCGAGACCGAGTTGTAGTAGCTGGGCGATTGCATCGATTTCAGCAACACGCCTTCGCCATAGCTGCCACCGAACACCAGGCCGGCCTTGATGATTTTCGGGAACACCAGCGTGGCCTTGGCTTTCTTGGAGAGGCTCTCGGCGGCGCTGTTGCTCTTGTAGAGCGTCTGCAGCGTCTGTTCGGCGTCGCGGTTGAGGTCGTCGGCGGTGGCGGCCTGGACCGGCAGCGAGAAGCTGGCCAGGGAAAAGGCGATGGCGCTGACTTGCAGGATGGTGCTCAGGGAAGGGGACTGGATTTGCATGGAGTGCTCCTGGTTTGGGATGGGGTCACTTGCAATCTAGGAGCCTGTCACCTCCGGGTCTGTGCGATGGCGCACATACGCAGCGACACGTGGCCCGTAAGGTCGGGTCACAAGGAAACAAGGAATGGGCTGGATGAAACGATCTGCTGATCCACGCACGAACGGCCTGTTGGCCATGCTGCCGGAGGACGTGTACGCGCGGTGGCGTCCTGACCTGGAGTACCTGGCCATGCCCTTGGGGCAGGTGGTCAGCGAGTCGGGCTGTGGCCTCCAGCACGTCTTCTTCCCGACGACCTCCATCGTGTCCCTGTTGGGCGTGACGGAAGACGGGGCGGCTGCCGAGATCGCCGTGGTGGGCCACGAGGGCGTGGTCGGCATCTCGCTGTTCATGGGCGGTGGCACGACGCCCAGCCGCGCCGTGGTGCAAAGCGCGGGGCAGGGCTATCGCTTCCACGGCGAGCGCCTCATGGCCGAGTTCAACCGCGGTGGCCCCGTCATGCACCTGCTGCTGCGCTACACCCAGGCCCTCATCACGCAGATGGCGCAGACGGCGGTGTGCAATCGCCACCACCGCCTGGACCAGCAGCTTTGCCGCTGGCTCTTGCTCAGCCTGGACCGCCTGCCCGGCCTGAACCTGGTGATGACGCAGGAGCTGATCGCCAACATGCTTGGGGTGCGGCGCGAGGGCGTCACCGAAGCGGCGCTCAAGTTGCAGCGCCAGGGCCTGATCCGCTACGCGCGCGGCCACATCGAGGTGCTGGACCGATCCGGCCTGGAAGCTCTGAGCTGCGAGTGCTACGGTGTGGTCAAAAGGGAATACGATCGCCTCCTGCCCAAGCAGGTGGCCACGTGAGGGCCACTGCCGCTCCCCTCGCTCCTGCTTCCTCCGATGTCCATGACCCCGACCTCCCGCGACCCGCTGCACGGCATCACCCTGGCCCGCATGGTCGAAGACCTGTCTGACTTCTACGGCTGGGAAGGGCTCGGCCGGCTCATCCCGGTGCGCTGCTTCACGCACGAGCCCAGCGTGGCGTCCAGCTTGAAGTTCCTGCGGCGCACGCCGTGGGCGCGTGAGAAGGTCGAGGCGCTGTACCTGCAGTCCTTGCAGCGTCACGGCAGGAACTGAGGCGGCGGCTCGGCCGTCGTCCAGCGCAGCGGCACAGCGTGCTTGCGCCGCCAGCCGCTCAGCACATCGAGGTGCAGCAGGCGCAGGGCCCCGGGATGGGCGTCCAGCGCTGGCCCCTCGGTTTCGAATGAAGCCTGGGCTGCCAGTTGCAGCACACTGCCATCTTCGAAGTCGATGAACAGCAGGCCGGCGCGTGGCCACGCCAGCAGGTTGCCCAGGGTGTTGAAGAATTGGTTGCCGGGGTAGTCCGGCAGCGTGATGCGCAGGCCGCCGGTCACGTCCACGGCTTGCGTGGTGACCTGCAAGAAACCAGCTCGGCCACCGCGGTGAGACACGTCCACGCCCTCCGCCGTGGCCCCGCCAAGCTGTGCCCCGCTGGCCGATGCGATGAAGCAGGTGTCGGCGCGGCGCAGCCAGGCGATGGCGGCCTCGTCCAGCATCGGGCCGAGGGCCTCGGCTGCGTGCGGTGTCAGCGAGGCATCGGGCAGCGGCTGGCGCGCGTGGATGTACTTCGGGCAGTTGCCGAAGCTCTGCAGCACGGCCACGTCGAGGCCATCGGCCCTCAGTCCGCTCAGCCTGCCGTTGGCGCGGTTGCGTCGCCGGGTGTGGGGCTCCAGGCCCAGCAGGCCCACGGCAGCACCTGCCCGCAGCCAGGGGCGCACGGGGTCGTCGGCTGCGGGCAGCGCTTCGATGCGCAGCGTGCGGGCATCGGGGCTGTCGATGAAGCCGGGCACGCCTTGCAGCATCGTGGCCCAGGGCTGGCCGCTGGCATCTTGTGCGGCCAGCAGCAACGTGGGCAGTTTGCCGAACAGCTCTCGGTGCTGATCGGGCATGTGGTCGCGGATGACCACATGCCCCACCGCCTCCAGCCGCTCGCGCACGCCCACGCGGGTTTGCCAGGCTTGTTCGCCGGCGTGGAAGGCGGACGTGCTCATTCAAGCCTCCGAAGGCAGGGCCGAGCGCTGCATGCCGATGAAACCGGGCAGGGCTTCGATGCGCGCCAGCCAGGCCTGGATGTGCGGCCAGCGGCCCAAGTCGATGCCGCCTTCCGGCGCGTGGGCGGTGTAGGTGTAGAGCGCGATGTCGGCGAGGGTGGCGTGCTCGGCGGCCAGCCAGGGCTGGCGGGACAGGTGCTGGTCCATCACCCCAAACAGGTTCTCGGCCATGGTGACGGCGGCGGGGTTCGCGGGGCGCTTGAACACGTGGACCAGCCGTGCCGTGGCCGGGCCGTGCGCCAGCGGGCCGGCGGCCACGCTCAGCCATCGCTGCACCTCGGCCTGGGTGCGGGCGTCTTCCGGCCACCACTGGCGTTGCGGGTCGCGGGTGCTGGCCAGGTAAACGAGGATGGCGTTGCTGTCGGCCAGCACGGTGCCGTCGATCTCCAGCACGGGCAATTGGCCGAAGGCGTTGCGCGCGAGGAAGGCGGGGGATTTGTGCTCGGCTGCGGCGAGGTTCACTTCGACCAACTCGGTGGGCACGTTCAGCAGCGACAGCATCAGCTGGGCGCGGTGGGCGTGGCCGGACAGCGGGTGGCGGTGGAGGCGGGTGGGGTGCGAGGGGTGGGTCATGCGAAGGCTCCTGGTTGGGTGTGTGTGCAGTCTAGGAATTGCGTGCGGAGAACGAAAGACCGATCTCAAGCAGTTCAGAATTGCGGCAGGAGGAATGATCCGATGGACCACCTGCAACGCTTGCGCACCTTCGTGGCCGTGGCCGAAAGCGGCAGCTTCGCGCAAGGCGCCCGCCTGCGCGAGGTGTCGGCGCCTGCGGCCACGCGGGCCGTCGCCTCGCTGGAGCAGCACCTGGGTGCCTTGCTCTTGCAACGCACCACGCGCAGCCTGCGCTTGACCGAGGTTGGCGAGGCGTTCCTGGCCGACTGCCGCCGCATCCTGGGCGAGCTGGACGCGGCCGAGGCGGCCGTGACCGGCGCAAGGGGTGAGCCCCGCGGGACGCTGTCCGTCACGGCGCCGGCGCTGTTCGGCAGCCGGCACATCGCGCCTCTGCTGTTCGAGTTCCTCGACCGCCACCCGGCCGTGCAGGCGCGGGCCCTGTTCACCAACCGGCTCGTGCACCTGATCGACGAAGGCCTGGACGTGGCTTTGCGCATCGCCGTGCTGCCGGATTCGGGGATGACGGCCGTGCCCGTGGGGGCCATGCGCGCGGTGGTGGTGGCCTCGCCCGCTTACCTGGCTGCCCATGGCGAGCCGCGCAGCCCGGCCGACCTCCAGCAGCACCGCGCCATCGGCCTGGCCATCGAAGGGCAAGAACGCAGCGGCTGGGGCCTGGGCTCAGGCCGGAGCACGGCCGCGCCGCAGGAGCGCCTGGTGGTCAATGCCAACGATGTGAAGGTCGCCGCGGCCGTGGCGGGGCAGGGCCTGGCACGGGCCTTGGCCTACCAGGTCAGCGAGGAGGTGCGCGATGGCCGCTTGCGCGTGGTGCTGGCCAAGCACGAGCCGGCGCCCGTTCCGGTGCACCTGGTGTACCCGGCGGGGCGGGGGGCGGCGGCCAAGGTCCGCGAGTTCGTGCACTTCGCGGCCGAGCGCCTGCGGGCGCTGCCGGTGCTGCAGGGGCAGGGGCTGGAGGCGCCGCCTGCACGCCAGCGGCGCTGATCAGCGCAGCAGCATCGGCCCGACGATGAGCCACGCGGCCGTGCCCACCAGCATGGCCGCGAAGGCCGTGCGCATGGGCTTCTCCGGCAGGCGGTGCGCCAGGGCCACGCCGGCCGACACCGTGAGCACGCCACCCAGGGCCATGGGCAGGCCGAGCTGCCAGTCCACGCGCTGGGCCTGGGCGTAGGTGGCCAGGGCGACGACCGAGCTGGGTGCCACCAGGGCCAGCGACAGGCCTTGCGCCGTGGTCTGGCGCTGCCCCATCCAGCCCGACAGCAGCGGCCCGGCCAGCAGGCCGCCACCAATGCCCAGCAGGCCCATGCTGCAGCCGCCCACCATGCCCACCAAAGGCAGGGCGCGCACGTTCAAGGGACGTTCGGCGGGCGATGTGGCCTGGCGCGCGGTGTGCACCAGGCGCGCCGCCAGCACCACCATGAAGGCGCTGAACAGCCAGCGCAGCACGGTCGGGTCCATGCGTGCGGCGACATGGGCGATGCCCCAGGTCGTGGCCGAGGCCGACACGGCGATCGCCAGGATGGCCCGCCCGCTCACCGGGTGCCGCTGGTGGTAGCGCCACCAGCCCACCAGCAGGTTGGGCGCCATCAGCACCAGGGCCGTGCCTTGCGCCAGGGGCTGCTCCAGGCCGAAGCCCAGCGCCAGCAAGGGCACGGCGATGATGCCGCCGCCGATGCCGAACACCCCGCCCATGAAGCCGAGGCTGGCACCGATCACGAGAGACAAAGCGATGTGGGACAGCATGGGCACCCATGCTATTGATGCGGCAAGAAAGCGCAATCCATGCCGTCGCATTACATTGTTGCGGTCAACGCATGAATGGATGCGCGCATGAACCCCGTCTCCGACCTGGCCTTCTTTGTCACGCTGGCGCGCCAGCCCAGCTTCGCCGCCGCGGCGCAGGCCATGGGCATCACCTCGCCCAACGTCAGCCGCCGCCTGGCCGCGCTGGAGCAGCGCCTGGGCCTGCGCCTGATGCACCGAACCACCCGCCGCCTCAGCCTGACTGCCGAGGGCGAGCGCTATCTGCAAGAAGGTGAGCAGATCCTGCGCGACCTCGAAGGGCTTGAAGAGTCCCTGCTGGCCGACCGCGACACGCCCAAGGGCCTGCTCAAGGTCAACGCCACCTTCGGTTTCGGGCGACGCCACCTGGCCCCGGCCATTTCCGATTTCGCCTTGCAGCACCCCGAGGTCGAGCTGGTCCTCACGCTGACCGACCGCCCGCTGGACCTGACCGAGCACGGCCTGGACGTGGGCATCCAGTTCGGCGCACCGCCCGATGCCCGCGTGCAGGCCCGGCGCATCGCCAGCAACCGGCGCCTCCTGTGCGCCTCACCGGCCTACCTCGCCGCGATGGGTGAACCCGCCACGCCGCAGGACCTGGCCCGCCACCGCTGCATCGTCATCCGCGAGAACACCACGGTGTTCAACAACTGGACGCTGGCCGATGGCGCCGACAAGGTCACGGTGAAGGTGCACGGGCCCTTGAGCGCCAACCATGGCGAGGTGGCCGTGGACTGGGCCCTGGCCGGCCACGGCATCGTGCTGCGCTCGGAGTGGGATGTGGCCGGTGAGTTGCGCGCAGGCCGCCTGCGGCGCGTGCTGGCGCCCTGGGTGGGCGACGAGGCCGACATCCACGCCATCTACCCGCTGCGCCACCACATGTCGGCGCGGGTGAAGGCCTTCCTCGATTTCCTCTCGGCGCGCTTCGCCGGGCAGCGCACCCACCCGGCCTCACCCGCGACGTGGTGAGGCCGAGCCGGGGCGGGGCCAGCGCTCAGCGCGAGGCCGGTGCGCGACGGCTGCGCAGCGCGACGAACACGCCCACGGCGCCCAGGGCCAGCCAGAGCGTGCTGGGTTCCGGCACGGGGGTGATGGTGGTCGAGCCGCTGGCCACGAACACGTCCTGGTTGCCGCTCAAGGCGAAGGACGTCATGAAGCGCCAGTGGTTGAAGCCAGCGCTCGGGGCCACGCCCGAGGTCTGCGCGCTGTAGGGGCCGTAGGTGCCCGCGTACGCACCGACCGAAGCGCCCGGGCCCACGTCCACGCCAGCGTTGACGTAGGTCTGGACGCCGTCGCTGGACAGCTGCACCTGCTGGAGCAGCGAGGCCGAGCCCGCCGGTGCCAGCACGGTGGCGCCGTCCGTGTTGGTCAGCGCGCCGGCCAGGTGGGCTTCGAGGTTGTAGGCGCCGAACACGGTGGGCTCGATCGACTGGTCGTACGTCACCGAGTAGGTCTGCGTGCCCGCGGTGTTGTTCTTCACGTAGAAGCCGTAGTCCATGCTCGGGTCGATCAGGCCGCCCAGGTGGGTGATGATCAGGCTGGCGGCCCAGGGCGCGGCTGCATCGGCCACCGTGTTGCTGCTGCCGTCGGTTTTCAGCCAGGAGTGCCAGCCCAGGCCGGTGACCGTCTGGCCGTTCACGGTGGTCGTGGCGTTGGGCGTCCAGATGCCGTCGGCATCGGCGATGGCGCTGGCGGGCGCTTGGAGCGTCACCGTGCCTTGCTGCAGGTCGGGCACCAGGAACTGGGCGAGTTCCTGCGACAGGTCCCATTGCGCGCCACTGGCGTCGTGGATGACCACGCTCAGCCCGGTCTGGATGGACGACACCGAGCCGGCGTGCGCCGACGCGGATGCCAGGGCCAGGACCCCGGCGGCGATCAGGTGGGTGGGAAGGTAAGGCTTGTTCACTGCATGCTCCGTCTGTTGGAAACCCAGTCAATGTGTCGGGATGACCATTTGTTTTGCTGGCTGGGTGGGCGCATGCTGCGTTTTCAGTGTGTCGGAAATATGTAATTCCGCTGGGAATTTGGTTTTTGTAAGTCCTTGATTTTGATGGTGATTATTTCGGACTGTTATTCTGAAGATGGCCTGAAGGCGGGCTGAACATATTCTTCAGGGTGAAGATTTTCTTCAGTTTCAGACAGGCGCCGCGGCCAAGGTCAAAACCAGCCCCAAAACTGCTGGCAGCGCCTGCGCGAACAGAATCTTCTTGCTCGCAGTGGCCGCGCCATACAGGCCCGCCACCAGCACGCAGGCCAGGAAGAACACGCGGATGTGCAGGCCCTCGGCGCCCGGCGTCAGCAGCCCCCACACCAGGCCGGCGGCCAGGAAACCGTTGTAGAGCCCCTGGTTGGCGGCCAGCACCTTGGTCGATTGCGCCTGCTCCAGTGTCAGGCCGAAAGCCTTGCGGCCGGCCGGCTTGTCCCACAGGAACATCTCCAGCACGAGGAAGTAGGCGTGCAGCGCGGCGACGAGGGCAACGATGGCGTGGGCGGCAAGGGGCAGCATGGGGTTCCTGGGAAGAAGGTGTGAGGGGATGGCGGGAGTTCAGAAACTGGAGCCGGGCGTTTGCAGGAAGGCGAGCTCCTCGTCGGTCGAAGCGCGGCCCAGGATGGCGTTGCGGTGCGGGTAGCGGCCGAAGCGGTCGACGATGGCCTTGTGGCGCAACTCGAAATCGAGGTTGTTGGCGGGCGCGAAAGCGCGGTAGAGCCGCTCGGCCTCGGTGTGGATGGCGGCCGACTCGCTGTGCATGAAGGGCAGCAGCAGGAAGCTGCACTCCGTGGGGTTGAGCGCGAGGTGGGCATTGTGGCGTACGGCCTCTTGCGCCAGGGCGAGGGCCAGCGGGTCTTGCGCGAAAGCCAGCGGCGTGCCGCGGTGGACGTTGCGCGAGAACTGGTCCAGCACGATCACCTCGGCCAGGCGGCCCTGCGGCGTCTCACGCCAGGTGTGCAGCTCGCAGCGCGCGGCCTGTTGCAGGCGTTCGCCGAAGCGTTGGGCGATGAGGGCGTCGAAGGCCGGGTCCACAGCCCACCACTGTTTGGGCGAAGTCTCTTGGAACCAGAAGGTCAGGATGTCGGTGTGCATGGGTGTCACTGCTTGGTGGCGGCGTAGTACAGCGTTCGGGTCAGCACCAGGGCCCACACGGCGATCAGGAACGCCGACAGCACCCTGAGGTTGGCAAGCTGCTTTTTTGCGGACTCAACGGCCAAGCGGTTGATGGCAATGCCTTTGCCTCCGAGTTGAAGGTCTGCAGCGATCGAATTCACTGGCAGGAGCGGCACGCCCGCTTCTTCGTCGAGGATGCTTTGGGCGATCTTGTTGCGCTTGTAGGCGAGGTCGTTGTCGTGATGCTTGGTCTCTTCGGTGTCACGGTTGTATTTTTCTGCGGCAGAAGCAGCCTCTGACACTTTGACCATTTTTTCGCCAGAGGAGGCCACGACTTCATCGGGCAATTGGGTCAGAAACAAGCGCCCAGACATCGACGACAGCGTGAAGTGGATCGAGAACATCAGCGAGCTGCAGATCACGAGCAGCTGCGGGATGTTGATGGACTTGTCGCGCTCCAGCGGGCGCTCACGCACCAGCAACAGGAAGGCGCTGGCTTGTATGAAGGTCAGGGCAATGGCACCCAGCATCAGCGCTGGCGTGTGCTTGGTCTTGGACATGTTGACGGCAATGGCGATCAGCGGAACGGCGATTCCGACGATGCGCCCCACACGGACCTGGCTGCGCTCGGTGGCCTTGTCGTTGTCCCACTTCTGCGCCAGGGCAGCGATGACGCAGGCGGACATCAGCAAGCTGCCCGCCACAGTGGCCCACAACCAGACGTCGCCGTCGAGCTCATGGGCCGCCTTGAACAAGAAAATTTCCAGACCAATGATGATGAAGTAGTAAGGGGCCTCTCCAGGGGTCAGGTAGTTGAAGTGCGACTTCAGCGCATCTTTCAGGTCGAAGTAATCGAACATGGCTACCTCCGCTCAATGGGTTGTGCGCAGGTGCGCTGCACTGATCCAACCCGTGGGGGCTGGGGCATCCATCCACTGGAGGCATTCGCTTTGTGGCGCGTTGCTGGGTGTGCAGAACCGGCCTGACTGGAAGGTCACTTCCTGCCAAGGTATCAGGGCACCTTGGCTGTTCTCCACCGATGCGGTTTTGCCAGTCGGTCGCACGACACTGCCCTTTTCCAGGATCGCAATGGCCTGGCATGCCGTGCCCGCACACTCGCGCAAATGGACGTCGGTTTTGGGGTTCACAAGCAACAGGCCTGCGCTGCCAGATGAGGGGCTGGACGCAGGCTCACCCGCTGGCGTGTTGTCGCTTTTCACGGGGGTGGTGACGTCCTGCAGGTAGGCGAAGGCCGCGCCGAAGATCAACAAAAGCGCCAGCAAGAACACCGCGACGGACTTGAAATTCATGATCTGCTTCCCTGTGGTTCATGTGCTGTTGCACTTTAAAAGGAAGCTTGTCGGCATCCAATCCCCAGAGCTAAGTGCGGCGTCAACCCAGCGTCTTCTGCCAGTACCCGATGTCCACCCAGCGCCCGAACTTGTGGCCCACTTCGCGCAACTGCCCCGCCTGCGTGAAGCCCAGCGACTCGTGCAAGCCCGCGCTGCCGGCATTGGGCAGGGCGATGGCGGCGATCAGGGCGTGGCAGCCCTGCGCCTGCAGCTGCGGCAGCAGGGACGCGTACAACGCCCGACCGATGCCGCGGCGCTCGCAGCCCAGGCGCACGTACACCGTCACCTCGGCGGTGTGGCGGAAGGCCGCCCGCGAGTGGTAGGGCGCGGCGTAGCTGTAGCCCACGATCTGCGGCCCTGACGTGTCTGTGGCCTCGCACACCAGCCAGGGGTGCTTGCTGCGGTAGGTGTCGATGCGCTCGCGCATCTGCTCGGGTGTGAGCGGCACCTCCTCGAAGGTCACCACCGTGTGCGCGATGAAGTGGTTGTAGATCTCGCAGATGGCGTGTTCGTCGCCGGGGGCGAAGGGGCGGACAGACAGCTGGGGTTTCATGAGGAGGGTGGGATCAGGGTCAGCGTCAAGGTGCCTGGGGTGCCCGGCGGCAAGTGGCGGGCTGCGAACGCGTGGGCCAATTGGACCACCAGTGCGTCGGTGTCATCGGCCAGCACAGGCGGGATCGCGATGCGTGTGACATGGATCACCACGTCCAGGCCGCCCGCGGCGTTGACGCTCAACACCGTCGCCCGCTCGCCACCGCCGCCACACTCGACGTGCACCTTGGCGCCCCGCCACACCAGCGCGTGCATCTCGGGGATCTCGAAGCTGCCGCCGCCCAGGCCCTTGAAGATGACGCTCTTGTCCTCGTTGACCCACCATTGGCCCAAGCGGCACAGCAACGCGGGGTCGAAAGGCTGGCCGTTCCAGTCGGTGATGCCGTGGCGCGCGAACAAGGGCAGGTCGGCTGCCTCGATGCGTTGCGCGCACAGCCGGCTTTGGGCGATGTCGTCCGATGTCAGGGTGATGGCGTGGCAAGGGGGCATGGGTGGGACGCAGGGTGACAGGTCATCCATTGAAGCTGAACACCACGAAGCCGCTGACCGGATCGGCCAGCAGGTCGAACTCGCGGCCCTCGGTGCCAAAGCCTGTTTCGCGTGCCTTGGCGATCATGGCGGTGACGTCGTCGGGCAGGTCGATGCAGGCCTGGCCGCGCACATGGAAGCCGCTGGACGCGCGCTGCCAGGCGCCATAGCGGTGGTACGTCGGCTGGTCACGGCCCGTGCGCGCCGTTTGCAACTTCGCCAATCCCCGCTGCGCCAGGTCCAAGCGCGAGGCCTCTGTCAGACGGTGCACGAACACACCGCAACCCTCCAGCAGCCCGCCTGATTCCTGGGCAAAAACTTCCTCGGCCACGTCAAGCTCCGGCGGCAGCGGGCCGGTCTTGTCCCGCCAGTGCGACCACGCGGCGCTGGCCCCCCACACCACGGTGAGCGTCAAGGCCAGGCCGCCCAAGGGTGCGAGCACCATCGACATCGCCCGGGACTGGCCGGAACGGCGCGCTTGCGCATGCACCCAGGCCGAGCACACAGCCAAGGTCAGCAGGAGGCCGATGAGGGGCAGCATGCGGGGCGTGGCGCGTGTCAGGCGGTCTTGCGGATCACCACCGTGCCCGCGAGGTAGTCATGCAGCGCCTTCTTGCGCTTGTTGAAAAGGATGGTGATGAACTCGCTCCACACCCACACGTTCATCGCGATGTTGACGCCTCTGTACCAAGGGGGCGCTGCCGCCGTCAGCAGCATGCTCTTTTGCACGAAGCCCAGGGGCATGTAGTGCTCTTCGGGGATCTGCAGCGCCGTGTAGGCCAGCGTGGCCGAGGTCAGCATGGACAGCCCGAACAGCACCGAGTAGCGCACGAACGCGGCCTGGCGCGTGACGGGCGAGCCGTCGTCCATGACGATGCGCGTGCGCATGGCCAGCTTGCCGGGCGTACCGCCGTAGCGCACCACGAGGTGCACGCTGAACCAGATGCCGATGAGGGCGCCGGGGATGAGCCACAGGGCCTGGAACCAGCGGCTGTGGTTGGTGCCGTAGACGCTGATGGCGATCAGCGGGATCAGGGCGATGAAGTCAACGAGGTAGGCGCCGAAGCGGCGCCAGAAGCCGGCGTAGGTCATGGTTGCTCTCTGGGTTGTGTGTTTGTGAGGTGCGCAGATTGCCACGAGGCGCGGGCGAAGTACCAGATGGCGATCCATCCCGTGGCGATGTGCGCGCCGATGAAGCCCGCGAACAGCAAGGGGTGGCCCGCGATGAGCGATTCCGGGCCGGGAATGTCAGGCGAATAGAACGACAGCGCGCCCACGTTGAAGGCCAGGATCACGGCCAGCAAGGCCTTCGAGCCCTGGAAGCGTCGCCAGCACCAGACGCCATACAGCGTCTCGACCAGCAGGGCCACCATGGGGACGTCGTACAGCCCCGTGCCCAGCTTGGGGCTGGCGATGCCCGGCGCGATGGCCATGTCGGGTGCATGCACGAGCACATCGAGCACCGTGTGTGAGAACACCCCCACTGCCAGCGCCACGCCCCACACCGGCCGGCCCAGGCCCTTGGCGAACACCCACCAGACCGCGCAGGCCAGCAGCGCGGTGGTGGCCAGGGAGTGGGAGTAGGGCATGTGGACGAGGTGCACGTCGCGCATGGAGGCGAAGGCCGGGCCCACCTCGGTGCGCTCCACCCCGAGGAGGTTCAGCACGACCCACAGCACCTCGACGGCCTGCACCGACACCAGCACCGGCCAGATCGGAACGCCCGGCCAGCGCCGGTGGATGGCCAATGCGGTGGCGGCGTGGTTGATGGCGTTCACGGTGTTCCCTGGTGCGCTTTGGGTGTGGCGAACACTGTAACGGCCCCAGGTCGGCCCCTGTGTGACGCTCAGGGGAGGTCAGGCGTCAGGCATCAGCGGTCGGAAGAAGCTGCGCTCGTAGCTCAGGAAGCAGCGCGTGTCCCGAGCGTATTGGAAGGCGGCCTGGCACTCGGGGTCGGCAAAGGAGCGGATGCGGTACTGCTCGTAATCGGCCAGCGAGGGGAAGGAGAACGATCCCAGCGCGATGTTGTTGGCGCCCTCCGAGGGCATGAGGTAGCCGTGGTGCACGCCGCCAAACAAGGGGATGAGGCGCAGCCACATGCGGAAGTAGGTTTCGAGCTCGGGCAGCTTGTCGGGGTCAACGACGTAGCGGAAGTGGCAGGTGATCATGGTGTGCATTCTGGGGGGCCATGTGGGCGGCTTCGCTGGCACGGCAGGTCTGCAAGGCGCATTTTGTGTTGCAAACACGGTAAGGGCGCCCTCCGAACGCCTTGCGTCGCTCAGGGCACCTCTCCCGCCAAGTTGGGGGGCACTGGCACTTCTGGCCGATGTCCGTGCGCCGGGCACGCAACTCGGCCCGCCGCTGCATCCCAGCAGGCCACCAGCCGATCTCACTGGCCTCTCGGTCGGATGTCATGGCGCGCAAGCGGATGCCAGCCACCCGCCGCCGACATCCACTGGCACGCCGCGCAACTTCATCCGCGCGCAAGACGCGGCAGTGGCACCTGCAAGCCAAGCCCATCGGCGCACCTGTCATGCCGGGCCACGCGCAAGCCGTTTTCATTCGGGCGCAAGTCATGCCAACTGCGGCCACGGCCCGAAACCGCTCGCGTGCCGCGCGCGTTGACTTGCGCGCAAGCCGAATCCGGCGGCGCCTGCGTCACATTCAGCGGCGCATGGCTCAGAAGCATGGGTGCGCCACACGCAACGGCTTGCGCACCGCCCGAAGCGCCTTGCGCACCCAGCAAAAAGCCCCGCGCGTCGAGCTGTTCACTCGGCGCGCGGGGCTCGGGGCCTCGCGGCTGGGCTGGGCGGGCTGGCGTGCCGGGTGGCACGCCGCGCCCTCAGGTCATTGCACCGTCTTGGTCGCGCCCGGGGTGTTGACCGCGTCCTCACGCGCCCCGGCAGGGCGCCGCGCGAAGCGGGCCGACATGCCTTGGCGCAGGGTCTCCAGGCCGGAGCCTTCGCCCACCACGCGCAGCAGGGCATAGCCTTCGAGCGAGGCGCTCATCACGTCGCTGCCCAGGGCGGTGAGGGTGTCGTCCATCTTGCCTTGCAGGCCCTGCAGTCGGACGGCGCGCTCCTGCAGTTGGTCGAAGTGGGCCAAGTCGCGCTGGGCTTCGGCCAGGTCGAGGGTGGGCGGCAGCACGTGGCGGTTCTGGTCGAGCACGCGCAGGGCCTGGCGGCAGAAGGCTTCGGATTTGTCGCCCATCTTGCTGAGGCCGCGGCGCTCGTTGACAGACAGGTTGATGAGCTTGCTGAACTGGCTGTCGAGCACGTCCAGGGCGGCGTCGATCTCGGCGTAGTCGGCGTCCGTCAGGTTGAGAGAGATGAGGTTCTGTGACATGGGGTTCCCTTGTGAGTGGTTGACGACCCGCCACCATGGGCAGGCCGACCGGCACGGTAGGCGTTGGGGGCCGTTTGGGAAATCCCTCTCAAGGGGGTGTGCCCGCATCCCCTGTTTGCGGGTAACCCCTTCGGGTTATTGCTGGAGCGTCGGCCTCGCATCTGACTTCATCATGCGTCACTTCCAACACGACGCCCGAGCCATGCCCTTGCTGCTTGCCGCTTTCCGTTCGCCCACGCCCCGCGCTGCTTGGCGGGCGGTGCTCATCGCCACCGTGGCTGCGGTGTCCACCTCGGCCAGTTTTGCGGGCTTGCTGGGTTCAGGTGCTGCGGCCCTGGGCCTGCTGCCCGCGGCCGACTGCGCCCAGGTGCCTTACCCCTCGCCGGCCTGGAGCGCCTGCGAGGCGCGCAACGTGGCGGCCACCGGCCAGAACCCGTTGGGCGCGGGCCCCTTGACGGCCGGCGTGGTGGCCGAGACCTTGGCCTACCAGAAGGCGCGGGCGCAGGCCCTGCTGACCGACCCGGAGCGCCGCCCCAACCCCAACCCTTGCACCACGGTGCTGCTGTGCCCGGTGGACCCGCGCTTGCAGCGCTGGAAGGACCACGACGGCCTGGTCGAGCCGGTGCTCTACACCTCGCGCTCGGGCGCGATCATTTCCGGGCACATCTGGGCCACGCGCACGGGCCCGGCGAAACGCCCGGGCGTGGTCATCGTCAACGGCTCCATCGTGGGCTTCGAGCAAATCTATTGGTTCGCCGCGCAGGTCCTGGCCAAGGCCGGCTTCGTGGTGATGACCTTCGATGCGCAAGGCGAGGGCAACTCCGACCAGTTCGGCGCCTACCCTGACCAGCTGGAAGACGCTTTCGCCGGCACGCCGGGGCTGGGTTTCCTCGGCCCCAAACCGGCCGCCGGGCCCGGCCTGGGCGGCAATGGCCTGCCCTTCTACGACGGCGGTGCCGACGCGCTGGACTTCATGCTGTCCACCCCTGCCCAGCCCTTCGTGCCCGTGCCCAGCCGCACCTCCGGCACCAGCCATGCCGACATGCAGGCACGCCGCGTGGCCGCCGGCCTGAACGCCGGGCACAACCCCTTGCACGCCCTGCTGGACGCCAGCCGCATCGGCCTGGCGGGCCACTCCTACGGTGCCGTGGCCGCGAGCTGGTTGGCCCAGCACGACCCGCGCGTGCGCACAGCCGTGGCCTGGGACAGCCTGTGCGTGCCCGTGTCGCCCGCGCCCGATGAGGTCGCGGCCTTCAACGCCGCGCCCGTCAACCGCCTGGCCGGCATCCTGCCCGGTGGCTTGCTGTACGGACTGCCCGTGCCGTGCTTTGGCGCGCCCGCAGGCCCTGCGCCGGCCATCACCAAGCCCGCACTGGGCATCAACGGCGATTACCTCGTCGCTGGCATCCCCTACCTGACGCCGCCGCGTCCGCAAGACAAGGCCACCGCGTCTTTGGCCTACTCGGCCGCGGGCGTGGACACCGGCAACATCACCATCCGAGGTGCCACGCACTTTGATTTCAACGATGTGCCGCTGGTGCTGCCGGCCTCGCGCCGCGGCATCGACCTCGTCACCTGGTACACCGTGGCCTGGTTCGCCAAGTACCTGCAGAACGACCCGCTGGCCGACCGCATGCTGATGAGCACCCGTTGGCAGAACGACGCTGCCGCGGCCAAGGCCCTGCCGGCGGGCGAGCCCAATGTGTACTCGTGGCACTACCGCTCGCGCCTGTCGATCACGCAGGCCAACGGCCAGCGCTTCCAGTGCGAAGACCTGCGCAAAGGCTGCGCGGCTCAGGTGCCCGCGGCGAATGACTGCGGTGCCACACCCTATGCCTTCGCCAGCGTGGCCACCGGCCCGACGCAGCCGGCCACCGCTGCTTGCACCGCCACGGCACCCTGAGCGATTTGTCCGGCCGAGGGCCTCAGCCCTCCATCCGGTCCCGCTTGGCCAGGTCCGGAAACCACTTCCACCACAGCGCGGCAATGGCCACCGAGCCCACGCCGCCCAGCACCACCGAGCCCACGGCGCCGAAGGCCGCGGCCGTCATGCCCGACTCGAACTCGCCGAGCTGGTTCGAGGCGCCGATGAAAATCGAGTTGACCGCCGCCACGCGGCCGCGCATCTCGTCGGGGGTTTCGAGCTGTGTCAGCGTCAGGCGGGTGACGACGCTGATGTTGTCGGCCGCGCCGGTGATGGCCAGCATCAGCATCGACAGCCAGAAGCTGTGCGACAGGCCGAAGCCCAGCGTGGCCAGGCCGAACACGGCCACCGCCATCAGCAGGCGCTGGCCCACCTTGCGTTGCAGCGGCCAGCGCGTCAGCACCAGGGACATGGCCAGCGCGCCCACGGCCGGTGCGGCGCGCAGCAGGCCCAGGCCCACCGGGCCGGTGTGCAGGATGTCTTTGGCGTAGATGGGCAGCAGTGCACTGGCCCCGCCCAGCAGCACGGCGAACAGGTCCAGGCTGGTGGCGCCCAGCAGCACCTTGCGCTCCCACACGAAGTGCAGGCCGGCGAACACATCGCTCCAGGTGCTGGCCTGGCGCGTGGGCGTGAAGGGGTAGCGCACCAGCAGCGCCAGCGCGAAGGACAGCAGCAGCAAGGCCGTGCACAGCGCGTACACCGTGCCCGCGCCCGTGGTGTAAAGCAGGCCGCCCAAGGCTGGGCCGCCGATCACGGCGATCTCCATGCCGCTGGAGCTGACCGCAATCGCCCGCTGCAGCAACTCGCGTGGCACCAGCAGCGGCGTGATGGCCTGCTGGGCCGGCATCTGGAAGGCGCGGGCCACGCCGAGCAGCACCGACAGCCCGAGGATGAGGCTGCGGCTGACCTCGCCATGGAAGGTGCCCCAGCACAGCAGCGCGGCCACGGCGCCTTGCGCCAGCATGCACAGCGCGAAGATGCGGGCGCGGTGGTGGCGGTCGGCCACGTGGCCGGCCGGCAGCGTCATCACCAGGGCGGGCACGAACTGGAACAGACCCACCAGCCCCAAGTCCCAGGCGCTGGCGGTGAGGTCGTACATGTGCCAGCCCAGCGCCACCATCAGCATCTGGTTGGCCATGATGCCGCCCACGCGGGACACCCAAAAGCGCACGAAAGAGGTCTGCGCCAGCAGGGCGCGCAAGGGGTGATCGGTCATGTCGCCATTGTCCCCAGAATCGACGACTCGCCACATCCAATGCTTCACATGCCCTTTCTGAACGTCAAACGCGCCCTTGTCCTGCCCATCGGAACTGGGCGTGGTTGCCGATTCACTTCGACTTTTTGCATGCCACCACGCAGGTAAGCTGACGGCTCGTTCGGGGCCACTCATGTGCAGCCCTGATCCTGCAGTAACCCAAGGAATCGGAATGAACATGAAGTTGTCCCTGTTGTGTGGCGCCACGCATCGCCTGCGCACGACGGTGGTGTGCGCGATGGCGGGTCTGACGCTGGCTGCGTGTGGCGGAGGCGGTGGTGGTGCCACCCAGTCCACGGCCAGCACCGACGTTCGCGGCACCGTGGCGGGGCTGACGGTCGGTGGCTTGGTGCTGACCAATGGCGCCGAGTCGGTGACCCTGTCCGCCAACGCCACCAGCTTCACCTTGCCCGCCGGCGGCACCCTGGCCGTGGCCAAGCAGCCATTGGGCTTCGCCAAGTTTTGTGAACTGGGCGGCACCAGCACGGCACCGACCGTGGCCTGCAGCGATGCCGCGGTCGCGGTCGATGACACCGAGTCCGTCGGGTCTGTCACCTGGAGCTCAACCTACAGCGTGGCGGTCACCCCGGAGGGCGTCACCTACGTCAGCGACGTCGCAGCGCTCGTCATCTACAAAATCACGCCCGACGGTGTGAAGTCGGTCTTCGCTGGGTCGGGTGCTTCTGGTTCAGACAACGCCGTTGTCGGCACGAACGCTACTTTCATTCGCCCTCTGGGGCTCGCCCTCGACAGCAGCGGCAACCTGTACGTGGCCGATGCGTGCATCCTCCGCAAAATCGATCTCTCGGGCAGCGTCACCACCATCGCAGGGGACAGCAACAACTGCGGCGCGAACGATGGCGATGCACTCTCGCAGGCGACCTTGAACAGCCTGCAGGACATTGCCGTCGATGTGTCGGGCAACGTCTATTTCACGCAGCTCGATGATCGCCTTGTGCGCAAGCTCGGGACCGACGGCGTGGTCGTCACCATGGCCGGACCTAACGGATATGGTGCGCCGGCGGGAGTCGCCGTGGATGCATCGGGCACTGTGTATGTGGCTGATTACAGTCGGCATGAGATCTCGAAGATCACGACATCCGGTGGCAATGCACCGATCTACACGGTCACGCTCATCGCTGGCCGGTTCAATGCCGTGGGGACACAAGACAGCAGCGCAGGCGGCGCTTTGACCACTGCGTCCTTCAACCATCCGGTTGGCATCACCGTCGACAGCGCAGGCAACCTGTACGTGGCGCAACAAGGCTACGGCGATGCGCGCGGCGAAGGCGCCGTGCGCCTCATCACACCCGACGGTCAGGTGCGCACGCTGGTGGGCACCAATGCCTATGGTTTGCAGGATGGCGTTGGCGCCGACGTTCAGTTTTCCAATCCTGCGGGCATTGCCATGACGAAGTCGGGCCAGCTGCTCGTCGTGGACCAAGGCAACAAGCTGGTGCGCAAGGTCAAGCCGGTCAAGGCAGTGGCCATCTGAGCCTCGCTCGCGCCATGACCAAGGCACCCCGAGGGGTGCCTTTTTTGTGCGCGATCAGCAGGTGATCACACGGGGGCTCACACGGCGCTCACACCCTGCTCAGCCCGCCGTGCTGCCCAGCGGCTGGGCCGCGGTGGCCGGCGCCTGGGCTGACACCTTGGCCATGCTGAACACACCCATGGCCACGCAAGCCACAGCGCCGGGGATGGCGAAGGCCAGGAAGTTGGCCGGCAGTGGCAGCTCGGCGGCCATCAGCGCGCCGCCCAGCAGCGGGCCGACCACGGCGCCGTTGCGGCCGATGCCCGAGGCCCAGCCCAGGCCGGTGGAGCGGATGGCCATCTCGTAGAAGTGCGCGCCCAGGGCGTACAGCAGGATCTGCGAGCCGATGGTGGTGGCGCCCGCGATGGCGATCAGGGTGTAGAGCACGCCGGTCGGGCTCTTGAAGCCCAGCAGGCTGATGGACACCGCCGCGATGGCGAAGAAGGCCATCAGCACGCGGGGCAGGTTGAGCTTGTCGCCCAGCCAGCCACCGCCCACGGCACCGAAGATGGCGCCGAAGTTCAGCACCAGCAGGAAGCTCAGCGAAGAGCCCAGGCCATAGCCGGCCTTGTTCATCAGCTTGGGCAGCCAGGAGGCGAGGGCGTACACCATCAGCAGGCAGCAGAAGAAGGCCACCCACAGCATCACGGTGCGCAAGGCGCGGCCGTCGCGGAACAGTTGCAGCACCGAGGCGCCCGAAGCCTTGGCCGAGGCCATGTTCAGTTGCTCACCGGCTTGCAGGGCAAAGCCAGGCTGCACGCGGGCCAGCACGGCCGCCGCTTCTTCGCTGCGGCCTTCGCGCACCATGAAGCCGACCGACTCGGGCAGCTGGCGCATGATGATGGGCAGCAGCAGCAGCGGGATGCCGGCCACGAAGAACACGGCCTGCCAGCCATGAGACGGCAGCAGCGCCATGCCCAGGCCGGCCGAGAGCATGCCGCCCACCGAGTAGCCGCTGAACATGATGGCCACCAGCGTGGAGCGGATCTTCTTGGGTGCGTACTCGCTCATCAGCGCGACCACATTGGGCATGACACCGCCGATCCCCAAGCCCGCGATGAAGCGGCAGATGCCGAACTCGGTCGGGTTGCTGGCGAAGCCATTGAGCACGGTGAAACCGCTGAACAGCACCACGCACATCGTGATGGCCTTCTTGCGCCCGATCTTGTCGGACAGCGGCCCGAAAATCATCGCGCCGGCCATCATGCCGAACAGCGCGTAGCTGCCCAGGGCACCGGCCTGGATGGGCGTGAGGTTCCACTCCTTCATCAGCACGGGCAGGACCACGCCGTAGATGACGAGGTCGTAGCCGTCGAAGATGATGATGAGCGCGCACCAGAACAACACCATCCAGTGGAAGGGGTTGAACTTGGCTTCGTCGATGAGCTTGTTGGCGTCAACTGTTTTCATGGAGACCTCGGTTCAGCAGGTGGAGGGATGGGCGGCTCAGAAGCGGTGGACGATGCCGAGCTGCAGGGCCTGGATGCGCTCGCCGTTCACGTCGGCGGCGCTGAAGTTCGGCAGCACGGGCGCCGATCCGGACAAGATGAACCCCGCGTTGCGCGCGTTGTTCAGCACTTCGTAAGACGTGTAGAGCGTGGTGCGGCGCGACAGCTCGTAGAAGGCACCGACCGAGCCGCCCGTGGCGTCCTGGCCGCCGCTGGACGTGTCGTGGATGCGGCCCACCAGGCCACCCACGCGCAGCTGCGGGTTGACGCGCCAGTCGGCCGAGACCTGCACGACGTTGTGGAAGCGGTAGGCGTTGGTGTCGGTGCCGGCCACCAGGGCGCCCGTGGCCCCCAGGATGGAGCCCGCGTTGTTGCCGAACACGCGCTGCGTGGAGGCGGTGCTGAAGTTGCTGCGGATGAAGGTCAGGTAGACCTTGCCCTGGCCCCAGTCGTGGTTCAGGTAGTAGTTGTCGAACACGATGGTCTTGTTCACCGCGGCGCCCGAAGGCGGGCGGGCGCGCAGGCCGGCGTAGCCGACGCGCCAGGGCGCATCGAGGTACTCCACGGCCACCTGGAACACGCCCTTGCTGGACGGGCCGCCCGTGGGCTGCTCGCCCGGCGCGAAGTGGGTCTCGAACAGCACGCCGTGCATGCGCGGCGAGATGTAGCTGATGTCGTTGTCCAGGCGGGCGGGCTGGCCGAAGTGGTTGGCCGTGGAGGCCAGGGTGCGGCCGCTGTAGTCCATGAACTCGCTGCGCGTGAAGATCGCGGTGTGCTGGCGGCCCAGGCGGACTTCACCGTGCGAGGTCATCAGGCCCAGCCAGGCCTGGCGGTCGAAGAAGCGCGTGCTGTCGGCCTGCGCGCCGGTGTCGGTGAACAGGCCGTGCTCCAGGATGAAGCGCATGGCCAGGCCGCCGCCGAGGTCCTCGGTGCCACGCAGGCCGATGCGGCTTCGCAGCATGGCGCCGTCGTTCAGCGAGGTGAGTTGCGCGCCGGAGCTGCTGCGCATGTACTGCACGTACTGGTCGATGTTGCCGTACAGCGTCACGCTGGAGGTGGGCGCGGGCGAGGGTGCGGGCGCGGTGGGTGCGGCGGTTTGGGCCTGGGCCCAGGTGCAGGCCATCAGTGTGGCGGCGGTCAGGAAGGCGCGTCGGAACAGCATGGGATGGCGGGGGCAGTGGGGTTGGACAAGGTGCGGACAGGTGTGGACACGCACGCGCGCACGACCCCACCCGATCGCCGCCGCCTTGTGAGCGGGGCTTTCGGGATGGGAGCGCTGACGGGGATGAGGGGGCGCGTGCGGAGAGCGCGTGGGGGGCGCGTGGGGGTTTGAAGGGCCTCAGCCCAGGTCACCCCCGCCCACCGGCAAGGTGACGCCGGTGATGTAGGACGCTTCGGGAGAGGCCAGGAACAAGATGGCGCCGACCTGTTCGTCGATGCTGCCGTAGCGCTTCATCAGGCTGGAGCGCACCGTCTGGTCGACGATCTGCTGGTACCAGGCCTTCTCTTGCTCGCTTTGTTCGGCCGCGTTGCGCGGGATGCGGCGCGGCGGGGCTTCGGTGCCACCCGTGGCGATGGCGTTGACGCGCACACCGCGCTCGCCGGTCTCGAAGGCCAGGCAGGCGGTCAGCGCGTTCACGCCGCCCTTGGCCGCGCCATAGGGCACGCGGTTGATGCTGCGCGTGGCGATCGACGAGACGTTGACGATGGCGCCCTGGCCTTGCTCCAGCATGATGGGCAGCGCCGCATGGCAGCACCACAGCGTGGGGAAGAGGGAGCGGCGCACCTCGGCTTCGATCTCGTGCGGTTGGTAGTGCTCGAAGGGCTTGGCCCAGATGGTGCCGCCCACGTTGTTCACCAGCACGTCGAGGCGGCCGAAGCGGCGCACGGCCTCGGCCATGACGCGGGCGCAGTCGGGTTGTTGCTCC
>Ga0265316_10001298_pt1 | contig 26881 bp, 23 predicted proteins | sample 4522metaG_FD_202092 | JGI IMG/M metagenome (GOLD analysis project Ga0265316, IMG submission 202092) | Rhizosphere microbial communities from Carex aquatilis grown in University of Washington, Seatle, WA, United States - 4-5-22 metaG | ecosystem: Host-associated > Plants > Roots > Rhizosphere >... | reverse complement strand
GGCAGTCTGATCGGCCGCATTGAGATCCCACGGCTGCTCGTTTCCGTGGTGGTTGTCGAAGGAGTTGCCAAGACCACTCTGCGGCGCGCGGTCGGACATATTCCAGGCACCGCACTGCCGGGCGAGAGAGGCAACGTGGGCCTCGCCGGACACCGGGACACGTTCTTCCGTGCACTGAAGGATGTGAGGGTCAAGGACGAGATTCAACTTTCGACCTTGCAAGGCAATTTCAAGTACCAGGTGGTGTCGCTAAGGATTGTGGAGCCTGAGAATGTAGGGGTACTCGCTCCGTCAGGCGAGAACGTGCTGACGCTGGTAACCTGTTACCCTTTCTATTTCGTCGGGCCGGCGCCCAAGCGGTGGATCGTAAGGGCAAGGCAGGTGTCACCGCAAACGGTGGCATCGTTACATGTGAAATGATGAAGACGGCCGGCTAGGTTGGCCGCCGGGGGGTGAGCTTGCAAGACGCGCCGGTTATTCTCGCGGCCCGAATCCTTGTGATTGAAGACAACGACTCGGATGTCTTCCTTCTCGATCGGGCACTAAAGAAGCAGGATTTCCCATTCGAGCTGGTACACCTGCTGAACGGAGACGAAGCCCTGGCTTTCGTCCGCAGGCAGGGGGCCTACGCGGATGCGGCCGTCCCAAACCTGATCCTGCTGGATCTAAACCTGTCCAAATACACCGGCGAAGACATTTTGCACGAGATCCGCAACGCCACCTACCTGGCAGGCGTTCCGGTATGCGTGTGGAGTTCTTCCCGGTCCCGGCGGGACGAATCCTTGCTCAAGGATCTCGGAGTTTCCCAATTCATCCCCAAGCCTTCCGGTCTGGATCAATTTATGGCGATCGGCAAGACCATCAAGGATCTGCTGGGGGCTTAGCCGATGTAGGCAGGCGGCACCGCCTGCCCCACCCAGCCCGCCCCGACGGTGGGGCAGGCGGTGCCGCCTGCCAAACCTCGCGCCAAAACCGGCGGCGCTTGTCGGACGGCCGGACCAAAATGGTCCGAAGCCAGAGTTCGTTGTTGCAATCAAACGGGTTGCGCGGGCTGTCGGACCATTTTGGTCCGAGTCTCCCAGGCCGGTCGCGAAACCGGCCCCGGTTTCCACCAAAAACGGTCCATAGGCAAGCCGGATCTGCCGGCAGGCTACAGGGCCGCACGATGGCGTTACAATTCGGTCAGTTGGCCGCCCACCGGCCGCGCATGTCGTCGGCGCAGACGCGCATGAAATTGGCCCTGCACGTGCTCGGTCTTCGCTCCAGTGAGGAAGATAATGGTGGCGATTGGCACAGAAGACCGGCAGGCAATCGTGCGGCTAGCCGACGAGGAACGCATGGAAATGAGTTACCCCACCATTGTCGGTGTAGGCGCCTCCGCTGGCGGACTGGAGGCATTCACCGAACTCCTCAGCCACCTGCCGGACGATACCGGGATGGCGTTCGTGCTGATTCAGCACCTCGATCCGAAGCACGAGAGCCATCTGACCGAACTGCTTGCCAAGGAAAGCAAAATGCCCGTCTCCGAAGTGAAAGGCGAGACTCGCGTGGAGGCCAATCATGTCTACGTAATTCCGCCGCGGTGCAATCTGAGTCTTTCCGATGGGGTGATTCGTACCCCGCCCCGGTCGCTCGGTGGCTGCAACACCCCGGTCGACGCTTTTCTCCGCGACCTGGCGGCAGACCGCGGCAGCAAGGCCTTCGGCGTCATTCTGTCGGGAACCGCATCCGATGGGACGCTGGGCCTCCAGGCGATCAAAGACGCGGGCGGTACCACCTTCGCTCAGGATGTGCGAACCGCGAAGTTCGACGGCATGCCGAAAAGCGCCATCGCCGCGGGCGTGGTGGATTATGTTCTCTCTCCGGCCGGAATCGCGCAACAACTGGTAGCCTTCGCGCGCAATTCTCAGGTCCCGGAGGAACCTCCGGAGGCGATTGAGCCGCCGGAGGATGCCGAATTGGCCAGGATAATCCGGCTTGTGCGCACCGCTACCGGAGTGGACTTCACGCACTACAAACACGCCACCCTGGCGCGACGCATCAAGCGGCGCATGGTCCTCCGCGGATTCGAAACGCTGGAAGCCTACACCCGCGATCTGGAGCTTAACCGCGAGGAAGCCAACACGCTCTGCGAGAGCTGTTTTATCACCGTCACGGCATTCTTCCGGGAACCGGCGGTCTTCGAGGAGCTGAAGAGGATAGTATTCCCCGCGCTGGCGAAGAACAGACCGGCGGAGGATCCCATCCGGATCTGGGTGCCCGGGTGCGCCACGGGCGAGGAGGCTTATTCCATTGCCATCTGCCTGAGGGAATTCCTGGACGAGACGAAGGCCGACTTTCCGATTGAGATTTTCGCTACCGATCTCAGCGAAACCGCCATCGAAAAAGCCCGCGCCGCCACATACACGGGAGGCGCGTTGGCGCATGTCTCGCCGCAGCGATTGGCGCGCTTCTTCACCCGGTCGGAACACGGGTATCAGATTGGGAAGGACATCCGCGACCTGTGCGTTTTTGCCAGGCACAACCTGGCACAGGACCCGCCTTTCTCCAAGCTGGACCTGATCAGTTGCTGCAACGTGCTGATCTACCTGGGAGACGTATTACAGCGCAAGGTCTGGTCGATCCTGCAATACGCCCTCAAGCCAACGGGGTTCCTGGTTGTCGGTCCTTCGGAAAGTATCGGCGCCCTTTCCGACTCCTTTCATCAAGTGGAGAAGAGCCACAAGATCTATGGCTTGCGGCCAGCCGCCCATACGCCGGCGCTGCCGCCGAGCGATGGCCGCCGAACTGAAGGCCGGGTGGATCTCCGCGAGAAAACTGCCGAGGCCGGAACCGCGCTGGATGTGCAGCGGGAAGCGGACCGGTTGGCGCTGGCCGAATATGCCCCTCCGGGCGTCATCATCGACAACAAGATGAACATCCTGGAGGTGCGGGGCCGCACTGCTCCGTACCTGGAGCTTTCGCCTGGGGAGCCTACCCAGAATCTTTTGAAACTGGCGCGCGAAGGCTTGATTGCGGGCTTGGGAAAGGCCATCGCAACTGCCCGGCAAACGAATGCCGTAGCCCAGGAAGACGGCTTCCGGATCGAGGACGGCGGCGAACTGAAAGATGTCACCATCAAGGTGATCCCGTTCCGGGGCACATCCTCCTCCGAAGAACGCTATTTCCTGGTCAAGTTCGAGGAAGCAGGGCCGAACGGCGGCCTGAGGGCCATGCACAACCCCACCGTACAGAACGACGGTGAAAGCGCCCGGCTGCGGCGCGAGCTCATAGCCACCAGGGAGTACTTGCAATCCATCATCGAAGACAATGCCAGCACCCTGGAAGAGCTGAGTGCCGCCAACGAAGAGGCGCAAGCGAGTAATGAGGAGTTGCAAACCGCGCAAGAAGAGCTGGAATCGGCCAACGAAGAACTGAACACCCTGAACGAAGAGCTGAAGATCAGCAACGTGGAATTCAGCAAGGTCAACCGCGACCTGGCCAACCTTCTGGAGAGTATCAGCATACCCCTGGTGATGGTTGGCCGGGATCTGCGCATTCGCCGCTTTACGCGCGCCATCGAACCTATGCTGAATCTGGTCGCCTCCGATGTCGGGCGGCCGATCACCGATTTTCAGCCGCAAGTGGAACTGCCCGACCTGCGGCGGTTGCTCCTGGATGCCATGGAGGGCGGCAATCGGACGCCGCGCTCTATCCGCGACTCGCACGGCCGCTGGTATTCGCTGCGCGTTCTCCCCTCCGTGGGGCCCAATGGCAAAACCGACGGCGCCGTGCTGATGTTGATCGATATCGATGCCGCCAAGCGCGGTCAGGACTTCGCCGAAGCCATTGTGGAGACGGTGCGCGAGCCCCTGGTGATTCTGAACCAGAACCTGCAGGTGGTGAAAGCCAACAAGACTTTCTACGAAACGTTCCAGTCCGCGCACCAGGAGACCGAAGGGCGTCTGATCTACGACCTGGGGAACGGACAATGGAATATTCCGAAACTGCGCGAGCTGTTGGAGAACATTCTCCCCGCACACTCGACCTTCCGGGATTTTGAGGTGACCCACGAATTTGACCGTGTTGGGCGGAAAGTCATGCTGCTCAACGCCAGCGAGATTTTCAACCCGAACGCGCAGGCTCGGACCATCCTTCTGGCGATTGAAGACGCAACAGACCGCAAACAGGCCGAGGAAGCGCTCCGCACAACCAACACCGAACTGCAGCATTTTGCCTATGCGCTCACGCACGACCTGCAGGAACCTCTACGGATGGTGGTGAATTTTACCGAGCTCCTGGCGCAGGAATATCAGGGGAAACTGGGCAACGACGCGGACAAATACATTTCCTATTCCGTGCAGGGGGCACTGAGGATAGAGGCTTTGCTGAAGGCTCTGCTGGCGTACTGGGAGGTCAGCGAGCGGGAACGGGGAAGCCTCGCCTCAATCGATTGCGGCGCCGTTCTGGCTAAGACGCTGTTCAATCTCCAGGCGGCCATTGCGCAGAGTGGCGCCGTGGTAACGTCCGATTCACTGCCATCCGTGGTAGCCGAAGAGGTCTTGCTGATGCAGCTTTTCCAGAACCTCATTTCCAATTCGATCAAGTATCGAGGCAAGGAAACCCCGAGAATCCATGTCTCGGCGGAGCGGGACGGGGAAGGGTGGCTGTTTTCGGTGCGCGACAACGGGATCGGTATCGACCGGCAGGACGCCGACCGGGTGTTCGGCATGTTCAAACGCCTGCACGGAAGCGAAATCCCCGGCACGGGGATCGGTCTGGCGATTTGTAAGAAAGTGGTGGAGCGCCAGGGCGGACGAATCTGGGTGGAATCGGAAGCCGGGCACGGCGCTACGTTCAAGTTCACCATTCCCCCGCCTCGGCGAGCGGAGTAACCATGGGCAACGCTTACCAAAACCGCGCGGAAGAGGAGGTCGAACGCCTCCGCAAGCAGTTGGACCGGGCCAACGAGGACTTTGAGGAGTTCGTCTCGATGGCGGCTCACAACCTGCGCCAGTCTCTCCGGGATATCGCCTCATACAGTCAGTTGCTATCCGAAACCTACGCCAGCCGGCTCGATTCCGACGCCGGCGTGTTCCTCGCGCACATCCAGGAGTCTGCGGCAGGAATGCAGTCCTTGCTCGCCGGCGTGGTGGACTACTGGGCCATGGGCGATGGCGAGCGGCCAGCCTCCCGGACGGACATGGAAGCGGCCCTGTGCCAGGCGCTCCTTTGCGCGGAAAAGCAGGTAATGGAGCGGAGCGCAGTCGTCACCCATGACCCGCTGCCGGTGGTCACGGGAGACTTCGAAGTACTCACCAAGGTGCTGCACCATCTTATCAAGAACGCCATCGAATACTGCGGCGCCGCTCCTCCGCGCGTTCACATTTCATCCGGACGCGCCGGTCTCGATTGGGTATTCTCCGTGGAAGACAACGGTCCCGGTATAGACCCCGCATTCCAAAACCGGGTATTCGCGGCTTTCAAGCGTCTGCACGGAAAAGAATACCCTGGGAACGGACTGGGGCTGGCATTCTGCAAGAAGGTCATCGAGGGGCACGGTGGGCGAATGTGGGTCGAATCGACGCCCGGCGCGGGATCGACATTCCGTTTCACTCTGCCCGCGGCGGAGTAAGCATTCGGATTTGGCTCCCCAAATGCGGTCCCCAAACGGCAATTCTTGCCTGATGGACAGCAGAGATTGCGCCTGCGTGCGGGCGCCGGGAGTCTCCCGCCTGTATACAAACGCGAGACGCCAAAGGACGGTGGATGCAGAGCATTCTGGCGGCAGACACTCTGACAGGCGACACGTGGAGCAGTCCTCCGGCCGGCCTCCGGCCAGGTCGCGAACTTCCTCCCATCCGCTGGCTGAGGGTTCGACCACTCGAACGGGAGTAGCAGACACAGCCGCAGGCGGGGCTGGCGCGCTCGGACCACTGACCTCCTCGACGATCTCCCCCACGCTCCTGGCGGCCTGGCCAAACTGCCCCGTTACCGGAAGGTGAAACGCCGCAATCTTGGCGCGAATGTTCTGGCGGTATAGAGGGAGCTCGTTGGCCACGCTCACCAACTGGTTCGCGATGATCCAGCCAATTCCGGCGGCCACGGCAAGCGAAACCAGAACCGTCACGAGAACGGACCCTACGCGCCCGGCGCGCAGCCTCTGGAGAAGCGCCACCACGGGAGTCAACAGAAACGTGAGAGTAAGAGCAAATGCGAAGGGGACCAGAATCGCGCGCGCAAAGTACAGTGCCGCAATGGTACCGAACAGGACAATGGCCCCCACATCAGCCCGAAACTTGGGCGGAGTAGCGAAGCCTGCTGGAGGCAGGTCGTGTTTCATAGGCTATGAGGAATTGTTCTCGGCCTTCTCTTCACACTGGGCAGCCCGTGCGAGAAACGCTCCTCCGCCCAAAATGGGCCGGCAATCCGCGGGCGGCTAGTTTGCTAGTGAATAAAGCCGAACATGTAGACTAGGAGCAGAATCACCAATATAGTGCCGAGCCCCACGCCCGCACCGCCGCCGTACCCCCACCGCCGGTGGCCGTAGTATCCGCCGCTGCTGGCCAAAACCAACAACAAAATGATCAGTAGTATCAACATCGTCGATCTTCCTTTCTTTCGAGAACCTTAGTTCTCAAGAACCTTTTCCACCTGGCCCACTTTCTTTTGGACCTTGCCGGCGAGATTCTCGGCTTTGCCTTCGCTTTCCAGGTTAGGGTTGTTGGTGGCCTTGCCGGCCGTCTCCTTGATCTTGCCCTTCACTTCATGAAACTTGCCTTCGATCTGATCGTTCGTGCTCGGGTTCATCTGTTTTCTCCTTGTACACTTGGCACGGCCCTCGTCACTCCGAGGAACTGGCCTTTTGATTCTTCACTTGCAGTTCGTTCACCACCTGCTCAACGTTCGGAACGGAAGCCGCGACCTTGGCGGCATCCCGGCGCCTGGATTGCGAATCGACCTCGCCCGTCAGCGTGACGACACGGCTTCTGACGGTATATTTGACATGATCGTGTAGCTTATTCAGAATGAGCGCGGCATCCAGGTTTTGCTCGATGCCCTTATCCAGGTCAGAGTTCATGGCTCGTGCATCGCTTTCGGCGCCCAACGGGAGCACCGCAATCTGGTCCGCTACAACTTCTCCGCCGGCGAGGGACTTTGCAATGGCTTCCGCCTGTGCCTTGTCGCCGTCGGCATCGACGTGTCCGCCCAGGGTCAGAACGCCCTTGTCGCGATCCTGAACGAGGGAAACGCTTTTCAAGCCCGCCTGGTCAAGCGCCCGGCGGATGTTGTCGCCAACGCCGGGTGACTTCACGGTCTGTGAGCACCCTGCAAGTATCCCGATGGCAACAAGCGCCAGGAATGCAGGCCAATTCGCGAGAGTCTTCATATTGAAATTTCCTCTTTGCTATCGACCAACCGTCACTCTGCAGATTTGTGGCCAACGCGTGCCGCGCCCAAACAGGCTCTGCCCGGGTTCTTCGCGCCGGCAGACTAAGTACGGTAGTGCACTTCATGTGCAGGTTTTGCCGGTGCCCCCCGGCCGCGTTGATGGCGCAGAAGGAGTGAATACGGCCACACACGTGCATTGTCGATGCCTTTAGAGCGAGGTGAGCTTGGTAGCGCACCCGCCGTTGGCTCGGTTTGCTTGGTGGTGCACCCGCCGTTAACTCGGATAAGAGTAAGGAGAGAGGTATATGGTTCTGAAACGTTTGATCGGATTGGTTTTTGCAGGCGCGCTGGCATTCAGCGCCGTGGCGGCCGATGTTGTGGTTCGCATTGCGCCGCCCCGTATTGTAGTTGAAAGGCGGGGGCCGGCACCCAGCCGTAACCATGTGTGGATATCCGGATATCACCGGTGGGATGGCAATGCTTACGTCTGGACCGGAGGAAGGTGGGAACAGCCTCCGCGGCGGGGCGCCCACTGGGTAGCGCATCGCTGGGTTCACCAGAGAGGCGGCTACGTGATGGTAGAGGGACACTGGCGCTAGGTCCGCTTCATGGCAAACGTCACATGCCGGTGGACGGCAGTACCAGCATGCGGCCTTGAGAATGCGAAACCTGCAAGTCCCTTTCCACCTCCTTGCCGGCCACGGGCGTTGCTCCCGGCGGCGAACATGGCGGTTCGAGGTACTCACAGAGCCCAGATCGGCAGGTTTCGCATTTTTAAGTGCAGATATTGCATTTTGCCGCGGTTCCAGCATTCAAAGAGCAGAGGTTCCATTGTGGTCCATGTCGTGCTATGGACGGTAGGCGGCCCGGAAGGGCGGAGGGAATAGCATGAAGGCAACGACACCTGCTGAGTTGGCCGGGATCCAGGAGGTCCTGGAGCGAAAAGTGGCCGAACTGGTTCACGTATTGCGGAACCGGGACGGCATCGCCATCGAGAAGAGCGCCGACCAAATGGACGAGATTCAGTATGCGTCGGAACGAGATCTGGCGATTGGAAACGTAGACCGCGAGTCCACTCTGCTAGGCCATGTGAAGGCCGCATTGCGGCGGATTCACGACGGCAGCTTTGGCGTCTGCGCTGACTGCGAATCGGCAATCAGCCCCAAGCGTCTCGTGGCCATCCCGTGGGCGCCGCGTTGTATTCAGTGTCAGGAAGCTGCGGACCGGAATGGACTGGAGGCAGCGGAAGTAAGCGAGGCTCTCGACAATGCCGCGTAATCCATTTCTGAAAACCACCTCCGCCGTTCGCACCATAGGCTTTCTGGGCGACTACTTGCCGCGCAAATGCGGAATTGCCACGTTTACTTCCGACCTGCTGGGGGCGGTGGCGGCGCGGCATCCCCAAAGCCAATGCTTCGCGGTGCCGGTCAATGACATCGATGGGTACTATCAATATCCGGAGGCCGTTCGCTTCGAGATTGAGGAGCAGGACCTGGATTCTTACCGGCGCGCCGCCGACTTCCTTAACTCCAGCGACGTGGACGTTGTCTCGCTCCAGCATGAGTTCGGAATCTTCGGCGGCCCGGCCGGCAGCCACTTATTGACGCTGCTGCGCGAACTGAAAGCGCCGGTTGTCACCACGCTCCACACCGTACTCCTCAAACCGAACGCCGACCAGCATCGCGTGATGCGAAAATTGATTGCGCACTCGGCGCGCCTCGTGGTCATGACGGAGCGGGGCCGAACACTCCTGCAGGAGGTGTACGGGGCGCCTCTGGCCAAAATCGATCTCGTCCCGCATGGCATTCCCGACGTGCCGTTCGTTGCCCCGGACTTCTACAAGGGCCAGTTCGGAGTGGATGGAAAGAAGGTGTTGCTGACTTTCGGATTGCTCTCGCCGAACAAAGGGATCGAACATGTGCTCCATGCTCTCCCGGATGTGGTGGCGGAGTTTCCCGACATCGTCTATATCGTGCTGGGCGCCACGCACCCCAACGAACTGCGGACGCGAGGCGAAAGTTACCGCCTCGGCCTGGAGGCCATTGCCAGGAGTAACAAAATCGAGAACAACGTCGTCTTTCATAACCGCTTCGTGGAGCTGAAGGAACTTACCGAGTTCATAGGGGCGGCGGATATTTATATTACTCCCTATCTGGGCGAAGCCCAGATCACGTCGGGCACACTGGCGTATGCGTTTGGCGCGGGCAAAGCCGTGATCTCGACGCCGTATTGGCATGCCGCCGAATTGTTGAGCGACCAGCGCGGCGTCCTGGTGCCATTCGCGAACCCGCGGGCCATTGCGCAGGAAGTGAGCGGGTTGTTGCGCGATGAAATCCGCCGGAAGGCCATGAGCGATCGCGCCTACAAGCTGGGCCGCACCATGGTCTGGAGCAACACGGCGGGACTCTACATGAGATCCTTCGAAGCGGCGCAACAGCAGGGTCGAACGGCGGCCCGCGTATCTGTCGCGACCAACGGGTTCGGCCGCCGGCCGCATGAATCGCCGGAGTTGAATCTGGATCATCTTTACCATATGACCGATGCGACGGGCATCTTCCAACACGCGAACTTTACGTCGCCGAACCATGCGGAAGGCTACTGCACGGACGACAACGCCCGCGCACTCATTCTGGCGGTGAACCTGGGCCAGTTGGAAGAAGCTCCGAAGCGTGTCCCGGCGCTTGCCACAACCTACGCCGAGTTCCTGGACCATGCCTTCAATCCAAAGACAGCGCGTTTTCACAATTTCCTCAGTATTGACCGCCAGTGGCTCGACGAGCAGGGATCCGAGGATTGCCATGGCCGGGCGATTTGGGCCTTGGGCACCGCGGTGGGCCGCTCGCCGCGTTGGAGTTCGCGGACGATGGCGGAACGTCTCTTCGCGCAGGCGCTGCCGGCCGTGACGCACTTCACGTCGCCTCGGGCCTGGGCATTCAGCCTGATTGGCATACACGAATATCTGCGCCACATGAAGGGTGACCGGATGGCCATCGATATCCGCGAAGAGCTGACCGGGAGGCTGATTACGATCTTCGACAAGGTCGCCGGACCCGGCTGGACCTGGTTTGAAGAAGGCCTGACTTATGACAACGCCAAGTTACCTCACGCCCTGATTGTCAGCGGGCGCGCCACCGGGCGAGGGAGCGTGTACGAACGAGGCATCCAGGCTTTGCGCTGGCTGGTAGGCGTACAGACGTCGCAGCACGGCCAACTGCGGCCCATTGGCAGCAACGGATTCTACCAGCGCAACGGCGCCCGTGCGGACTTCGACCAGCAGCCCGTCGAGGCGCACACCACCGTCTCAGCTTGCCTGGAAGCGTACCGCGCCACGTTCGACCCCTGGTGGTACGAGCAGGCGCAACGCGCCTTCGACTGGTTTCTGGGAGCGAACGATCTTGGGGAGGAACTCTACTGCCCCCAGACCGGCGGCTGCCGCGATGGGCTGCACGTGGACCGGAGTAACGAAAACCAGGGGGCCGAGTCCATGCTGGCCTTTCTCTTGTCGCTGACGGAAATGCGGCTGACACAGAACACCGCGAACGCCGTTCCACAAGCGCGCGCGGCCGCCTCTATCACTCAATGAAACCAATGGACGTAACACGTAGCACTATCACCCTGGACCCCGACCGCACTCACGTATTGGCGCGGCCTTTCCGGCTCATGAGCAACCGGCGCTCCAGCAAGATCTCCGCCCGTGTCATGGCTCTGCCCGAAGGCGAGGTCCATACCCTTTTGGCGGGGGTTCGGGCCGAATTCGGCGACCGCCAACTGAAGATCGACGAGTTCCTCCGCCGGAGGTTTGAAGAGGTCAGGCCGTATGTGGTCAACGGTCAAAGGCTGACCGAGGAACGAAAACTGTTGATGGGAGGGTACTTCACTCACGAATATTCGCTGGAGGCCGCGGCGCTGTTCAATCCCTCGATGGTGCCGCATCCGGATCAGTCGGATGTTCCGCCCGGCGCGTTGCGTTTCATCCTGAGCCTGCGCGCCACGGCCGAGGGCCACGTTTCCTCCATCGCTTTTCGCAGCGGAATGCTGGACGCCGAGAGCAATATCACCATGGACGTGCCCTCCCGCTACAGCCTGGAGCCGATGCAAGTCCCCAACTCCATGTATGAGAAGCCCCTTTTCGAGCGGAAGCTGCAGGAACTCCGCCTCATGGGCGATTTCAACAAGGAGGTGCTCAACGGCTTGCCGAACGAGTTCACGATGGAAGAACTGCGCGCCAGCATCGCGCGCGCCGCACAACAACTCGCGGTGGGTGAGCAGGAAACCACCAAAAGCGTTGCCCGGGAAACCCTGATGCTCGCCAGCTCCAATTATGCAGTGCAGTTTGCGCCGGAGTCGGCCTTATCCGAGCGGGTCTTGTTCCCGGTCACTCCGTCGCAAAGTAACGGCATCGAGGATGCCCGCTTTGTCCTCTTTCACAATGACGACGGCACGCAAACTTATTATGCGACTTATACCGCATACGACGGCAGGATGATCCTGCCCCAGTTTCTCGAAACATCCGATTTCCTTCGTTTCAAATTCTTCACATTGAACGGCCCAGCCGTCGAGAACAAGGGCATGGCACTCTTCCCCCGGAAGATCGGGGGCCTTTATGCGATGCTCGGCCGGCAGGACGCGGAAAACATCTACGTGATGTTCTCCGACCATCTCCATTTCTGGCATACCATGCAGCTTATTCTGGAGCCCGCGTTCCCCTGGGAATTCATCCAGTTGGGCAACTGCGGCTCGCCCATCGAAACGGAAGCCGGCTGGCTCGTAATCAGCCACGGGGTGGGGCCCATGCGGAAGTACTGCATCGGCGCCTTCCTGCTCGATCGTGACGACCCGACGAAGGTCATCGGCCGCCTGCCGGAACCGCTGATCAAGCCGAATGCCAACGAGCGCGACGGCTATGTGCCCAACGTCGTTTACTCGTGTGGCAGCCTTGTGCATGGCAAGCAGCTAATCATCCCCTACGGGATCTCCGACTATGCCACGACGTTCGCCACCATTCCGCTGCAACAAGTCCTGGCGGCAATGGAATAGTTCCATGACGGCGCAAGAGAAACGAAAATCACACTCTCAAGGAGAAGACTATGGCAGCCAGCACCACAGCGGTAGAGACACAAACGCGCTATGAAGACGTATTAGCGTATTTACCAGCCTCCAAAACTACGGAATACGGCAAGGGCCAAACGATCTACGGCTTGGATAGGTCTCCCAGAAGCATCTATCTGGTGGTCACGGGCACGGTGGGGATCTCGCAAGTGACCGGAGACGGCACCGAGGTGTTACTGGAAATCGTCCGGCCCGACGAGTTGTTTGGCGAGTCGGCCTTCCTCGATGTTCCGCGCCCCTCCGAACGGGCCAAAGCCATCGAAAAGGCCGAGCTGATGGCCTGGCCGGTATCCGACGTGGAAGACCTGGTCACGAAACGGCCTCGCCTTGCAGTGGCGTTGCTGCAGATCCTGGCGCACCGCAACACCGAGTATAGGCGCCGGATCGAGAGCTTTGTAGTCGACGGCATTGAACAGCGGCTCGCACGCTCGCTCATCCGTTTCTCGGAGCGCCTGGGAACCCCGGCGGAAGACGGATCCGTATGGATGATGCCGTTTACCCACGAAATGCTGTCACGGTATGTCGGCACCTCACGCGAGATTATTACCCATTATATGAGCCGGTTTCGGGAACACGGCTACGTGACCTATTCCCGGCGAGGTATCCGCTTGTACTGCGACACGTTACGCAAGGTGCTCGACGGAAGCGGTTTCCACTCGGCTGAGGGGAACGGCCAAAGTGCTTTTGCCTTGGCGGACGACATGCCTGCCGGCGAATAGATAGCGATGTTTGGCGCGGGCTTCGCCTGCCTGGCGGCGCCAGCCCCGCGCCTGTGGCTAAGTACACATTCTCCAAAATACAGCCACGTATTCTGTGGCGTTGAGTGGGACAGGCCTCCCGGCCTGTCATGCGCGCGGAGCGCGCCTTCGGCGCGACGACAGGCCGGGAGGCCTGTCCCACTCAGCGGCCGAACAATACGTCGCCGTAATTCGGAACAGGAGTACTAAGCGCTGCCCTTGAGGTCCGTCTGGCGGAGCGTTCGAAGTGATTCGCGCGTGCCATGACTTCCGCACCTTTTGCGGTAGCGCCCGTTGCGTTGCTCACGCGTCGTCGGCTAGACGCCAGTCGGAAGTCGGAGCCAGCTCAATCGAAGGCCCGGCGCACGGCGGATTTCGTCGCGTTCCGGAGAGCCGCGTAGTACGGGCGCTTCGCCAGATTCCCGCGCAGAGCCCAGACCGTCATGCCTAAGCCAAGGAGCCACGCGGTCCCCGGCTCGGGGACGACGACGGGCGTGTTGGTGAAGTTGGCTGTCACCCAATAGGCTGTGTTTGTTGGGTCTGCGGCCCCACTGGTCAGTACGACAGCGCTGTCCGTTGCCAGGTTGACGCTGAGCAGCGCGTAGCCCGGGTTGGTGGTAACGCCTTCCAGCGTCGAAGTAGGGTCGGCCTGTTCAGTGATTGTGTAATCGCCATCGGGCAACGGATCGATGCCATTGGGCAACAAAATGTTGTCCGAGCAGTAGCCCACGAGCACCGGTATCACGGCCCCTAAGTCCGTGTTCACGGGTTGGCCGGCGCCGTTGGTGAGAGTGAAGTTGTAAAAAGTAGGAAAGCCTAGGGATCCGGATGGATCGTCGAATTTACAGATCTCGAGAATACCCGCATGGGCGGAGGCGGAGAAGCCAACCAGCACTACCGCACCCCAGAATAACCGCGAACTCATTTTTTTCCTCCCAACGGTCAAGAACGTTGAGCACAGCTTCCAGGGAATATGCTACCAGAAAATGGTCTTAGTAGCACCCAGAATAGTCCTGTTCCGCGACCCGAAAAGTACTGGGTCGCGGAACAGGCTCGTCTGCCCGTGGAGAAAAACGCTCCCTGACGGGCGCCCTCTGGGTCCGGGTCGGCAACGCCCGGAAACACCAGGCCGCGGGCAGTGCTAAGGCTTGACGTTTGTGAAGGTCACTTCCGTGGTGCCCACGGCGACGGTGACGGTTGCGGACCGGGCGGAGATACTATAGGTACCAGCGCCCGTTGGAGCGATGCTGATGGCCGAGACCCTGCCGGCCGATGAAACGTTCTCCGTGATGGTGAAAACCGTGCCGACCGGGAACGTTCCGCGGCTTACGCAGTATCCCGCCGGAACCGAAAACGCGGTCCCATTCATGACAAAGCCGAACATCGTTACTGGCGCCACGCCTGTTCCAGCCACCTTACACACCTTCAGCAGGCCGACTCCGCCGGCTGAATTCGTAAAGGTGACATCCGTTTCGCCGGCGCCGATGGTCGCGGTTACCGAGCCCGCGGCGACATTGATATTGCTACCCGCGCCCGCCGGAACTACGCTGATGGCCGACGGTATGGTGCCGCTCGAAACATTCTCCGTAATCGGGACGGCGGTGCCGATGGGGAACACCAGTGCCGCGCTGCAGGTGCCTGGTGCAACGCCAGCCGGGACCGTCAAACTGGCCCCAGCCACCACAAAAGTGAACATCCCGCCTGCCGGCACGCCCGATCCGGCGATTTTGCAGATTTTAAGAGTGCCCGTGGGGGACGTGTTCAGGAACGTAACGATGGTCTGCCCACCGGCATTGACCGTTACGGCAGCCGTGCCGGCAGGCAGATTGCTGCTGACCAGCAAACCGGCCGGCAAGGTAGTCACCGACGTGAGTGCGGTACCGGCCGGCAGGGTTTCCGTAATCAGCGTTGTACCGGGCGGCACCACCAGAGCCGGACTGCACGAACCGCCTGGCGCGGTACCCGCCGGAACGGTAACCGGGATGGCCGGAGTTCCGGCAACGCTGAAGGAGAAGGGCGTTCCTACGACGATGCCCGCACCGGCGACTTTGCAAATCTGAAGGAAGCCCGTGGTTGGAATGACGGGAACCGCCGCGTTCAGGAACGTGACGATGGTCTGCCCACCGGCATTGACCGTCACGGTAGCCGTGCCCGCAGCCAGATTGCTCGAAACCAGCAACCCGCTCGGCAAGGTGCTCACCGACGTCAGCACGATACCGGCCGGCACGGTTTCCGTAATCAGCGTCGGACCGGCCGGCACCACTTGTGCCGCACTGCACGAACCGCCTGGCGCGACACCGGCGGGAACGGTGACCGGAGTTCCACCGGCAACGGCGAAGCTGAAGTTCGTTCCCACGGTGATGCCACTACCGGCGACTTTGCAAATCTGCAGGAAGCCTGTGGCTGGCGCGGTGGGGACCGCCGCGTCCAGGAACGTAACGATGGTCTGCCCGCCGGCATTGACCGTCACGGTAGCCGTGCCCGCAGCCAGATTGCTGGCAGCCAGCAAACCGGCCGGCAAGGTGCTTACCGACGTTAACGTAGTATTGGCCGGCAGGGTTTCCGTAATCAACGTCGTACCGGCCGTCACCACCTGTGCCGCACTGCAAGTACCGCCTGGCGCGGCACCGGCCGGAACGGTGACCGGAGTTCCGCCGGCAACGGCGAAGCTGAAGTTCGTTCCTACGGTGATGCCACTACCGGCGACTTTGCAAATCTGGAGAAAGCCCGTGGTTGGAACGACGGGAACCGCCGCGTCCAGGAACGTAACAATCGTCTGCCCACCGGCAGTGACCGTCGCGGTAGCCGTGCCCGCAGCCAGATTGCTCGATACCAGCGAACCGGCTGGCAGGGTAGTCACCGACGTGAGCGCGGTATTCGCCGGCAGGGTTTCCGTAATTAGCGCCGCACCGGGCGGCACCACTAGCGCCGGACTACAAGAACCGCCTGGCGCGGTACCGGCCGGAACGGTGACCGGGATGGCCGGAGTTCCGGCAATGCTGAAGCTGAAGTTCGTTCCTACGGCGATGCCCGCACCGGCGACTTTGCAAATCTGAAGGAAGCCCGTGGGCGGAATGACGGGGACCGCCGCGTTCAGGAACGTGACGATGGTCTGCCCCGCGGCAGTGACCGTCACGGTAGCCGTGCCCGCAGCCAGATTGCTACTGACCAGCAACCCGCTCGGCAGGGTGCTCACCGCCGTCAGCACGGTGCCGCCCGGCACGGTTTCCGTAATCGTCACCGGACCGGCTAACACCACCTGTGCCGCACCGCACGAACCGCCTGGCGCGGCGCCAGCCGGAACGGTGACAGGAGTTCCACCAGCAACGGCGAAGCTGAAGTTCGTTCCTACGGTAATGCCGCTGCCGGCGATCTTGCAGATCTGAAGAAAGCCCGTGGCTGGGGGAGGGGGAACCGTGTCCACGAAAGTGGCGATCGTCTGCCCACCGGGGTTGACCTGCACGGTAGCCGTGCCCGCGGCCAGATTGCTACTGGACAGCAACCCGGGGGTGGGCAGAGTGGTCACTGCCGCCAAGGTGGTGTTCACTGGTATGGTTTCAGTAATGATCGCCGGGTGGGCCGGCACCAATAGCGCCACGCTGCACAACCCGCCGGGCGATGCACCGGCCGTAACGCTGATCAGGGTGGCCGGGGTTCCAGCAATGCTGAATCCAAAGGACTCTCCTAATAAGGAGCTGCTCCCAGCCACCTTGCAAACCTGCAAAGTGCCCATGCAGGCTGTGACTGAGTTGTCATCCATGGTCACCGCACCGGTCAGCGCGTAGCTGCCACCGGTCACGTTGGCGCTGGTGGTAATAGTAATGCTAGACTCCGCGAATATGCTTCCTAAGATTTGAGTCCCCGTACCGATAGTCGCGGAAGTGCCCACCTGGAAATAAACGTTGCAGGCTGAGCCGCCCTCGACGACCACGGCCGAATTGCTGGCCGTAGTCAAGGTGCTGGCTATCTTGAAGACGAAGACGGAATTGGGATTCCCCGTAGAGTTGAGCGTGAGTGTTCCCGTCAACTGAGCCGAATTATTAAAGCAGTAGACGCCGGGCAGTAACGTCAATCCACCCAGATCCGTACCGGTCAAGTTGGTGGTACAAGCCTCGCCGGCCAGATAATTGTACGCCGTGAGGGCATCCTGTTGAGCCGTTTGCGCGATCCCATCGGCAGCGTGAATGGTTCCAATCACGACGCCCGGAGGAAAACCGGTGATTGCACTACCCGGCCAAACGCCCAGGTTTCCGGTGAGGACGGTACCGGCCGAAGCATTGGTCACCGTGGAGGCACCCAGGACCGCGAAATTCTGCGCTGTACCTAGCGGTGGCGCGGTTTGCGCAGATACGGTTTTTAACGAGCCAGTCGACAGAAGCAGGACGGCCGCGAACAAACAGGAGAAGAGAGGCTTTCTATAATCCATTTTCGGGTAGTCTCCTTTTAGACTCACACCTTCGGACAGAGAGATTGAAGCCTGGCGGGCGACACCCAAATATGCGGTATACGTTCGCGAACTGGTTTTGAACCCGGCGAGGTTGGGGACTGAACGGCTAGTCATATTCCTTCCTTCGAGATCGTCCAAGTACAGGCGCCTGAAGCTAAGCAAACGCAGGTCCAAACTGTTCGATGGCGGCGCCCCGCCCCGAAACCGGGAGAATGGCGATGCAACGGCCATGCTGCGGAACGCCGCAATGCAAATCCTGCACTTCCCGTGGCAGAACCTGCATAGTCTGCACCCGCCCCGTTCTTTTACTAGTACCGCTAGCCCTGCATCTTCGCCGAAGTCTCCCTGCAAGCCCTTTGCCTGCACGGTTCCTGGGTCATCCCGCGTCGCGTGCCAGGCGATGGTGCCAGCAGTGCACTAGCAAAGCAGTTGCAGCGAATACCTGCGATAGAAAGAAGTGACAACGTGAAACTAGCGATTGCGGCCGGTTTGGCCCTTACAACGTCGTTACTGGCGATCGACAACGAACCCGCCCATCGGTTGGGCGAGGCTGCGTCGGTCTTCCAGGAAGTAATGGCAGCACCCGACAAGGGGATTCCGCAGGACTTGCTCGAGAAAGCACACTGCATCGTCATTGTACCGAGCGTCAAGACGGCGGCTTTCATAGTCGGCGCTAAGTATGGGAAGGGATTTCTTACCTGCCGAGACAAGAGCGGCGTCGGCTGGTCTGCGCCCGCCGCCATTCGTATCGAGGGCGGCAGCGTGGGCTTTCAGATCGGCGCCTCGGAGACGGACCTGATTCTGTTGGTAATGTCGGAACGGGGAGCGGACAAGCTGCTGCAAAGTAAGTTCACCCTGGGCGCCGAAGCCTCGGTCGCGGCCGGCCCAGTCGGACGGACAGCGACGGCTCAAACCGACGCCCAAATGCACGCGGAGATTCTTTCGTGGTCGCGATCCCAGGGCCTGTTTGCGGGTGTCGCTCTGGAAGGAGCCACCCTGCGGGAGGATCTGGACGACAACGCCGCACTCTACGGCAGCAAACTGGAGAACCGGGACATCGTAACCAACGGCAGGTCGGCGCCGGAATCGGGCGCTTCCCTGATCGCTTTGCTCAACAAATATTCGGCGCATGAGCGCGCAGCAAGAGAATAATAAGGACTCAATGAAGATCATCATCACGTTCCTGACGGTATGTGGGCTCGCAGCGGCGCAATCGGCGCAAGCTCCGAGCCCGGTGCAGCAGTCATCCGGCAATGCGGCACGCATGGCTGCCGGCTCGATGCCTATCTATCGGGTTACCGTGGTAGCCCGAACCATGAAGGCCATCAATTACAACCACCGCAGCGGATCCACGAAGATCGATTTCCGCGGAACCGCACTGTTGCCGGAGGCCCGCGGCGAAGCCACGGTGGAAAGCAAGCAAGGCGTGATCAAGATTGACGCGCGCATGGAGAGGCTGCAACCCGCCACCAAGTACGGTCCCGAATACCTGACTTATGTGATGTGGGCCATCACTCCCGAGGGCCGCGCCAGCAACGTTGGCGAAGTGCTCTTGAATGGCGATAAGACGAAGCTGGATGCCACTACGGACCTGCAGTCGTTCGGCTTGATCGTGACCGCCGAACCTTACTTCGCCGTGACCCAGCCGAGCGACGTCGTAGTCATGGAGAACTTCGTCCGGCAGGATACCGTCGGAACCATTGAACAGGTCGACGCGAAGTTCGAACTCCTGCAGCGAGGCCAGTATACCTTGAACGTGAACCCCGCCGAGATCGAGCTTGCTCGGCTCAACTCGAAGGTGCCTTTGGAGCTTTACGAAGCGCGCAACGCCGTTCGGATTGCACGCTGGACCGGCGCGGAAAGGTACGCTCCGGACACCTACCTGAAGGCTGTCCAGGGCTTGGAGAATGCCGAGGGCTATCTGCAGGGTAAGTCGGGAAGCAAGCCTATTGGCACGGTGGCGCGCGAGGCCGTTCAAATGGCCGAAGATGCCCGCATCATCACCGTAAAGAAGATCGCCGAGGAGACGCTGGCCAACGAGCGCCAGGCTGGGGCAGACCGTGAAGCGCTCGCCGAAAGCCAACGCGCCGCGGCGCGAGACGATGCTGAGCGTGCTACACGGGACGCGGAGACCGCGCGGGTTGCCGCTCAGTCCGAAGCCGACCGCGTGAGGCGGGAGAACGCCGCGAAGATGGAGGCGGCTCAGAATGAAGCGGACCGCGCCGCGCGCAACAACGCAGCGCAGATGGCTGCCGCGCAGGACGAAGCCGATCGCTTGAAACGCCAGACCGACGCCAGGACGGCTGCCATCCAGTCCCAAGTGGACCAACTCCAAAAGGACAGCGACGCACAGTTGGCTGCCTCACAGGCTGAAGCGGACCGCGCCAAAAGCGAAAATGCAGCGCAGACGGCTGCCGCGCAGACCGAGGCTGATCGCCTGAAACGCGAGAACGGCGCGCAGATGGCTGCGTCACAAGCCGAAGCAGACCGCGCCAAAAGCGCCAACGCCGCACAGATGGCGACCGCGCAGGCCGAAGCCGATCGTCTGAAACGCGAAAACGACGCGCAGATGGCTGCCTCACAGGCTGAAGCGGACCGCGCCAAAAGCGCCAACGCCGCACAAATGGCGACCGCGCAGGCCGAAGCCGATCGTCTGAAACGCGAAAACGACGCGCAACGGGCCGGCGCCCAGGCCGAACTGGATCGCGCAGCCAAGGAAAAGGCGGAATTGCGGGCTCAGTTGCTGAGCCAGTTCAACGCCGTTCTGCAGACCCGCGACACTGCGCGTGGCCTGATCGTAAATATGTCGGATGTTCTCTTTGACACCGGCAAATATTCGTTGCGGCCTCTCGCCCGTGAGAAACTGGCCAAGGTGGCCGGCATCGTGTCCGGGCAACCGGGTCTAAGGCTGGCGGTGGAAGGTTACACCGACAGCGTCGGTGGGGACGACTATAATCAGCGCCTTTCCGAACAACGCGGATCGGCGGTACGCGACTACCTGACACAGTCGGGCATGGCGCCGGCTTCAGTCACTACGCGAGGCTTCGGAAAGACTCAGCCGGTGGCTTCCAATGACACGGCGAAAGGCCGGCAGCAGAATCGGCGCGTGGAAATAGTGATCTCCGGCGAAATAATTGGCACGGAGATCGGCACGCCGATCGCAGCCAGGTAACCGAGTTACGGGGCGCGGGGGCCGGCACACCGCTGGCGGCCCCCGGCGGCCACGGGTTTTCACTGGCCCTGTGGAGGAATCTTATGTTTAACGCCTGGATCTTCGTACCGGTTGTCGTCGTCCTCTACTTACTTACTTCGATTAAGATACTCAGGGAGTACGAACGCGGGGTAGTGTTTCGGCTCGGCCGCGTCCTGCCGCAGGCCAAAGGACCCGGCATCGTGCTGGTCTTCGCGCCGATTGACCGCATGGTGCGGATGTCTCTGCGGATCGAGGCGCTGGAAGTTCCGGCCCAGGATGTAGTCACGCGCGACAACGTGACCGTAAAGGTGAACGCAGTAATCTTCTTCCGCGTAATCGATCCGCGTTTGGCTGTGCTTGAGGTCTCCAATTTCCTGTACGCGACTTCTCAACTGGCTCAGACCACGCTGCGCAGCGTTTTGGGTGAAGCGGAACTCGATGAGCTGTTGAGCCAAAGGGGCAAGCTAAACGTGCGCCTGCAATCGATTCTGGATCAGCACACGGCGTCGTGGGGCATGAAGGTCACCCTGGTGGAGGTGAAGCAGGTGGAACTGGCCGAGCAGATGATCCGCGCCATCGCCCGGCAGGCCGAAGCCGAACGCGAGCGCCGCGCCAAGGTCATCCATGCGGAGGGTGAATACCTGGCCGCGGAGAAACTGGCCATGGCCGCCGCAGTTATCCAGCAGCAGCCGGCGGCGATTCAGTTGCGTTACCTGCAGACCCTGGTTGAGATCGGCGCAGAACACAACACGACGATTGTCTTTCCGCTGCCAATCGATCTGATTACCTCCGTGACCCAGGCGCTGAATGGTGCGAAGAAGATCTGAGCGGCGCCTGATTGTAGCAGCGGCTTCTGGACCGGGTCGAACGACGAAAGAGCGATAAGACATGTTTAGTTCAGTTGGATTGCGGGAATTGCGAGAAGTTCGGGAACCGCCGACTTCCACGCTGCTCGACCGAGCGGCGTTGCGAGCATGGGTAGCACAGGTCCCCGAGGACTGGCGGGCTAACTCCGCACTCAGAAAGGCCGTGAAGTGGTCCTCGATCGTCGGACTGCTGGTACTGGCGGGGCTGTGGTCCCGCGTCACACCGTTCGAGGTACTGGTCAGATTCCTGGTGGATGCAGGCGCGATCCTCGTGATGGCCCATGCCATCCTTGCGAGGCACTACGCCGTTGCGGCAGTGGCTGGAGCATTCGCGCTGCTCTACAACCCTATGGCGCCCGTGTTCGGTCTCTCAGGCGACTGGCAGCGCGCTGCGTTGGTAGCCAGCGCCATCCCGTTTCTCGTGTCACTCGTCTGGCGCGACATGCGGACAGAACAACAGTCCCTAACTATATCGGCGCAGCGGCTGTGTAGCGGCCGGGCCACCGCGTGGAGGAGGTTACGAACATGACAAGTAACGGACCTGCAGATACTGTATTTCGCGAAGGTGATGAGGTGGTACTAGCCGAGGGCCCATACCAGGGCACACTCGGGGTGTTTATCCGCCTCGAAAAGGATGTCAAGTGGGCCGACATAACGGAGCGCAATGGCAGACTATGGAGCCACCCGGTGGCATGGCTCGCCCACGCGCCTGGCGCGGTCGCGACCGCCGTGAACTGACGCGGACCCGGTCCGCGCCAATGCTGACAGATTGCAACTCAAATGACTCAAATGGAGGATGAAAACGTGAATATTCGACCTTTATACGACCGCATCGTGGTGAAACGGATTGAAGAACAGGAAACCACGCGCAACGGCATCATTATCCCCGATTCCGCCAAGGAGAAACCGCAAGAGGGTGAAGTTTTGGCAGTAGGGCATGGCAAGAGGCTGGAGGATGGCACATTGGTTGCCCTGGACGTCAAAGTCGGCGACCGCGTCCTCTTTGGGAAGTACTCCGGCACCGAGACGAAAGTGGTGGGCACGGAGTACATCATCATGCGCGAGGACGATGTCCTCGGCATTCTGGATGGCGCTCCCCAGTCCACTCCAAAGGCCGGCTAATTCACATCGACGACAAGGAAACCACCAATGGCAAAACAGATTACTTACAGTGACCACTCCCGTCAAGCGATTCTCCGCGGCGTCAACCAACTCGCCGATGCGGTGAAAGTGACCCTCGGACCTCGTGGACGCAATGTCGTTCTGGAGAAGAAATACGGCGGACCGACCATCACCAAGGATGGTGTGACGGTGGCCAAAGAGATCGAATTGAAAGACCCGCTCGAAAACATGGGCGCCCAGATGGTGCGCGAAGTGGCGTCGAAGACCTCCGACGTTGCCGGGGATGGCACTACCACGGCGACCATTCTGGCCCAGGCAATCTACCGCGAAGGCGTCAAAGCGGTAACCGCGGGGGCCAATCCAATGGCCATCAAGCGCGGCATCGACAAGGCTGTGGAAGTGGCCGTCGAGGAAGTCAAGAAGCTATCCAAGCCCGTCTCCGGCGACATGATCGCCCAGGTGGGCAGCATATCCGCCAACAGTGACTCCACCATAGGCAACATCATTGCCGAAGCCATGAAGAAGGTGGGCAAGGACGGCGTGATCACGGTCGAGGAATCGAAGACCATGACCACGGAGCTCGCCGCCGTAGACGGTATGCAATTCGATCGCGGGTACCTTTCGCCCTACCTGGTGACCGACCCCGAGCGCATGGAGTGCGTCTTCGAAGATCCCTACATCCTCATTCACGACAAGAAGATCAGCAACATGAACGATCTGCTGCCCATTCTCGAACAGATTGCGCGCGCAGGGAAACCGCTGCTGGTGATCGCCGAGGAGGTGGAGGGCGAAGCGCTGGCCACCCTCGTGGTCAACAAACTGCGCGGCACACTGAGTGCTTGCGCCGTGAAAGCCCCGGGCTTCGGCGACCGCCGCAAGGCAATGCTGGAAGATATCTCGATCCTGACTGGCGGCAAGGCCATCATGGAAGAGACCGGCATCAAGCTGGAAAGCGTCAAACTGGAGGACTTGGGCCGTGCGAAACGCGTCACGGTGGACAAGGACACCACAACCATCATCGATGGCGCCGGATCGCAGAAGAGCATCGAGGGGCGGATCAGGCAACTCCGGGTCCAGGTGGAAGAGACTACCTCGGACTACGATCGCGAGAAACTGCAGGAGCGCCTGGCGAAGCTGGCCGGTGGCGTGGCGATCATCAAAGTCGGCGCCGCGACCGAGACCGAGATGAAAGAGAAGAAGGCCCGTGTCGAGGATGCGCTGCACGCCACTCGCGCAGCGGTCGAGGAAGGCATCGTACCGGGCGGAGGCGTTGCACTGCTGCGAGCTTCGGTCGCCCTACAGAACCTCAAGCTCGATGGCGACGAGCAGTTCGGCGTCACCATCGTTCGTCGCGCTTGCGAGGAGCCGGTGCGGCAGATCGTGCTCAATTGCGGAACCGAAGGCGCCGTCGTGGTCGAGAAGATCAAGACGAACCAGGACCCGAACTTCGGCTTCAACGCCGCCACGGAACAGTACGAAGATCTGGTGAAGGCCGGTGTGATCGATCCTACCAAGGTAACTCGCACGGCTTTGCAGAATGCAGCTTCCATCGCCTCTCTCATGCTCACTACCGAGGCCATGATCTGCTCGGTTCCGGAAGAGGCGGACGCGTAGGGCGTGCGCAGCCGGCCGGCGAAAGGAAACAGATGAACAAAAGAATAGCCAAGCGATTTGAGCGCCAGGTTTCGCGGGCGAAACACCGGGTTAGGGTTTCGGCGCCAGACCTGAGAACACCGGAACAACTTACCGCGGCACGGGAGGTGAGCCGCAGTGTCGCCAGCCGGCACAGCATCCCCCAGGCGCATTACGCCACGCCTTCCGTCCGTAATATTCCCGGCCCTGCCGCGGAAGGCGCACCGAAAGCCGAAAAGGAATGACCCGCGCCACAGGGGCGCTGCTATCGACGCGCTGCCCGCATTGCAGGTCGATTGACTTCAGAAGTGTGGGCGTCCAAAACGCTATCGAGAAGGCGCTTCACTGGCTTCTTCAGCCGTATCGGTGCTCTCTTTGCGGGCGCCACTTCTGCTTGTTCCGATGGCAGGCTCCCACCGGGGACTCGGCGTAGGATTTGCAGGATCGACACGGAGCGGTAAAGGCCGCTCGGAGGATTTATGGAAAGACAGGTAATGAATCAGGCAAGCGTCTGGTATTCGTATGGCTTCGTGCTTTTGGTTATGTTCGTTGCAGTTGCCGGAGCCGCGATAAAAGACGCCCGCCTCGCCAAGGCTGCTGCAAAAGCGGCGTCGAAATAGCGTCACTCCGCGGGCCATTTTTGTCCAAACAAAAGGACAAACAAATGGTGGGCGCGACAGGACTCGAACCTGAAAAGGGTGGTTCCAAAGGGTAGCGGCGCGTGCTAAGTGGTTGTGTTTTCAGTGTGTGCTGGAAGCCGTTGTCCATGCCGTACCGGCGCGTTCTTCTGGGAGTCTTGCACGAGTCTTGCACGGATAGGCTTGCTGCCGCAAAATCGTTGCCGTTGATGTATGCCTCCTGTCCCGCGCTTCGCACTTCGGCGCTCCCCGTTTCATGAGCGGCGGTCATTGCGCCGGCCTCCTTTATAGCTTGCAGAAAGATCCCCGGAACTGATGGTGGGATTTGAATCTGCACCCGCACCGTGACGACCGATGGCCGGGGGCGGGGCGCGCGTCCAGACATTGCCGGCGCGTCTCGCCGTAATTTTCGGGGAAGCAGAATATGTGCACGGACTGGCCAATTACGCATGGGCGTGCGAATCGGCCTGCCGCCGATGCAACAAATCATAAGCGCTCTCTCGGAGCGGAAATCCCCTTTGACTATTCGGCGCACCTGATCAATTCATCACAGGTGACATGCATTTCGACCAATCGCCCTACTTCAACATGACCGTTGATGCCTGCCGTCGCGCGGGTGGCGTCGGCGGCCGTCGATCCGGGCGCAACAGCCGCTTCCGCAAGGCTAGCGTGCTGTCCGTTCCGGACGTAAACTCGCCGGAGGCGCCGACCGAAACGGCACGCCAGGCCATCGAGCGCATCGATGCCCTGTGTCCCTGGCTGGTCGGATGTGAGCGCAACGCTACGCAATGCTCATAACGGCTCCAGAAACGACTCGGGCAGATCGACTCCGGATGGGAAGTCGGCAGGTGACGTCTCCCTCCAGAAAATGGAAACGGCTGCTGAGGCGATTCGCTGGGCTCGACGCTCAATTTCTCTGCTTCAGTAGTGCCGATCGCCGCAACTCGCGATAGCTGGCGGCGCGACATTTGGCCCACACCGCACCACTGGGCGCACCAGTGCGGCTCGATGGCGGTGCAGGCGAACCAACGTCACCGCCGCTGATCGTGCGCCCAAGGTCGCGCGCTGCGCGAATGACGCTCCTAACAGCGGATAGTGTGGAAACCGGTGCGGGCGGTCTGCACCGTCTACTAAGGGCGGATCGCGATCGCCGCTATTACCGGCGCTGCCTCGCCAGTTGATCCGTCAGGGCTGCGGCTGCCGGCTGATACTCGCTCCAACTGGTCACGTCGGCACGGTCTGCGGGCATCCAGACAATCGAGGCTTTCACGGCCACGGTGAAGCTGCTCACCAGCCACAAGGACGGACTGACTGGAGCCATCTCGAGTTCCATGTGCGTCCCGGGCAGGATTCTGACAGCAATCCCGAGAATCGATACGGGCTTGAGGACCTCCGCTTCCGCCTTCACCCAATGGAAGTCATGGGTATCAATCCATAAGCGGCCCTGCATGCCGGTAAGAATCCTAGCCTCGCGGTTCGGCGGCCGGTAATCGAGCTTTCGTTTCGCATCGAGAACACAGGCCGAATGCCCATTGATCACTTCTTCGCCAATTACCGTGAAGTTGAATGCTTTCACATACTCGCCCAGCAGGATTCGGGTTTGGTTCCGCTCTTTCCAATAGCTCTCGGATCGGTGTTGTCTTTCCTTTTCCGTCTGGTGACTTCGCCGGCCGATCTCTTGGAGGAGCTTCTCATGTTCTTGAGCCGTTTGCTCCGCCGTGTACGGCTTGTCATTGAACGCAATTGGCATGTAGTAGTCGGAACCA